>Ga0209384_1000183_pt1 | contig 44137 bp, 36 predicted proteins | sample CoawatmetaG05DNA_FD_187511 | JGI IMG/M metagenome (GOLD analysis project Ga0209384, IMG submission 187511) | Marine microbial communities from the West Antarctic Peninsula - Coastal water metaG058-DNA (SPAdes) (version 2) | ecosystem: Environmental > Aquatic > Marine > Coastal ... | reverse complement strand
TCAGAGAAAAAATTATATTCATCTATATTAGGAATAGGAACATAAAAAATACCTGGTCTTGTTCCATCTAATGAGCCCGAATTGTATTCAGCACTTGCTGAAGCTTCTCTAAAAGATTCTGTTCTTCTTACTTCAAACAAGGTTTTAGGTTGTAGCCCAAACAAAGAATTTACTTGAGGCATCATTTTTTTATGAATTTCATTAAAATTATTAATTACTTGATCGGGGCTATTAAAAGGAATTAATTCATCTAACTCTCTAACATGATTAAAAAAAGATTTCAAATCACCTTTAAATCCAACTTTATTTTTTATTAACTCCATTTCGGATGAAATCCTAGCTACTTCATTTAACCCTACATTATGTATTTCGTCTGCAGACATATTTGTTGTAGTATATAATTTAATAGAATAATCATAATAATTTGAACCATTATCTAGAGCATCTATTCCGCTAGAGTCCCTGCCATTATTCAAATATTCGTTTTTCATAAAATCATATAATTTCTTATAAGCAGGTATGATTTTATTTAAAACCATATTTGAGTAATCCTTAATTAAAATGGATTTTTCATCATCTGTAAAATAATTTGGAAACTGTCTTATTGGACTATAAAATAAATTAACATTTAAATCAGTATTTAAAATAGTTTTCAGTTGAGGAATTACTTTTTTTGTTAAGGACTTTGGAAGAACTTGACCATTTTCAATACCTTCTCTCATTCTTAGCTCTGCAGTATTTAACCAAATAATATAGTCATCTATTCTGCTTAGCCAATTATTATAATCGTCTGTAGTTTTAAATGGTTGAGCACTTAAACCTGCCGCGTATTGCCCCATATTGAGTTGTAATGTCCACATCTGATTAATTGGGGTGAAATATTCGTTGAAGTTTAATCTTTCCAAATTCCTATCACACTCCCACATTAAAACTTTTTTACTTAATAAATCTTCAGTGTTCAGAAGGTTGTTATCAAAATCACTTAGATAATTTTTATAATTTGTATATAAAGTTTTTTCATCATCTCTAAAGTCATTGGTTAGATCATTGGGAAGAAAATTATTATAACGATCATCGCCTTGACTTGTTGCATTTAACGGGTATAGTTTTAAAGTTTCTTGATAGTAATTTTCAAATAGTTTATTTATCTCTATACTGTTATCTTTTTTGGAATCACAACTTAGAAACATAAAAGAAAAAAGAATAAAAAAGCTTATTAACTTGTTCATAAAATGAATTTTTTAATTAGTCTAAAGAAATATACCATATATTTTCTGATTTATTAAACTCTATAATCAGCTAATTATTTGGTAAATTATCTAACTAAAATAAAAACGATTTAACGGTTAAATTATTTGTTCTTTTAAAATATTTTATGAAATTTTAACTATTAATTGATTTAATTAAACAAAATAAAATTTTTGGAACGTTTATTGTATATTTAATTTATATGAAAAAATATTTTCTTCAAATCTTCCTGTTATTTTTTATTGTCCTAGGTTACTCTCAAGCTTTTGACACCAATCAATTCAACGTGAACTCGCAGTTTCAAACATTACTAAAACAAATAAGCTTAGGAAAATCTAGTATCCCTTTAGAAATTGACGGTAGTACTTATTTTTTTAAAAAACCACAAGATTCTAATATTCTTGTATTAGATGGGAAAAAGCCAATAAGAGTTAAGACTAACTATAATATTTTAACTGAAACTTTTGAAGTAGCTAGTGAAGATGGGTTTTTAAACCTTTCTCCTGACAAAATCCATTCTATAAAATTTAAAGACGTTTCTTTTATTGTTTATGACTCTAAATTTTATGAGTTAGTCACTAAAAATGATAAGTTCTCAATTTTAAAATCATATTCTTTAGAGGCTAAAGAGCAAGAATACAAAGCTGGAATTCAACCAAAACCTAATCTTAGATACAAGAAGATTAATAGTCTATTTTTAAAAAGTAATAATAAAATAAGTCAAATTAAAATATCAAAAAAATCCATTATTGCAATGTTTGGAAAAAGCAATTCAAAAACTATTAAAACTTTTATTAAAAAAAATAAAATTTCTATTAGAGACTCCAAAGAATTAAAACTCCTATTTGATAACTTTAAAGATATTTTACCAACTAATTAACCTTTTATTGGGGTTTGAGTTAAGATACTATGAAGTTAATAATAAAAATATTTATAACAATATTTCTTTTTAAATTGAAGATAGTTTTATCTAATAAATTACTATTATTGAAAAATGAAAAAATTACTCATATTAACAATTATATTTTTTTTACAAGAAATAAATTCTCAAAAAGTTGAAAAGGATTATCCTCTTTCTAATATAATAGAAGAAACTTCAGGCTTAGAATTAATAGATAATGAATTTATTACGCATAATGATTCAGGGGGAAAAGCAAGTCTATATTACCTTTCAAAAAAAGGAAAAATATTAAAGACTAGAGAAATTGAATCTGCAACCAACACAGACTGGGAAGACCTAACAAGAGATGAGAATTATATTTATATTTCTGATGCTGGAAATAACTTCAATAACAGAAAGGATCTTAAAATTTATAAAGTTCCAATCGATAATAATAGTAATGAAAAAACTCAAATAATTTCATATAATTATCCTGAACAAGATTCTTTTAGAATAAATAGAAATACCATCTATGATGCTGAAGGATTAATTTCAATTGGAGATAAACTATTAATATTCACTAAAAATAGAGCTAATAAAATCACAGAACTCTATTTAGTCCCTAAAGAGGCTGGAAATTATAATGCAAAAAAAATAGGAGTATTAAATGTTAATTCAATTATTACAGGATCAGATTACAACAAAGAGCTTAAATTATTGGCTTTAACTTCTACAATAAACTTTATAGAATATTATATAATAACTATTCGTGATTTCAATTTAAATAAAGAAAATAATTATGAAATTAACATGTTTAAGATTCCTATTGAAAAAACTCAAGTTGAAGCAATTAAAATAATTGACTATACTAATTTTTGGATTACATCTGAAGATGAGTCCAGCTCAGATTATGCTAGACTTATGAAAGTTAGTCTTTAATCATAAATTTTACTTATTTTCATTAGATGAATTTAATTTTATACAATTTCATTTACTCTAAAGATTTACACTATATAATTGATCTTCAGTCATTTGAAGGTGTAAGAAATTTATTGATTTCATCTTTAGTAATTGTATCAATTCTTATTATAGGCAGAAATTTAAATAAAAGTTATAAACTATACTTGGCTAAAGCGATTTGCATTTTAGCAATAATATTAACTTGTTATGGTCATATAATTGATGTTATTAACGATAATTGGAAGTTACACGAAGATCTTCCGTTTCATTTATGTTCTATTTCTAATTTGATTACTTGTATTATTCTTTTTGTTCCTAGAAATAATAAGCTTTTTGAATTTCTTTTTTATTGTGGATTTCTTGGAGGACTGATGGCTATTTTAACCCCACAAATTAATTATTATGATGGAGGTCATTTTATGTATTTTGAATATTATATAAGTCATGGAATTATTATTCTTTTTCCATTGTACATGTTTTACCACTTAGAAATGAAACTATCTAAATTATCATGGCTAAAAACATTTTTTATTTTAAATATTCTAATGGTTATAATTATGCCAATAAACTATTTAATAGGCTCGGGATCTAATTACATGTACCTAGCTGAATCTCCAAAAATTGACAACCCTTTAGTGTTTGGAGATTGGCCATATTACATATTAAACTGGGAAATAATTGTGTTAATTTTATTTTACTTTACATATTTAATATTCACTAGAAAAAAATTATAATTTTGAAAAAAAGTCCGATAGATGTATTTAGTCAATGGGTTGACGATGGTAAAGATGATGGAATGGAGAAAAACCACAAGTCCTCTGTCAAAGACATGTTAGGTTTTGCGTTAAAAGATTTAAATGATTTCACGTTTATAGATGCTGGATGTGGAACAGGTTGGGTTGTAAGAATGGTATCCCAAATGGAATCATGCTTTAGTTCAAGCGGAATTGATGGTTCGCTTAAAATGATTCAAAAAGCAAAAAGTATAGATTCTGTAAATAAGTACAATTGTGCAGATTTATTGGAATGGAAGCCAAATTTAAAAAAAGATGTTGTGCATTCAATGGAGGTCCTTTATTATTTTAAAAAACCAATTGAAGTGCTGAAAAATATATATAAAAATTGGTTAAACGATAATGGAAGGCTAATAATTGGAATAGATTTTTATTTTGAAAACACAACTTCTCATAGTTGGCCAGAAAAAACAAATGTTAGTATCATGACTCTTCTTAAAACCAAAGAATGGGAGGGGTTATTAATTGAGGCTGGGTTTAAAAATGTTAAAAGTTGGACAGTAGGAGAAACTGAGAATTGGAATGGAACGCTCGTTCTTTCTGGTACTAAAAATTAATTTTCTTTTTTCTGATTAGTGACCCAATTTAAATAGCCACCTTTTAGATCATAAATCTCAATAAATCCTTTATCAATAAGTTTATCTGATGTCTTTCTGCTTCTGTTACCTGATCTACAGTAGATGTATACAGGCTTGGTATTATCCAAACTTTTAAAAAAAGAATTTAAAACATCTTCTTGATAAAAATCTACATTAACTGCACCTTCAATATGGCTTTCGTTAAATTCTTTTGGAGTTCTGACATCAATTAGTAAAATATTTTTTAAATCAACATCTTTTCTAAAAGCCTTATAATCTAAAATTTGATATTTATCTTGATTTGATGTTTGTGAAAAACAAACAATGGGAATAATAAGTAATACTATCAGTTTATACATGTTTTTTATAATATGTTAAAATTCTCTTTTCTAATAGCAGCAAATCCTCCGCTTACATCAACAATTGACATAAAGCCATTTCTTTTAAGTAAAGAAGCTGCTATCATGCTTCTATATCCTCCGGCGCAATGAATAAAATGCTTCTTTTTTTTATCAATTTCCTTAATATCATCTTTAAAGTCATCTAAAGGCATGCTTATGGACTCACTTAAATAACCATTATTTCTCTCTCCTTTTTTTCTTACATCAATTAAACTTATTGAACTTATAATTTTTTCTAATTCATTAGCGGAAACTGAGTCAATAGTATCTATAAGGTTACTTGAATTTTTCCATGACTGAAATCCTCCGTCTAGATACCCAATACAATTATCAAAGCCTACTCTTGACAATCTAAGTATAGCTTCTTCTTCTTTATCTTTTTCGGAAATTAATAAAATCTTAGTTTCTATGTTTTTTAATACAGACCCTACCCAAGGCGCGAAACTTCCATTTAAACCAATAAAAATTGATCCGGGAACAAATCCTTTCTTAAAAGAGTTTTGATCTCTTACATCTAAAATTATTGTATTATCATTATGCATTAAAAGCTTAAACTTATCCAAGCTTAACGCTAATAAACTTTTTTCTAAAACCTTATCAAAATCTAAATAACCTTCTTGATTTAGTTTTACATTTGAGGGGAAATACACAGGTGGGCTAGGCAAATCTTCAGTTAATTCTTTTATGAATTCTTCTTTATTTAAAGAGCCATTTAAAGCATAATTAACAATTTTTTGATTAGATAAAGTATCTACTGTTTCTTTCATCATGTTTTTACCACAAGCAGAACCTGCGCCATGAGCAGGATAAATCAAAATTTCTTCTGGTAAAGACTTTATTTTATTATTAACAGAATCAAATAAAATTCCTGCTAATTCTTCTTTGGAGATATTATTTGATTTCTGAGCTAAATCAGGCCTACCTACGTCTCCTAGAAATAAAGTGTCTCCAGTGAATAAACAGTATTCTTTATTGTTTTCGTCTTTTAGTAAATAACACGTACTCTCTAGGGTATGACCAGGTGTGTGTATGGCAGTAATAGTTATGTTGCCTATTTTGAATTCTTCATTATCTTTTGCTATGGTGCATTCATATTTAGGTTGTGCATTTGGACCAAATATAATAGGCGCTCCAGTCTTATTTGAAAGGGTTAAATGTCCACTGATAAAGTCAGCATGAAAATGTGTTTCAAATATGTATTTAATACTTGAATTTGAAGATTCTGCTAATTCAATATATTGAGTAACTTCTCTTAGGGGATCAATAACAGCAGCTTCCCCATTACTTTCTATATAATAAGCCCCTTGGAACAAACAACCAGTATAGATTTGCTTAACTATCAAAAGATATATTTAATACATAAAAATATAAATAATGAATGGTTTTATATTAATTTAAATTTAAATTTTAAAATATTAACTTTCTAATAAATATAAGTTTAGATAAATGAGTATCAAAAAACACAAATATGGAATTTGTAATTTAAGTATAATTCCTGTTAGAAAAGACTCTTCTAGTACTAGCGAATTAATTACTCAGTTAATATTTGGAGAGCTTTATACAATAACTAAACAAACTGAAAAATGGTTCCATATTAAGGTAGAGGATGATTCCTATAATGGGTGGATTAATTATACTCAGATAAAAATTATATCTAAAATTGATTTTGATAAATTAAATTTAGTGACATCTAAACTCTCAATAAGAACTATAGATTTCGTATATAAAAACTCGGAATCTACTCTAATTCCAATGGGAAGTAAAATAAGTTCATGTCAGTATTTGAATTATACCTTTAAAGGAAATTCTTCCAAGGATATTAAAAATAAAAATGTGGTAGAAACTGCAATGAAACTCTTAAACTCACCCTACTTATGGGGTGGAAAAACCTCTTTAGGTATAGATTGTTCTGGATTCACTCAAATAGTTTATAAAATAAATGATATTAATATATATAGAGATGCAAGTCAACAGGCTAATCAAGGAAGATTAATAACTGAAAAACAAATAAAGCCAGGAGATTTAGCTTTTTTTGGTGAATCTGATAAAAAAATAACGCATGTAGGAATTATGCTAAGCAAGGAGAAAATTATACATGCTTATGGAAAAGTAAGAGTTGATAAAATTAATTCAGAGGGAATAATTAATTTAACTTCAAAAAGCATCTCACATAAATTAATATGTTTTAAAGCTTATTGATTTTCTAACTCTTCGAGTTTAACGTTCATTAATTTAAACTTTTCATTATCACCAACTGTATAATAAATATTTTTAGCTGTTCTAAGTGCTTCAATATTTTCAGGATCAATTTCTATTAATTTCTCTAAATAAGGTAAGCAATCTTTGTATAAATCCTCTCTACTTGTTTCAAGAGCATCATATTTCATTTGGTCACTTCTTTTATTAGATGTAACCAACTTATTCATTGATTCAACAATTGCACTTTCTCCTTCAAGAATTAATCCAACTATATTAAGATATGTAGGAGCGTAGGAATCATCTAATTCTAAAGCTTTTTTATAATAAACCATTCCATCTTCAAATTCACCTTGCTCAACATAAATAACTCCAAGGTTGTAGTATAGTATGGCATTATTAGGATCTTTAGTAATAGCAAGTTGCATTAGCTCTTTAAATTTTACTTTATCTCCTAGTTTAATATACAAATCTGCTTCTGAAAGAAGTAAATTAACATCATCAGGGTTAGCTTCTCGTGCATCTTTTATAGCTAAAACAGCTAAATCAACTTCACCTTTCTGAACATAAATTAGTGCAATATTTTTCACGATTTCAGGTAACCTAGATTCGGTTTTTCCTATCCTAGGATTTGTATACTCTTTTGAAGATTTAAAAAGATTATATTCAGTTTCAGTCACTTTTTCTTCGACTCCAGATTCAATAGGAGTTACAAAGAATTCAGATGAAATTCCAGTATAACCCATGTTTTTTAAAGCCATATAATATTCTAATGAAGAGTCATAATCCTTGCCATTTACAGCACTAGAAGCAGCATAATAAAGATAATTTATATTACTTTCTTTGCTTGGATTAATTAAATACGCATCATATAATTTTGTTGAAGCACTACTGTAATCTTCATTTTTATTATCCGCAACAGCTGCATTAACTAATTCCGTTTCTACCTGTTGAATTAGATCATTTGATAGATCAACGAACTTATCTAATCTTATATTATTATCAATTTCAATTGCTTTTTTTAAAGATACTACAGCATCATTAAAGTTAGTTTCTCCTTTAAGAGCCCATCCTTTTAAATAATAATACTGTGCCTGATACTTTTGATCTGATCCGTCAATTATTGATTCTATTTGACCTAAAACATCTAAAGCTTCACCATAAAAACTTTGGTCTAATAACTTCTGAGTTTGTCTTAGTTCTTTTCTTTGACCATATGATAAAAGTGTAATAGATAAAAATCCAACTAATAATATTTTCTTCATCTTATTTAATTTAATTATTATTTTCTTCTTTGTTTTCTTCTTTGTTTTCTTCACTAGCTTCTTCACTAGCTTCTGGAACTATCTCAATCTCTTCTAAATCAGTAACTTCATCTTCTTCATGAACTACTTTAGCTACAGCAGCTATTGAATCTGAATCCTTTAAATTAATTAATCGTACACCTTGAGTTGCCCTTCCCATAACTCTTAATGAGGAAACTTCCATTCTAATAGCGATTCCTGATTTATTAATTATCATTAAATCATCATTATCAGAAACGTTTTTGATAGAAACTAGCTCACCTGTTTTATCAGTTATTGAAATGGTCTTAACTCCTTTCCCTCCTCTATTAGTAATTCTATAATCTTCTAAACTAGATCTTTTTCCGTATCCATTTTCAGAAACAACTAAAATATCACTTTCCATATCATTTACAGAAATCATACCAACAACTTCATCTTTATCATCTTTTAATCTTATTCCTCTAACACCAGAGGCATTCCTTCCCATAGGGCGAGTTTTACTCTCTTCAAATCTGATACACTTACCAGATTTTACAGCAATTAATACTTGGGAATTTCCTGTAGTTAATTTAGCTTCTAATAATTCATCACCATCTTTAATTGTAATGGCATTAATACCATTTGATCTAGGTCTGGAATATTGTTCTAAAGACGTTTTTTTAACCTGACCTTTTTTAGTGGTCATTATTACATAATGATTATTAATATACTCTTCATCTTTTAAGTCCTGAGTACATATAAATGCTTTAACTTCATCATCTTGCTCAATATTTATCAAGTTTTGCATAGCTCTTCCCTTAGAAGTTTTACTTCCTTCAGGTATTTCAAAAACTCTCATCCAAAAACATTTTCCTTTTTGAGTAAAGAAAAGCATATACTGATGATTAGTTCCTACAAATAAATGTTCAAGAAAGTCTTCATTTCTAGTTGTGGAGCCTTTTTGACCAACTCCCCCTCTATGTTGTGTCTTGTATTCTACTAACGGAGTTCTTTTAATATACCCAGCATTTGATATAGTTAAAACAACTTTTTCATCAGGAATCATATCTTCCATACTAAGATCTCCTCCTGCATATTCAATTATTGATCTTCTTTCATCTCCAAACTTATCTAAAACTTCTTGGAGCTCAGTCATTATGATATCCATCCTTCTTTCTTTACTATCAAGTATATCTTTTAAATCTTTAATAGTCTCCATTAATGCATCAAATTCTGATCTTAATTTATCTTGTTCTAAGCCTGTTAATTGTCTAAGTCTCATCTCTACGATAGCCTTAGACTGAATTTCAGTAAGCTTAAACTCAGACATTAATTTTTCTCTAGCTTGATCTGCATTTGAAGAAGATCTAATCAATGCTATTACTTTATCTATATTATCAGATGCAACTATTAAACCTTCTAAAATATGGGCTCTTTCTTCAGCTTTTCTTAATTCAAACTTAGTTCTCCTTACCACTACTTCATGCCTGTGATCTACAAAGTGACCTATCATCTCTTTAAGATTAAGCATTTGAGGTCTCCCTTTAACAAGCGCGATATTATTTACACTGAAAGAAGACTGTAAAGCAGTATGTTTATAAAGGGTATTTAAGACAATGTTAGGAATAGCATCTCTTTTTAAAATATAAACGACCCTCATCCCTTTTCTATCAGATTCGTCCCTTATTGTGGAAATTCCTTCAATTTTTTTATCATTAACCATCTCAGCTGTTTTCCTGATCATTTCAGCTTTATTAACCTGATATGGTATTTCTGTAACAATAATACATTCTCTACCATTAACTTCTTCAATAACAGCTTTTGCTCTCATTACAATTCTTCCTCTTCCTGTGTGAAAAGCTTCTTTAACACCATCATATCCATAAATAGTTCCACCTGTTGGAAAATCTGGAGCTTTAACATATTGCATCAACTCGTCAATTGTTATATCATTATCTTTAATGTAAGCTACAGTACCATTTATAACTTCTGTTAAATTATGAGGAGGCATGTTAGTAGCCATACCTACAGCTATTCCACTGGCTCCGTTTATCAAAAGGTTAGGAATCTTAGTTGGCAAAACTGTAGGTTCCATAATTGAATCATCGTAATTCAATTGATGGTCTACTGTTTCTTTGTCTAAATCTGCAACCATTTCTTCAGAAATTTTTTGCATCCTTGCTTCAGTATAACGCATTGCAGCTGGACTGTCACCGTCGACAGAACCATAATTACCTTGCCCATCTACCATTAAGTACCTCAAACTCCATTCTTGAGCCATTCTTACCATTGTATCATAAACAGAAGAATCTCCATGTGGATGATACTTTCCTAATACTTCACCAACGATAAAAGCAGATTTCTTAAACTTACTAGAAGATCTTAAACCTAGTTGATGCATTCCATACAGAACTCTTCTGTGAACTGGCTTTAAACCGTCTCTTACATCTGGCAATGCTCTTGAAACGATAACAGACATTGAATAATCAATGTATGCAGATTTCATTGCTTCTTCTATATTTATCGGTATAAGCTTTTCTCCATCACTCATAAATTATTTTTTAACGTTAATTATAACCAAACGAATATAAGAATTGCCTCAGTTATATACATTAAAAATTAAAATAATTTTACATAATTTTATTAACATAATTATTATAAACATTTATGAAATTGACACACAAAAAAACTTGCAAATAAAAGTTTTTTTTTGTCTATTTACTTATAAGAATTGTAATAAAGAATAAAATAATGGATGATAATTTTTCTTCTAGAGTAAAAGATGTTATAACCTATAGTAAAGAAGAGGCCTTAAGATTAGGTCATGACTTTATTGGAACTGAACATTTGTTGTTAGGTATGTTAAGAGATGGTGGAGGAAAAGCAATAACAATATTAAATTCTTTAGAAATAGATTTAGATTATTTAAGAAAAAAAGTTGAAATTTTAAGTCCTCCAAATCCAATTAATGATTTTAATCAAAATCACAAAAAAAATCTACATCTCACAAGGCAAGCTGAAAGAGCACTTAAAACTACCTTTTTAGAAGCAAAATTATTTCAAGGAAAATCAATCAATACAGCTCATTTACTTTTATGTATTTTAAGAAATGAAAATGATCCAACAACTAAACTTTTAATCAAGCTTCAGCTTGATTATGAAACAGTGAAGGAAGAATTTAAGTATATGTTAACTGAATCAGATGATACATTTTCTGACTTACCATCATCAGAAACTTTCCCTGATGATTCAAAAGAGGATGATGAACCAATCGAAGAAAATCCTTTTACAATAAAATCCGATACTAAGTCTAAAGTAAAATCAAAAACCCCTGTTCTTGATAATTTTGGTAGAGATCTAACTTCTTTAGCTAAATTAGGCAAGTTAGATCCAGTTATTGGAAGGGAAAAAGAAATAGAAAGAGTGTCTCAAATTCTTAGTAGAAGAAAAAAAAACAACCCCTTATTGATTGGTGAGCCAGGAGTTGGTAAGTCTGCTATAGCTGAGGGTTTAGCTTTAAGAATTATCGAAAAAAAAGTTTCTAGAATTTTGTACAATAAAAGAGTAGTAACATTAGACCTAGCTAGTATAGTTGCAGGAACCAAATACAGAGGACAGTTTGAAGAAAGAATGAAAGCAGTAATGAACGAAATTGAAAAGAATGATAATGTTATTCTTTTTATTGATGAAATACATACTATTGTTGGAGCTGGAGGAGCTACTGGAAGTTTAGATGCATCTAACATGTTTAAACCAGCCTTAGCAAGAGGAGAGATTCAATGCATTGGAGCAACTACTTTAGACGAGTATAGACAATACATTGAAAAAGATGGAGCACTAGAGAGGAGATTTCAAAAAATAATTATCGAACCAACGTCGGTCGATGAAACTATAGAAATTTTACAAAATATTAAAGATAAATATGAGTCTCACCATAACGTGAACTTTACTGACGAGGCAATTGTTGCATGTGTAAAATTAACTGACAGATACGTTTCAGATAGGTTTTTGCCAGACAAAGCAATTGATGCAATGGATGAAGCCGGGTCCAGAGTTCATATTACCAATATGGATGTGCCTAAAGTTGTTGTTGACTTAGAGTTTAGTTTAGAACAGGTTAAAGGAAAAAAGAATGAAGTTGTCAAAAAACAAAAATATGAGGAAGCAGCTAAATTAAGAGATGATGAAAAAAGAATTGAAAAAGAATTAATTGCTGCTCAAGATAAGTGGCAAGAAGATTTAAAATTACACAGAGAAACAGTGACTGAAAATGATATTTCAGAAGTCGTTTCAATGATTACAGGAATTCCTATCAATAAAATTGCAAAAGCAGAATTAAATCAATTATCTAAACTTGATAAAAATATTTCTGGTAAGGTAATAGGTCAAGAAGAAGCTGTAAGTAAGGTAGTTAAAGCGATACAAAGAAACAGAGCTGGAATTAAAGATCCAAATAAACCAATCGGATCATTTATTTTTTTAGGACAAACTGGAGTCGGAAAAACACAATTAGCAAAAATTCTATCCAACGAGCTATTTAACGGAGCAGATTCTTTAATTAGAGTCGACATGAGTGAGTATATGGAAAAATTTGCTGTTTCAAGATTAATAGGTGCTCCTCCTGGATACGTTGGTTATGAAGAGGGTGGGCAGCTAACTGAAAAAGTGAGAAGAAAACCATACAGCGTTATATTATTAGATGAAATAGAGAAAGCTCATCCAGATATATTTAATATGTTACTTCAAATATTAGATGAAGGAGTAATAACAGATAGCTTAGGAAGAAAAATTGATTTTAAAAATACCGTCATAATAATGACTTCTAACTTAGGAGCGAGACAAGTAAAAGATTTTGGAAATGGAGTAGGATTTGGAACTGAAGCAGTAAAAGCCCAAGAATCTAAAAACATAAGAGGAACAATTGAAAAATCGTTAAAAAAAGCTTTTTCTCCTGAATTTTTAAATAGAATTGATGAAATTGTAATCTTTAATAGTTTAGAAAAAGAAGACCTTAGAAAGATTATTTCTATTGAATTAGAAAAACTTAAATTAAGAGTAAAAGATTTAGGTTATGAAATTAAGATATCAACAAAAGCTATTAATTTTCTTTGTGAAAAAGGTTATGATAAAAAATATGGAGCTAGACCACTAAAAAGAGCAATTCAAAATTATGTAGAAGATTTGATTGCTGAAGAAATAGTTCAATCTAAACTAAAAAAAGGAAACAAAATAAAAATTGATTGGAACGGTAAGTCTAAAAAACTAAATTTAATTTCATCAAACTAAATTTTTAATTAAAATAAGATTTCATAAAACATTAAAATAAATTCTGATATTTAGTGTATTCGTTAAAGAAATCTCATTTTAAAGATTAAAAGTTAACTAATTCTCAATACTACTAGATTACTCTTTTTTATTCAATAAAAAATATATTTTTTCTTTAGGTTAGTAGATGAACTAATAATTTCAAATGCCAATTAAAAAACTTAAAGAACCATCAAAACAAAAGAAGTATTTAAACAAGTCTTTAAAAGAATTAAATTTATTTGTGACAGGGGTTGGGAATGTTGGTTCAAAACTTTTAGAACAGATTCATAATCAAAAAGCCCAACTTGAAAACAAACTTAAAATACATATAAAAATAGTAGGAATATCCAATTCTAAAAAGATGATATTTGATGTAGCAGGTATAGATTTAAGAAATTGGTCTAATAAATTAAAAATAGGAGAAATTGCAGATCCTAAAAATTTTTTATCTAAATCAAAGGATTTAAATTTAAAAAATAGCGTATTTATTGACAATACTTCAAGTCAATTAATTGCTAGCTATTACGAACACTATCTTAAAAGCAATATAAGCGTAGTAACTTGTAATAAAATTGCTTGTTCAGGATATTATTCAAATTATCAAAATTTAAAAAATTTATCTCGAAAATATGGGACTTCTTTTCTTTACGAAACTAATGTTGGAGCTGGGCTTCCAATTATTAGCACTTTAAACAATTTAATAAACTCTGGAGACAAAATTATATCAATTCATGCTGTATTATCAGGAAGTTTAAACTACATATTTAATAATTTTAAAAACGAAGATACATTTCATGAAATTGTTCAAAACGCCATGAACAAGGGTTATACAGAGCCTGATCCAGAAATTGATCTTAGTGGAATTGATGTTGCTAGAAAAATACTAATACTAGCTAGAGAAAGTGGAAAAAAAATTGAATTATCTGAAATTGAAAACAAAACTTTTTTACCTGAAAAATTTAAAAATTTAAAAACAAATGATAATTTTATTGAATCACTTAAAAATCATTCAGCACATTTTAATGAGATATTAAAAAGAGCTAATAAAGAAAAAAGTAAAATAAAATATGTAGCTGAGTTTATCAACGAGAAAGCTAAAACAGGGTTGAGAAATATACCTAAGGGGCATGACTTTTATAATCTTGAAGGAAATGATAATATAGTTATGTTTTATACTAAAAGATACTCTATTCAACCAATTATAGTTAAAGGTGCAGGAGCAGGAGCAGAAGTAACCGCAGCAGGGATTTTTACAGATATAATTGAAATAAGTAAACAATGAAGGAAATTAAAATTTTTTCACCAGCGAGTATCGCTAATTTATCTTGTGGATTTGATATTCTAGGATTATGCTTGAATGATATTGGTGATGAAATAATAGTTAGAAAAACAAAAGAAAAGGGAATTAAAATCTTAAAAGTTACTGGTCAAAAACTAACTTTAGATGTGAATAGAAATGTTGCAGGAGTATCTGCTTTAGCATTACTTAGAGAAACCAATGTTGATTGTGGTTTTGAAATTGAGATTCATAAAGGTATAAAACCAGGAAGTGGTATTGGAAGTAGTGCTGCAAGTTCAGCAGGAAGTGTATTCGCGATTAACGAACTCATTGGAAAACCATACTCAAATAAAGAGTTAATAAAATTTGCTATGGAGGGTGAAAAGATTGCTAGCGGATCTGCGCACGCTGATAATGTTACGGCTGTATTATTAGGAGGCTTTACATTTGTAAGAGATGGTTTAAGTTTTGATGTTTTCAAACTGAATAATCCTATAGAGCTAGCTTTCACAATTCTTCATCCTCAAATTGAATTAAAAACTTCGGAATCTAGAGAGTTAATACCAAAAAATGTGTCCTTAGAAAAAATGATAACGCAATCTGCAAATTTAGGTGCATTTATTAGTGGCCTTTACACTGAAGATTATGATTTAATAAGTAGGTCAATTAAAGATGTAGTTATTGAACCATTAAGATCAATATTAATTCCTGAATTTGAAACATTAAAAGAAATTAGTTTATCAAATAATGCATTAGGTTTTGGAATTTCGGGTTCAGGACCTTCTGTATTTGCCTTATCAAAAGGATTAATAAATGCTAAGAAAATTGGAGACTTGTTGAAAAATAAATACAAAAAAACAGGAATCCCCTTTGATATTCATACTTCAAATATTAATGAAAAAGGAATAAAAATTATTACAACAAAATAAATGAAATATAAAAGTTTAAATTCAAATTCAGAGTTAGTAGATTTTGAAACTGCAGTAAAAACAGGCTTAGCAAAAGATGGTGGACTTTATTTTCCAACAAACGTGCAACCCATTGACGAAAGTTTTATTAAAAATTTAGATAAAAAAACCAATCATGAAATTGCCTATGAAGTAATAAAGCAATTTGTTGGACTAAGCATAAATGAAGCTGATTTAAAAAAAATCATTAAAAAAACTTTAGATTTTGAATTCCCATTAATCGATCTAGAAAAAAACATAAAAGTACTAGAACTATTTCATGGACCAACATTAGCTTTTAAGGACGTGGGTGCAAGATTTTTGGCAAATTGTCTTTCGCATTTTAATACGAAAAAAGAAAGCGTAGTGTTAGTAGCCACTTCTGGAGATACTGGAGCTGCCGTAGCTAATGGGTTTTTAGGAATAAAAGGCACTAAAGTTATCATATTATACCCTGGCGGTGGAAAAGTTAGTGAGATTCAAGAACGCCAATTAACAACAAATGGAGAAAATATTATAGCTATGAAGATAAATGGAGTTTTTGATGATTGTCAAAAAATTGTTAAAACTGCATTTACAGACAAAGATTTAAATAAAAAGTTAAACTTAACATCTGCTAATTCAATAAATATAGCCAGGTGGCTTCCTCAATCATTTTATTATTTTTTTGCTTATAAAGAACTATTGAAAACTAATAAAGATTTTGTTTTTAGCGTGCCTAGTGGAAATTTTGGGAATATTTGCGCAGGTTTAATGGCGTTAAAACTCGGTTTACCTATTAAACACCTTATTGCAAGTACAAATATTAATGACACAGTGCCTGTCTATTTTAAAACTAAAAAATATTTACCAAAACCTTCAAAACAAACAATATCTAATGCTATGGATGTCGGGAATCCTAGTAATTTTATTAGAATTTTAGAAATTTTTGATAATAATTATGATCAATTAACTTCAAAAATGAGTTCTTTTAGTTTTAATGATAAAGAGACCTTGGAGGCAATTTCAAAAGTATACAACGATCATGACTACATTCTAGATACTCATGGTGCAGTCGGATATTTAGGGCTCAAGAAATATCTAAAAAAGAACTCAAAAGAAATAGGTGTATTTTTAGAAACTGCGCACCCAATTAAATTCGCGGATCATATAGAAAAAGAAATCGGAATTTCAATCGATATGCCAGAGAGAATAATTGCACTTACAAAAAAAGAAAAAAAATATATAGATATAAATAATTACAAAGAATTTAAAAAATATATACTTAATTTAAATTCTTAGCAAGAACATAATAATTTTGATCAATTTTAAATTCACCAGACTCTAACTCTATTTTTTGCCAAACACTACTGGGTACTATTCTTTTAGAATTTCCACCAACTAGAATGTCAATAGGCATTTCGAAATTATTTACTACATCATTCCATCTGTATGTTAATAACTGATCTTTAATTGAATATTCAAAAACTGGAACTCTTATATCTCTTAGATATTGATTAAAAAATGGGTTTAGGTTCATTTCCATTTTTTCGGAAATGTATTTTTCAATTTGAGAAGTCTCTACCGTTTGGTGATAAAAATCTTTATTTAAGCCTCTTAAAATCTGTCTCCACTTCTCATCATTATCTGCTAATTGTCTTAATGTGTGAAGAAGGTTAGCTCCTTTAGTGTACATATCTCCAGAACCTTTTTGATTTACATTATATTCTCCAATAATTTTTTGTTTATTCCCAATTCCTCTTCTAGTACCTATCACATATTCAGAAGATGCTTTACTTCCATAATGATAATCTAAAAAAAGATTTTCTGAATAAGTAGTGAAACTTTCGTGAACCCACATATCAGCAATGTCTTTGTAAGTAATATTATTAGCAAACCATTCATGTCCTGACTCATGTATAATTATATAATCAAACTTCAAACCCCATCCAGTACCAGACAAATCTCTTCCCAAGTAGCCTTGCTTATATTTATTGCCATAAGTCACTGAACTTTGGTGTTCCATTCCCAAATAAGGTGTCTCTACTAATTTAAAACTATCTTCATAAAATGGATAAGGACCAAACCAGTGCTCAAAAGCTTCCATGGTTCTAGCAGCATCTTTAAAATGAGTTTTAGCTTTTTCCAAATTATAACTCAAAACGTAATAATCCATATCTAAATCTCCTTTCTCACCTTGGTATATTTCAGAAAAATTAACGTAATCAGCAATATTTATATTAACTCCATAATTGTTGATTGGATTCAAAACTTCCCAGTGATATGTAGTTGTATTTTCTTTTTTATCAACATCTATTAAACGTCCGTTAGACACATTCATTAAACCATTAGGAACATTAACGCTAATCAACATACTCTCAGCTTCATCATACATATGATCTTTATTAGGCCACCAAACACTTGCACCTAATCCTTGACAAGAGGATGCAATAAAGTGATTTCCATTATCATCTTTTTCCCACGAAATTCCTCCGTCCCATGGTGCTCTTACCGCTTTCCTAGGCTTACCCTCGTAATAAACTTTAATCTCGTTTTTCGCTCCTTTAATCTGCGATTTATTTAACTTGATGAAATGAGCATTACCATCTTTTCTTATTTGTAAATCAAAACCATCCTGCTCAGCACTAACTAACTTTAATGGAGATTGTAAATCAATTTGCATTTCAGAATAAGGATTCAAAACAGTATAACTTATAGTATTAGATCCAGAAATTGTTCTTTCTTCAGGGTCTACAACAATATCTAAATGATAACGGTTTAAATCCCACCATATTCTTTCTTTAGTAATTGATCCTCTTAAACTATCTTGATGTGTATAATTTGATTTTTTTTCTTGAGAATAAGCAAAAAACATAAAAAAACTAAATATTGTAATAATAAGTGATTTTGAATTCATGGTTATATTAGTTTAAATTAAAATGGTGTATCTATTTTTATAATAATAATTGTAAAGTAAATAATTTTCAACGAAATTTGTAGAGATATTATTGATTTTATGAAAAAAACTAAATTATACGATTCCCATATTAAATACGGAGCTAAATTAGTACCATTTGCAGGTTATTTAATGCCTGTTCAATACGAAGGTATTAACATTGAACATTTAAATGTAAGACAAAATGTAGGCCTTTTTGATGTGTCTCATATGGGGGAATTTATTTTAGAAGGAGATCAATCATTGAACTTACTTCAACTTATATGCTCTAACGATGTGTCGATTATTGCAGATGGAAAAGCACAATATAATTGCTTAGTTAATGAATTAGGTGGTATTGTTGATGATTTAATAATCTATAAATTTCACAATAAAAAATTCATGCTCGTAGTTAATGCTGCAAATATTGATAAAGACTGGGATTGGATTACGCATTATAACAAAGGTTTTAATAATGAATTAAAAAATATTTCCAATACAACTTCCTTATTAGCTCTTCAAGGCCCTAAATCATATGACGTTTTACAAAAGTTAGTAAGTTTTGATGTAAAAACCTTGGAATATTACAGCTTTGTTAATGTTGATTTTGATTGCTTTAAAGATGTTATAGTCTCGACAACAGGATATACTGGTTCTGGAGGATTTGAAATTTATTGTAAAAATGACGATGTTAAGCTAATGTGGGAGCTTTTGTTTGAAGCTGGCAAAGAATTTGGCATTAAACCCATAGGCCTAGCAGCTAGAGACACTCTAAGACTAGAAATGGGCTATTGCTTATATGGAAATGATATAAACGATCTTACTAACCCTATAGAAGCCGGGTTAAAATGGATTACAAAAACTAACAAAAATTTTATAGGTAAACAAAAGATAATTGATGTATTAGAAAATGGAATAAATAAAAAACTAATTGGGTTTAAAATAAAAGAAAGAGGAATTCCAAGAGCTGGTTATAAAATTTTTGATCAAGAAGAAAATGAAATTGGAGTTGTCACATCAGGGACTATGTCACCATGTCTAAAAAAAGGAATTGGATTGGGCTATGTAAATACAACTAATTCAAAAATAGAGACAACAATATTAATTGAAATAAGAAACAAGAAACTAGAAGCTCATGTTGTAAAATTACCTTTTGTAATTACATAGGAAATGAATAAAATTTTAATTTTTGGAGGAAGCGGGTCTTTAGGACAAGCTATTTTTAAAGAATTAATACCTTTTTTTGATATTTACTCTACCTACTTCACTCAAAATAAATTTAAAAACAACAATAGATATTTTTACTTTAACATATCTAATGATTTTAATGATTTATTAAATAAAACAAGACCTAATCTGATTATATCTAGTCTAAAAGGAGATTACAACACACAAGTTAAATTTCACGAAAATCTAATTAAGTACTGTGAAATAAACAAAACTAAGCTATTGTTTATTTCTTCTTCTAATGTATTTGACTACTTTACAAACTTTCCTAGTTATGAAAATGATAAAACATTTTCTAATAGTATTTACGGAAAGGTCAAGATAAATATTGAAAATAAAATTTTAAGAATGAAAACTAAAAACTGGGTTATTCTAAGATCTGCAATATTATTTGATAAAAGATCTGCAAGATTAAAAAATTTAATAAATGACGTCAAACATTCTGTTCCTATAGAAATATTCCCAAACTTAATTGTCAATATAAATTCAACTGAAATTTTTGTTAAACAAATACATTATATAATTAGCAGAAAACTTAAAGGAATTTTTCACCATGGATCTAAAGACCTAATTAATCATGATGAATTTATTTTTTCAATAATTAAAAATAAAAATTTAAAAGAAGTCAATTATAAGTTTGTTTACACGACTAATGAAAATAGATATTTAGCATTGTTTTCAAGCACTAATTTATTTCCAAAACATTTGCAATTTACTCATGAAGATGTTTTATTAGAAATGTTTGAGTAAAATTATAATACCTATTTTTAATGTATATAAATATAAAATATGGGAAGAGCATTTGAATTTAGAAAGGCAAGGAAAATGAAAAGGTGGTCAGCTATGGCAAAAACCTTTACAAGGATAGGAAAAGACATTGTAATGGCCGTAAAAGATGGCGGTCCGGTAATTGAAAGTAATTCTAAGCTAAGAGCAGTAATTCAAAATGCAAAAGCTGCCAATATGCCTAAAGAGAATGTAGAAAGAGCCATAAAAAAAGCTTCAGACAAGTCAACTGAAAACTATAAAGAAATTATTTTTGAAGGATATGGCCCATTTGGTATTGCTATTATAGTTGAAACAGCGAGTGATAACAATAACAGAACAGTAGCTAACGTAAGAAGTTTATTTAATAAAAATGGTGGCAATTTAGGCACAGCAGGATCAGTTGAATTCATGTTTGACAGAGTATGTAGCTTTAAAATTAAATCTAATACAGATATTGAGGAATTAGAATTAGATTTTATTGACTTTGGGGTAGATGAAGTCATTCAGGAAGAGGATGGTGTGGTGTTTTATTCTCCATTTGAAAATTACGGATCTATTCAAAAAGAAATTGAAAAAAAAGATATTGAGATTATTTCTTCAGAGTTTGAAAGAATTCCAAAACAACTAAAAGCGTTAAATGATGAACAAAAGGAAGAGTTGGATATTTTAATAGAAAAAATTGAAGAAGACGACGATGTTCAAAACGTATTTCACAACATGGAGTGAGTTTAAGAGAATTCTGAGATTTTACCTTCAATTCCTTTAAAAAAAAGTTTTAAAAACTTAATATCTTTTTCTATATCTCCAGTTATATAATAAGGTTCAGAAATTTTAATTTCCTTATCCTTAAAGTTTAATGAAGCACTAATAATAGGAACATTAGCTTCTTTTGCGATATAATAAAACCCAGTTTTCCATTTATCAACTTTTTTTCTGGTGCCTTCAGGTGATAGCGCAAGTCTCAATAAATCATTGTTTTTAAAAACATCAGCAATTCGCTTGACGTTATTTGATTTACTTCCCCTTTCTACAGGCTTCCCCCCCATTAATCTAAAAAAATATCCAAATGGAAATTTAAAAAGTTCTTTTTTTCCAATGAAATTAATTTCTTGTTTGATTACTTTTCTAGCCATTATTGCAATAAATAAGTCGTGCCAGTGAGTGTGAGGTGCAGCAATAATTACACATTTTTTTAACAAATCAGTATGACCTGTCACTTTCCATTTTAGTAATTTATTGAAAATAAATTTCGTTATTAAAAGCATTAAATAATTTTTCTAGCATTAATTAGATCATCCATGGTGTCAATACCTAAACCATTGTAATTAGTTTCAATCATCATGATTTTTTTTCCATGTTCTAGATACCTTAATTGCTCTAGTTTTTCAGTCTTTTCTAAAGGAGTTGGTTTTGAGTTATAAAAGTCGAGTAAACTTTTCTTTCTAAATGCATAAACTCCTATATGCTTGAAGAAAGATGTTTTACCGTCACCTGATCTGACATATGGAATTGGAGATCTTGAGAAATATAATGCAAAATTATTTGAATCTACAACAACTTTAACGACGTTAGGATTAGTAATTTCATTAACATCAGATGTTTTTTGCATAAGAGAAGCTAAATCAATATTGTTGTTTACATCTGTTTTAAATAAATTAATTAGTTTACTTAAACTATTAACATCAATAAAAGGTTCATCCCCTTGAATATTTACTATTATATCTGTAGAAATATCCGAAGAAAATTCTGCAATTCGATCAGATCCTGAAATATGCTCTGTTGAACTCATTAATACTTGACCACCATAATCTTTAAGACAATCATAAATTAATTTAGAATCAGTAATTACATAAACCTCATTAAATAATTTAGATTTTAAAGCATTTTTATAAGTTCTTAAAATTACTGGTTCTCCTCCCAAATCCATCATCAATTTGCCAGGTAACCTTTCAGAATTAAACCTTGCAGGAATCATTGCAACGACTTTCATGAGTTTTTTTTTCAAAAATACATTTTTATTTAAAAACCAATTAAGTATAATTTCCGTTCGGCTCTAGTTACAGCAGTATATAGCCATCTATAATAATCAATATTTGGACCATCTTTAAGATATGGTTTTTCTAAAAACACTACAGGCCACTGACCACCTTGAGCTTTGTGACAAGTTATAGCATAGGAAAACTTAACTTGAAGAGCGTTAAAAAAAGGATTTTCTTTAGTTTTCAAGAACCTTTTATACTTTGATTTAATGCTATTATAATCATTTTGTACTTCATGGTATAACTTATTAGATTGTTCGTATGATAATGAGGGTGTATCTAAATCTAAAGTATTTAAAATAATTACAGTATCAAAAGTAGGCTGATCTGTGTAATCAACCATCTTGATCTTCACTTCTGCAAACTCAAATCCATAGAGGTCTTTAATTGAAAATATCTCAAGGATTTGAACAATATCTCCATTAGCTAAAAAAGGGATTTCAGAATCAGGTGAAGTCCAGAAATAATTGTTTTTTGTAATCATTAATAAATCTCCAACACAAACTTTGTTTTCATGAGCTAAAATAGTTTTTCTAATTTGTTGATTATATTGATTAGCTCTCTTATTAGATCTAACTATAATTATTGAATTTTCTGAGCCACTTGAATTATAAGACGATTCTATAGCTTCTTGAATATCAAATCCATCAGATAAAAATTCTATATCAGAAAAATTATCAAATTTAAAATCAATTAAATTGTTTGATATGTTATTTCTAATAGAAGTAGCATTTATTAATATTCCTGATTCTTCAGCTTGTCTGACTACATCATTGATCTCATACTCATATGAATCTACATTATAAAATTCTTTTATAAAAGCTGAATCAAGTGCTGGACTAATTGTTTGTTTAACTGGGGGGAGTTGAGCCGTATCTCCTAAAAATATCAGCTTTGAATTAGTTTTAAAATCTACGTAACTAAAAATGTCTTTTAATATTGATTTTTTATCAAATAAATCGGTAGAGTTCGAAAAATCAGAAATCATTGATGCCTCATCTACTATAAACAAAGTATTTTTAATTTTATTTACCTTTAATTTAGTTTGAAACTTTCCAGATTTATCAATTTTAGAATAATATATTTTTTTATGAATAGTAGATGCTTTTTTTTCAGAATACTTTGATAAAACTTTTGCTGCTCTTCCAGTTGGAGCTAATAAACAAAAATTCATTTTTTTAAAATGAATATTCTCAACTAAAGTCTTCATTAAAGAAGTCTTTCCAGTTCCTGCATATCCTTTAAGCAAAAATAAAGAGACATTGTTTTTGTTAGACAAGAATTCGCTTAATTTAATAATAGCTGCTTTCTGATCAGAAGTCGGTTTAAATTTAAAATTATTTAAAAGAAGATTGCTAAATTCTTGAGAATTCATTGTGTGATTATTGAAATATTTATTTAGTTTTTGGAATTAAAAAAAATTGTAGTTTTGTCTAAATATAATTAATTAAATAATGGGATTCATATCAAAATACATGAGAGTTATTAAAGCAGTACTTTGGCTACTTATAATTTTCTTTTCATATCAAGTTATTACTTCAATAAATGCACCAATCAAATTTAATGAGGTTAAAAATGTACGTTATCTTAAAGTAATTGATAAACTTAAAGATATTAGAAATGCTCAATTAGCATATAAAAGTGTTAATGGCTCTTACGCTGATAATTTTGAAGGATTAATTAAGTTTGTTGACACTGCTCAATACACTTTAACTCAAAAAAGAGATTCAAGTTATTTACAATACGATAGAATTTATAGAATTGACATGTTAAGAGAAGTTGTAGTTATAGACACTCTAGGATTTGCTTCAGTAAAAGATTCTCTTTTTGGAAATTCTATTAGATATAAAAATATGGCACAAGTTCCAATTGATGGAGTTGATGCAACTTTTTCAATCAAGTCTGATATGATTAAAAAAGGTGACTACGATGTTCATGTTTTTGAAGTAAGAGTATCAAAAGATGTTATTTTATTTGATCAAAATAAAGATTTGTTGAAACAAGAAAAAGCATTAATGTCAGTTGATGGAGTTAATGGACCTGATCTTGTTTTAGGATCAATGACAGAGGTTAGCACCAATGGTAATTGGCCTACAGCCTATGACGCAATCGCAAGAAATTAGAATAGAGCCCAGCACAAAGCTATCCATTAAAATCAGCCTATACGGCTTTGATTTAATGTTAAGTAATGATTTGGATAATTCTATTATTGATTACCAAAAACATTATTTTGACAAGGAGGTTATAGCTGAGAACCTTGTAACCGAACTAGATTCATTTCTAAATGAATCTAGAATAGTTTTTTCTAATGTGATTAATATCAAACTAATTATTTCAAATAAACTTTCTTGCCTTGTTCCTAAAGAATTATTTGATGAACAATTAAGTCTTGATTACTTAAAGTTTAATTCGAAGCTTATTAAAAATGACTTTGCTTCAAATGACTTTATTGAAGAACTAGATGCTTATAACGTTTACCTTCCGTTTGTTAATGTAAATAATTACTTGATTGAAAGATTTGGATCTTTTGAATATTATCATTATTCCACGATATTATTAAGAAAAATTTTAAAAAAAACAATAAGTAACAGTAAGGCTATGCTATTTGCTAATATTGATCAAGATAGTTTTCAGGTAATAATATTTAAAAACAAAAAATTACTTTACTACAATAATTTCGAATATAAGACTAAAGAAGATATTTTATATTTTTTACTATTTGCTATAGAGCAAAACAAAGAAATTAAATCTGAAACTAAATTAAACTTAATAGGATCTTTCTCGAAAAATGATAAAATTTCGTCTTATTTGTCCTCATTTATAAAAAACATAAGTATTGACCAATCGACAATGTCTTTTGTAAATAAAAATTTAATTGAAAATGAAGTAGATTTCATACTTTCATGAGAATTATTTCAGGGAACAACAGAGGGAAAAGAATAAATATTCCAAAAAACCTTCCAATAAGACCGACTACCGATCAATCGAAAGAAGCTATCTTCAATATAATTTATAATAAGTACGATTTTGAAAATATAAAAGTCTTGGATTTGTTTTCTGGAAGTGGAAGTATTAGCTATGAATTTTCATCTAGAGGAGCGAATCAAGTCACTTCAGTTGATAATAACCATAAATGCGTAAAGTTTATTAAGTCTGTTGTTAGTGAGCTTAATTTAAATATTAACGTTGTAAAATCTGATGTTATTAAGTTTCTTAAAGCAAATAATTTTAGGTACGATATTATTTTTTGTGACCCTCCTTATAATTATTCATTAGAAAATTATAAAGAGATTCAAAATTTAATTTTTAATGATAAAACTCTAAATAGTAATGGCATTTTTATTTTAGAACATTCTAAAATAATCAAACTAGATTCAATAGAAAATTTTAGAGAATCAAGAGAATACGGAGGCTGTTCTTTTTCTTTTTTTTATTTATAAAATACAGTAATCCAGTTACTTATGATGTCATATTTAAATAATAAGATTAAATATTTAAAAAAACACTTATAGGCTTGTGATCCGACAATAAATTAGAGTAAATAATGAAATTATTTACATCTATAGACCTAGAATTAAACAAATAATCAATCCTAATTGGCATAAATTTAAAGTCATAAGTAGCTCCAAAACCTTCACCTTTTGAAATAAAACTATCATTAAAATTATCTATAAATTGTTTGTAAAAAAAAGAGTGTTGTGTGTTATTTAAATCAACGGCTAAAACTACAGGGTATGGTGATTTCAACATGTGCTTAATCAATGCTGAGGATTGATTTTTTTGAACTAAGTATGCTTTTTTTGTTTTGAAAATAATTTCTTTAGCAGATTTCACATCTGCTTTCAAAGCTATTAAGTCAACTTTAAAAGATTCAAAATGTGCATTATAAAACCTTATGGTGTCTTTGTTTTGTAATAAATCTATAAAAATCGCGATATTTCCAAAATCCGGAAGTTCAACCGTTCCCTTGTTGATCAATTTGTTGTTTGTATAAATAGCTTGGCCAACATTATTCCCTGACAATACCACGTGTCTATTTTTAAAAGTTTTAAAAACCCGCTTGTATTTATCATGATATTCCTGTATTGCTAATACATCAGGTTTTTTATTTGTAATAAATTTTTGTATTTCTAGAGGAATATTTTCACTTTCAATCCATTTATAGTGATTAAAAAGTCTAACATTATAACTCATCAAATGAAGACCATTCTTGTCTGATTCAGGTTCGTTTAGAGCATAAAAAAACATTGAATTACTATATATGCAAAAAACTAATATTAACGGAAGGATTAGCTTTAAATCTAGCTTTAGAACCCAGTAGATTAAAAAAATTAAATTTATAAATGCAAAAATTGGAAAAAAAAATGTCAAAAATGATAATGTAGAAAAAAATGGGACAGAATAATTATACAATATTAAACAAATCACTATGAGAATTGAATTAAATGTGTTTAAAAAAAACACAAATGAACTAAAAAAAGATTTTTTTTGAAATAAATTCAATTTTTACCTGCTTTAAAAAGTATGTTTTTTTCACTTTTAGTTAAACTATCATATCCAGAGACACTTATTTTATCTAAGATTAAATCTATCTTTTGTTGATCTACACTTGTTTTAGGGGATGATTTATAGTTTTTTCTTTTGTAAACTTTTTTTACATTTCTTTTTTTAAAAGACAGCTCTTTTAGATACTCCATGAATCTTATCACCCATTGACCTGTATCGTTACCCTGTTTAACTTGAACACAATAGTAATAACCCCAAGCAGCTCCTCCTAGATGTGCTAAATGCCCACCAGAATTTCCAATAGGAATCTGAATAAGATCCATAGCTATAAGAATTAAAGCTAGATATATGATTTTTATATCAAAAACAATGAGTCTAAAAGTATAGTTAGGATTATAAGATGCTAAAAAAATAAAAACCGCCATAACTCCAGCCGAAGCCCCAATCATTGAAGGTTTTAAACCAGTAAACACTGGAAAAATATTATAACTTAAAACATATGTGATTGATCCACTAAGCAATCCTATTATAAATATTTTAACAAATTTATCTTTACCAAACAGATCTAAAACTACCCTCCCACTGAAATAAAATATAATCATATTACTTATTAGGTGCCATAAATCAGCATGAAAAAAACCATATGTTATTAATGACCAAGGCTTATAAAGGAGCTCACTTAACAGAGGAGAAATATCAAAAAAATCAACTACAGATAAGTTTTTTAAATTAAATAAAAACAAAAAAGTATTTAAAATAAAAGGTAAAACGAAACACAAAGTCATCACAGCAATGAACTGACTTAGTATGTCTAAGTTTTTATAACGTTGTTTTAATTCGTGAATCAATTCCATCTGTTATCATTGAATTGATTTTTTTTCCAATACCATAACATTACAAAACCAGTTAAAGCTCCACCAACATGAGCATAAAAGGCAGTATTTGAGGGACTAAAAATAGAAACTCCTGTGAAAGCTGAAAATAAATCCATAAGAATAATTCCAGGGACAAAATATTTAGCTTTTATAGGAATTGGTAAAAAAATCAACATTAGTTCAGAGTTTGGAAATAAAAATGCAAACGCTACAAGTATTCCATAAATTGCTCCAGAAGCACCTACTAACGTAGTATTGAACAACAAATAAGCATTTGTTAAATCATTTTTATCTACATAATTTAAAATATTCATATCATAACTTCCATTATTAAGAATGTCATTAAAAGAATTCCATGAAACTCCGTTTAAATTCAATACAGAAAAAACAGATTGAATTTCTAGATAATTAGCGAGTAACTGTAAGCCTGCCGCACCTAAACCGGATGAGAAATAAAAAAATAAAAATTTCTTTTTTCCCCACATTTGTTCAAGTGGAGATCCAAACATCCAAAGCCCAAACATATTAAACAAAATATGCGAAACACTGCCATGCATAAACATATGAGTTATAAGCTGACTAATTAAGAATTTATCATTTTCGAAGTAATGAAGAGCTAAAAGGTCATAACTTAAATCTCCTGAAATCTGAGATCCAATAAAAAATATAACATTGATTATTATAAGTTGCTTTACTGTTTCGGTAATTCCTCTCATTTAAAAAACATTTTATTTATTTCTTCTGTTGAAATCACTTTGAATATCAATTTATCAAAAGGAGACACGTTTGGATCCTTACAGGCAAATAAATCGTTAACTAAAGACTCTTGGACTTTCTTCTCTAATTTAATACTTGATTTTAAAGAAGAACTTTTAGATAAAATTTTAGCTAGAAAATCATTTATCGTATGACTGGTTTTTTCAAATTCTGAAATCTGACTATCAATAAGCTCTTGAAAAAGAGCATTAATCTGATTTTCAACAAAAAATGGATGAATCCCAGAAATTTCAATTCCCTCACTGTCAAACTTGTCAAATTTAAACCCCAAATGAATTAAAGAGTTTTTAACTAATCCTAACATTCTATTTTCCTCATTATTAAAATCAAGCTTAATTGGGAAAATCAATGTTTGAGTAGAGTTGCTTGAAAAAGAAAGTTCTTTTAAAAATTTTTCGTAAAGTATTCTTTGATGAGCTCTTTTTTGATCAATTATTACAATTCCTGCACTTGTTTTTGTGATTATATAGTTAAAGTTCAATTGAAAAACAGGAAAAGCTTTAGAGTCATTATTATCTTCAAAAATATTTATATTTTTTTCAGAATTTTCAAAAGAATTCTCCAACCCTTCAAATGAAAAATCTTTTGAAGAAAAAGAAGGAGACACTTTGGGTTTATCGAAGGGATTAAAAGCTGTATCATATTCAACCCTCGGAATAGAAGCTTCCTTATCTCTAAAAGAATAAGGAGTATTTAAATTAACACTACTTTCAAAATCAATTGTAGGAGCTATATTAAATTGACCTAAACTGTGCTTTATAGAAGATTTTAATATAGCATAAATAGATTGGTCATTATCAAATTTAATCTCCGTCTTATTAGGATGGATATTAACATCAATTGTTTCTGACGGGACTTTAACACTTAAAAAATAAGAAGTATGGTGGTTATCATAAATCAATCCATCATAAGCTGTTTTAACTGCATGGTAAAGATGGGGACTCTTAATAAATCTATTGTTTACAAAAAAAAATTGTGCTGATTTAGTCTTTTTGGAATATTCAGGCTTAAAGACAAATCCTTCTATAACTGCAATATCTGTATTTTCTTTAATTGGAACCAGCTTCTGTTCTGTTGATTTTCCAAAAATTCGCACAATCCTTTCTTTAAAAATAGATTTATTTAAATTAAATAATTCGTTTTCATTATTCACAAATATGAAATCTATTTCGTGATTTATCAAAGCTATCCTATGAAATTCATCAATAACATGCCTTAATTCAACATTGTCAGATTTTAAAAAATTTCTTCTAGCAGGAATGTTATAAAACAGATTTTTTACAGATATAGAAGTCCCTAAATTACTAACAACTTCATTTTCAGAAACTAACCCTCCCCCTTCAAGCCTAATTTCGTTTCCTAAAGGCACATCGCTGTTATTTTTTGAAATTATCGACATGTGAGATACGGATGAGATGCTAGATAGAGCCTCTCCCCTAAACCCCATTGTATTTAAACTAAATAAGTCACTTGATTTTCTGATTTTAGATGTAGCATGACGCAGAAAACACTTTTTTAAATCTGCTTTATCCATACCACAACCATCATCAATTACTTGTATTAAGGTTTTTCCTGCATCTTTAATAATAAGTTTAACTGATTTGGCTCCACTATCGATTGAGTTCTCTAACAGCTCCTTAACCACGGATGATGGTCTTTGAACCACTTCTCCAGCTGCAATTTGATTTGCCACATTTTCAGAAAGCAACTTAATAATACTCATATTTAAGATTTATTAAAAAATAGAAAGGTCAAAATCAATAATAAATAAAAATACAAGAATTAAAATAAAAACTATGACAAAAAATATTTTTGAAAAATGCATATTAGACCTATTTCTAGAAGACATTCTAGCTTCACTCCATTTTAGAGATATATCAGCTGAATTATTTGAATTTCTCTGCTTAGAGTATATCGAATCAAATTCATATATGTTTTCAAAGGATTTTTCCTTTAAGTACCTTGGATTGTAATTAAAACGCTTGTTTTTATTTAATTTAAATAAATTAACTTTCAATTGAATAAATATTTAATCTCAAATGTACAAAATTGAGTCTAAAAATTCGTTCAATTCTTCTCATAGGAATCATTATATTTGTCAAACATGAAAATTGAAAATATTAAAGTTTTAAAAACACTACTATCTGAAAGTAGAAATTTAATAATAATTCCACACACAAATCCTGACGGCGATGCAATTGGGAGTTGCTTAGCTTTATCTAATTTATTAAAAAAAAGTGGACATAATGTTTCGTTAATAAGTCCAAATAAACCTCCACATTTTTTAAACTGGACCCCTGGATTTGAAGATATATTATATTTTGATTCAGAAACCAAGAATTGTGAAAAAAAAATAAAAGCTTCGGAGTTAATTTTTACACTAGATTTTAACGACTTAAACAGGATTGGTGAGTTAGGTGATATTGTAAAATCTAGTAAGTCAAAAAAAATCATGATTGACCATCATCAAAATCCAAAAGATTATGCTGATTTAACCTTCTCAGAACCAGAAATTGGTTCAACATGTGAATTACTTTTTGAGATAATTATTTCAATGGGTTATGAAGATTTAATTGATCAAAGTATCTCCAAATGCATATACCTTGGTATCATGACTGATACTGGCTCATTTCAATACTCTAGTGTTACATCAAGAACTCACCAAATAATAGCACAGTTAATTGACAAAGGAATTGATCAAAATGAAATTCACAATAAAGTATATAACGACTCTTCCGCTAGTAGATTAAAAGTTTTAGGATCAGCTCTTAGTAATATGAACCAAATAGAAGGATTAAAAACAGCATATATGTTTTTAAAAAGAAATGATTTAGAGAAATTTGATTATCAAAAAGGAGATTCTGAAGGCATTGTAAATTACGGGCTTTCTCTAAAGGACGTGATTTTTAGCGTTATTTTTATTGAAGACATAAACGACAGTAATAATGTAAAAATTTCTTTTAGATCTCAAGGTGATTTTTCTTGTAACGAATTTGCAGGTAAATATTTCAACGGAGGAGGACATGGAAATGCAGCTGGAGGAAGAAATGATGGAAATGCAGAAGATGCTATTAATAAATTTTTAAAAATACTACCTAACTATAAAGAAAAATTAATAAAATAATTATGAAAAAATACAGTTACTTATTTACACTAATTCTAATTACATCGTGCGTTAGCTCACACCCAGATCTGAACGAAGGTTTATACGCCGAACTTAATACTAACAAAGGAGATATATTAATAAACCTAAACTTTAAAAAAGTCCCTGTAACAGTAGCGAATTTTGTTTCTCTAAGCGAAGGAAAAAACAAAGAAGTAAGCTCAGAATACAGTAAAAAGAAATACTATGATGGCTTAATTTTTCACAGAGTTATTCCTGATTTCATGATTCAAGGAGGAGATCCGTTGGGTTCAGGTCAAGGAGGTCCAGGCTACAAATTTAAAGATGAGTTTCACGAGAGCTTAAGTCATGATGGCCCTGGAGTTTTATCAATGGCAAATGCAGGACCTAAAACTAACGGAAGTCAGTTTTTTATAACTCATAAAGAAACCCCTTGGTTAAATGGCAAACACTCAGTTTTCGGCAAAGTAGTTGAAGGGATGGATATAGTCAATTTGATTGAACAAAATGATACAATAAAAAATGTTTCAATAATAAGAGTTGGTAGAGCTGCTAAATCTTTTAAAGCTTCTAAAATATTTTCTAATCATTTTAAAGAAGACAGTTTAGAAATTAAAAAGAAATTAGCAATATTAGAAAATGTAAAACTTGGGAAGAAAAAGGAGCTTGAAGTTCAAAAATCAATGGCCTTATCCACTAGCACAGGTTTGCAATACCTCAAAACATACAAAAGTAATGGTCAAAAAGTAGATCCTAATAAAACTGTCATGACACATTATGCAGTTTATTTTGAAGATGGTTCACTTTTAGATACAAGTATTCTTGAGATAGCGGAGCAATATGAAATTGTAAATATTCAGAAAAAGAATGCAAATGGTTACGTTCCACTTGAGTGTAAAGTAGGACCTGAAGATGCTCTTGTAGCTGGCTTTAAAGAAGGTTTGAAGTTGTTAGACGTTGGAGATAAAGCAACAATTTTCCTCCCTTATTACTTAGCTTATGGAGAAGCTGGAAGAGGATCAATGATTCCTCCAAAATCAAATCTGATATTTGAAGTTGAAATTGTAGAATTAAAGTAATTTTTTAAGGAATGCATAAAACAAACATCATTCCTTTTGTTAGAAAAAATCTATTACTTTTTCTTTTCTTATTAATTATAATATTTTTAGAGTTAATAAAATTTGATTCTAATTTTATTGAAAACTATTACAGTAATTCATTCTACAACTATAGCTCTTATATATTATTATATACTTTAGGAAAAATACCATTTTCTGTTGGTGACTTGCTATACTTAGCAACCCCATTTATTATTTATTTTAATATCAGTAGAAAATACACCAGAAGAAAAAATATTAAAAATTTATTATATTTTTTTATAATAGTTTATATAATTTTTCAATTCCAATGGGGTTTGAATTATCATAGAACTCCACTAAAAAATAAATTACTTATCGAACACAATTACTCATCTAAGTCTTTGATTAAGATTACCGATTTATTTATTAAAAACACTAACAATGTGCATCTAAAATTGTCTACAAGCGATACACTTCCCGTTATATTCAATGACAATACAAGCGATATTTATAATGCTTCAATAAAAGCTGTTAAAACATTAGAAAAAAACAAAATATTAAACGATTATATCCCAATAGTTAGCGTTAAAAAATCTTTATTCAGCACTCCCCTATCCTATATGGGCTTTAGCGGATATATTAACCCTTTCACTTTAGAAGCACAAATAAATAAAAACATACCTAAAATTCAAATTCCAACAACTATATGCCATGAAATTGCTCACCAAATGGGATATTCCGCAGAAAACGAAGCAAATTTTATTGGAATCATTACTGCAATTGAATCAGGTGATAACTTAGTTAATTACAGCGGAAATGTTCTTGCACTAAAATATTTATTAAATGAACTATATAAAGTTGACAAATTAACTTTTGATCAACTTTATAAGAAAATAAATAAAGGAGTATTGAAAAATATTCAAGAAGCTAGAAAAGAGTTAGATAAATTTAACAATCCTTTAGAACCTTATTTTAAAAATATTTTTGATTACTTTTTAAAAGCAAACAAACAAGTTGATGGTATAAAAAGCTACAACTTAGTTGTTAATTTATTAGTTAACTATTACTCTAATCAATAATACTTGGTGCGCCAAGTTGATTTAGTTTGTTTTCAAAAGCTAAAGTTGAGCTATTAAATTCTTGTATTTCAACCTTTAACTTATTCCACATGTTTTTAGCTATTTCAAAACTGTCCATATGAAGCTTGGTTGGGCCATAAGAATTACCATAAAAACCTCTTTGAGCCACTGATAATCTATCCATTATTGTAGGGTAATCTTTTTCTCCTATTTCCTTTTTAGACGCATTACCAGAAAAAATATAATCAATACTAATCATATCCTTATAAAGATTATTTAAGTCTTTTATTAGAGTTGAATTATCAGAACTAATTAGTTTAATAGCAATTTTAAAAGAAGACAATTTTTGTTTTGATTTTCTAAACTCATTCATCTGTAATTCTAGTTTAGCTCTGAAATCAGTTAAATCATTTGTATAAGTTTCTAGTTTAGATTCTAAAGGATTAATAAGAATATTTTCCCTAATTACATTAACATTGAAGTTTTTTATTTCAGATAAATTAGAAAGATTCCCTTTATCATTTTCAAATATTTGAGCAGAATATAAGCCAGCTTTAACAGGAATTGAACCCCTATTCCCTCTTCCTCTAGAATTAATTGTAGAAACTATAGGTTTAGTTAAATTCCAAGCAATTCTATTGATTCCCTTTTTTGAAGATCCATTAATTCTAGTAACAATTTCTCCATTTGAATCTTTAACTTCAATAATAATATTTGATTTCTTTTCAGAATTTTCTTTATCTAGTTCATCCCATCCTGGAAAAGGAATATCTTTTTTTAATTTATTAAGCTCCTTCTCCGCTTTCATCCTTTTTCCCTTAGAAGTCTTAGTTGATTCTGGAATAAAATAAGAAATAATAGCCCCATACGGTGGGTTTTTAGCCGAATAATATGAACTGCCCTGACTTGAGGTTCCCGCTCGAACTGGATTATATTGAATTGCATCTTTAACATCAAAAAGTATAGTTTCTTTGCTGTTGGCTTTATTAAGTTTTCTAAGCGGACTATAATCGTCTAAAACATAAAAACCTCTTCCGAAAGTTGCTAATACTAAATCATTTTCTCTTTTTTGAATAGCAAGATCTCTTATAGATATTGTTGGTAATCCATTGGAAAACTTCATCCATTTTTCACCCTGATTATTAGAAAAATACAAACCATATTCTGTAGCTGCAAAAAGGAGGTTAGGATCTATATGATCTTGAACAATTCTCCAAACCATAGTTTCTTTTGGAATACCCTGAGTTATTGACTTCCATGTTTTCCCTCCATTTATACTTTTATATAGATAAGGACTGTAATCTCCAAACTTATGATTGTCTAATGCCACATAAACGACATTTTCGTTATGTAAATCAGCTTTAATATCATTAACAAATGAAGTTTTAGGAACTTCTGGTAATTTATCAACTGCTATAGAATACCACTCCTTTCCGTTATTTTTTGTTGAATGAATTAATCCGTCATCAGTACCAACATAGATGAAATTTTCATTTAACGGAGACTCACTTAGTGATGTAATTGTATTGTAAGTAGACATGGCATACACGTCCCAAGCTGCATCCCAACTCTGTTGTCTACCCATAATTGGTAATGACATTCTCTCTTCATTTTTAGTTAAATCTTCAGAAATTGGAGTCCAACTATCTCCCCTATCATCAGATCTCCAAACTCTTTGAGAACCGAAATATAATCTCTTAGAATCATGATTACTTACAAGAATTGGTGAATCCCAATTAAATCTTTCATATGGCTCATCAATTCCAGAATGAGGTTTGATAAAAACTGCTTCTCCAGTTGTTCTATCAACTCTATGAAGGTTACCTTGTTGAGACTGAGCATATACAATGTTTGGGTTTCCAGGCTCAGTAGCTGGCTGATGCCCATCTCCTCCAAGTAGAACAAACCAATCACTGTTAACTATCCCATTAGATCTAAAAGTACGACTAGGACCTCCTTGAGAATTATTATCCTGAGTTCCTCCGTAAATATTATAAAAGGGTTTCGAATCATCTAATGCCAATTTATAAAACTGAGTAATTGGCAAATTATCAATAAACTTCCAGCTTTTAGTGTTATCAAAAGATTCATAAATACCTCCATCTGAACCTACTAAAACATAATTAGGATCATTTTTCTTGAATGTCATAGAGTGATTATCTGAATGTTTACTTCTTTCATTCATTGTATAAAAAGTCTTACCACCGTCGTCTGAAACCTGTACCCTGACATCCATTAAATAAATTTTATCAAAATAATGAGGAGATGCCACAAGCTCTTGATAATAGTGAGGTCCTGTTCCACCAGAAACTGTATCAGACATTTTACTCCAACTCTCTCCTCTATCTGAAGATCTATAAATAGCACCTTTTTTCCTGTCAAGTTCAATTGCAGCATATAAAACATCCGGATTTATTGAAGAAATCGCTAAACCAATTTTACCCATATTACCAGTAGGAAGACCTACTGAAAGTTTATTCCATGTTTCTCCACCATCAGTACTTTTATACAAATCAGTACCTGGCCCTCCTCCTATATAAGCCGCTACACTTCTATGTCTTTGCCAAGTAGCAGCATACATTACCATTTTATTTCTTGGATCTACTACTAAATCTGTTACTCCTGTCCATTCATTTACACTCAACACGTTTCTCCAGGTATCTCCTGAATTAGTTGTTTTAAACAAACCTCTTTCACCTCCTGAAGACCAAAGTGGACCTTGAGCAGCAACAAAAACTGTGTTAGAATTGTCTTTATCGACTATGATTTTTGAAATGTGTTCTGATTTATTTAAACCCTTGTTTACCCATTTTTTTCCTCCATTGTAAGAAACGTAAACTCCTTTCCCTATACCAACATGTCTTCCCCCAACATTTTCCCCAGTACCTAACCATATAACACTGTTATTGTTAGGATCGATAGTTATAGAACCTGTTGAAAAAAAAGATTCATTATCAGTCAATGAAGACCAACTACTTCCAGAGTTTGATGTTTTCCAAACTCCACCCGAACCAACAGCTACATACCATTCATTTTCATTAGATGGATTAATCGCTATGTCAGCTATTCTTCCAGACATAAAAGCTGGACCTATATTTCTGAACTTAAGACCAGAATACAAAGAACTTTCGTCAGAATTTTTATTTTTCTTCTTTTGAGAATAAACAGAGGGGATGAAAATTAATAAGGCAAGTAAATATGTTAACTTTTTTATAAATGACATGATAAATAAATTTAGGAATTACATAAATATAATTAATAATATTGATATTTTCATTTTAACTTAGCGCCATGTCTAAAAAAAATAAAAAATTTAGTTCTGTTGAAATTATTGATATTGGATCAAAAGGTTTATCTATTGCAAAGTCTGATGATGGAATAGTATTAATGGTTAAAAAAGGTGTTCCTGGAGATTTAGTAGATATTGAAACTTACAGAAAGAAAAAAAATTATTATTTAGGGAATATCACTAAGTATCATTCAAAATCTGACTTAAGAACTAAAGCAGAGTGTGAACATTTCGGAACATGCGGTGGTTGTAAATGGCAAGATGTTCTTTATGATGCGCAAACAAATTTAAAAGAAAGGAAAATTAAATATGCTGTTCAACACGTATTTGATAATTGTAAGATAGAACCAATTATTAAATGTGAAAATCAATATTTTTATAGAAATAAATTAGAGTTTTCTTTCACCGATAACAGATGGTTAACCAATGAAGAAATATCTAATTCTGGAACTGATTTAGAAAGAAGAGGAGTTGGTTTTCATATTTCAGGAATGTGGGATAAAGTTGTAGACATAAACAAATGCCACCTTCAACCTGATCCATCTAATCAAATCAGGTTATCTGTAAAAGATTTTGCAATTAAAAATAATATTTCATTTCATAACTCTAGATCTAAAAAAGGACTTCTTAGAGGGATAATGATTCGTAACACTAGTTTAGATCAGTTTATGGTTATTATTCAGTTTTTTGAAAACGACATAAATAGTATTGAATTAATTTTAAATCATTTAAAAAACAATTTCAAACAATTAAGTTCTATTCAATACATCATAAATAGTAAAGGAAATGATTCTATTTATGATCAAAAAATTAATTTATTTCACGGCGAAGAATATATTGAAGAAATGATAGGAGAATTGAAATTTAAAATTTTTCCTAAATCATTTTTTCAAACAAATACAAATCAAACAATTAAGCTTTATCAAGTTGTTAAAGATTTAGCCAATCTAAAGGGAAATGAAATAGTTTATGATTTATATTCAGGTTTAGGAACAATAACACAATTCTTAGCAAAGGAAGCTAGTAAAGTTATTGGAATAGAAAGTATCGGCGAAGCTGTTATTTCCGCTCGAGAAAGTGCTGTTTATAACAACATAAATAATGTAGAGTTCGAGGCTGGAGATATGAAAAAAATATTTACATCAGAATTTATTTCAAAACATGGGAATCCAGATGTAATAATAACAGATCCCCCAAGAGATGGTATGCATAAAGATGTAATTAAAGAGATTTTAAACCTAGACACTAAGACTATTGTATACGTAAGCTGTAATCCTTCTACTCAGTGCAGAGATTTAGAATTATTAAAAGTTAAATATGACATTCACAAAACACAACCAGTAGATATGTTCCCACATACAGATCATGTAGAAAATATTGTACTTTTAAAGCTTAAGGATTAACTATTAAATTGAAAAAAAATATAATAATATTAATATTAAGTTGTTTTATCTTCTCATGTGAGCCAGATGATATTTGTTTGACATCCTTGCCTGATACTCCAAAACTTATTATTGGATTTTTCGACCAATCAACTGGGTTAAAGAAAGAAGTTACTAATCTTAAAATTCAAGGTTATAACAACAATAATATTTATTTTTTTCAGACAACTGACTCTACTTCAGTTCCATTAAAAAATTTAGATAAAATCACCAACTATTCTCTAACAAAAGATTTTGATGAAAATGTTGATAATTCTGGGAATAGTGATAACATTATAATTAATTACCAACACAATCACATATATGTTAGTAGAGCATGTGGTTATGTTTCAAATTACGATCTTGATCGAATCGTTATAGAAAATGATAATTTGAATTGGATAGTTAGAACAGAAATAATAAATTCAGAAATAAAAGAAGAAAAATCTATACATGTTAAAATATTTCATTAGCATATTATTATTGACTAATAGTTTATCAGTATTTTCTCAAGATGAAATTTTGACTGATAGTATTCCTTTAAAAACAACTTATGGGATTAAAATTGGAATTGACTTAAGTAAGCAATTAAGAATGCTAACTGAGTCTGAATACAAAGGCCTTGTAATAACTGCTGATTATAAGATTCTAGAAAGATTTTTCTTAGCTACAGAATTTGGAAATGAAAATAAAAAAATTGAAAACGAAGTTTTAGATTTCAGTACAAACGGCACTTTTCTAAAATTAGGATTTAATTATAATGTTTATAATAATATGAAAGGCCTTGAAAATGAAATATATGTAGGCTTTAGGTACGGAATGGGTAAGTTCAATCATAAATTAAACTCTTATACTATTTATCAATTAGATCAATATTGGAATCAAAATCTTGTAAATAACATTTCAGATTATAAAAATTTAAATGCAAGTTGGTTTGAGTTTGTTTTTGGTTTTAATGCTCAAATTGTAAACAACCTTTACATGGGATTAAGTTTAAGAGTAAACAGGTTATTAAACCAAGATATGCCTGAAAATTTTAGCAACCTTTACATTCCTGGATTCAATAAGGTTTTGGAAAACAACAACTTTGGAGTAGGTATTAGTTACTCTGTTTTTTATCACATTCCTATTTTTAAAAAAAATAAAAAATAATAATATTATTAAGTCTCAAAAAAAAGAACTTGAATTACTTTTTTGATAGCTTATGAATTTTTTTTGTTCCACTATAAATTTCATACTTAGCTAACCTACTTTCTAATTTTCCATTAAAAAGTTTGATTTTCCTTGAAGGTCTCAGTCCGACATATTTTAAAGCCTCCAAACTAGAAGTTATAAACCAAGCATTTGAATTAGTATAATTACTCTTCAAAGTGTCTCCAATTTGTTTATAAAAAGATTCAATATCAATCTGCAATCTTTCCCCATAAGGAGGATTAAACACTATCTGCAAAAAGTTCTCGTTATTTTTTGTAGTAGTAAAAAAATTATCTTGACTAACTTCAATAATATCAGTAAATCCAGCATTTATGATATTTTGATTACATTTTAAAATAGCAGAAGGTGCTTTATCGTATCCAGTAATTTTATAATTAAAAGGTTTTACTTTTTTTAAAGTTGAAGCTTTAATTAACTCAAATAAATCTGAATCCCAATCTTTCCAGTTTTGAAATGAAAAATGTTTTCTGTTAGCATTAACAGGGTAATTTTTCGCATACATAGCTGCTTCAATTAATAAAGTTCCACTTCCACACATTGGATCTAAAAAATCTGACTCACAATCCCAACCACTAAGTTTTACAATTCCCGCAGCTAAAACTTCATTAATTGGAGCAATATTTGTTTCAGACCTATACCCTCTTTGATTAAGAGGTTTACCAGAAGAATCTAATGAAATAGTACAAACATCATCTGTAATATGACAATTGATTTTAAAATCAGGATCATCTCTGTCCACATTAGGTCTTTTCTTAAATAACTTTCTAAATCTATCAACTAGCGCATCTTTGACTCTTTGAGAAACAAATAATGAATGTGAAAAAAAATCTGTATTCAAATTAGATTCTATAGCAAAAGTATCATCAACATCAAGATAATCTTCCCAATTGAAATTGTAAATACTACTGTAAAGATCCTTTTCGTCAGTTATTTTAAATGAAGTAATTGGTTTAAGAACTCTAACTGATGTACTTAGTGCTAAATTAACTTTATATAAAAAACCTAAATCTCCATAAAAACTAACATTTCGAACTCCTTCTTCAATGTTTCTAGCGCCAAGAGACAAAAGCTCATCAGCTAGAATCGATTCAAAACCATAAAAGGTTTTAGCTACCATTTTAAAATCATCACTCATATATTGTAAATTATTTTTAAAAATACTCTAATTTTGATGTTTATGAGCGAAATATCTATAATAGATCCTAAAAACGAATATAATAATTGGTTTAATTCTCCATTTTATCACAAGCTTTATAATAACAGAGATTACAGCGAAGCAAGAAGTTTTATTTCAAAGTTGGTGAATTACTTAAATCTTAAAAAAAAATCAACTATTCTTGATGCAGCTTGTGGTAAAGGAAGACATGCTATTCAACTTGAAAAACTAGGATATAATGTAACCGGTATTGATTTGTCAGAAAACAGTATTCATGAAGCTAAAAAGAGTGAAAACAGTAATTTAAAATTTTTAATCCATGATATTTCTAAGCCATTAAACATAAAACATGATGCAGTTTTTAATTTATTTACAAGTTTTGGCTATTCAGAAAGCAAAGAAAAAGATTTACAAATTTTAAATTCAATCAAACAAAATTTAAAAGAAAATGGTTTAGGAGTAATTGATTTTTTCAATATAATTAATATCAAAAAAAATATAGTTCCTACAGAAACTATTAATAAAGAAGGAATCGAATTTAAGATAAGCAGAAAAATAGAAGACAATACAGTTATAAAAAATATTTCATTTGTAGATAATGACATTTTATATTCATTTAAAGAAAAAGTTAACGCTCTTACGTTAGAAGATTTTAAAGATTATTTTCAAAAAACTAATTTAGAGTTGATTAAGGTTTTTGGTGATTATAATCTGAAAAACTATGATCCTAACTCATCAGATAGGTTAATTATGATTTTTAAAAATAAATGATCATTATAAAATACGTGATTAAACATATTTTTTTACATTTGCACTCGATTTAATGGTCGCGTAGCTCAGCTGGATAGAGCATCTGCCTTCTAAGCAGACGGTCACACGTTCGAATCGTGTCGCGATCACATAAAACCTTACCTTATTTGGTAGGGTTTTTTTGTTTGTTTACACTATGATTTTAAAATAAATAACACAAGAGAAGCTATAATAACCAGTTACAGAAGACCTTTTATACAAATTAACACTCCGTTACAATAATCTTAGAGAATTCTTATATTTGAGTATGAAAAAGCTTCTTTTATTAGTATCAGTTTTGTTTGTTGTGTCTTGTTCTTCAAGTGTTGATGCACCTGCACCAGAAATTAAAAATACTTTAACGACTGCAGTTAATCCTACAACTGGAGGAACTATATCTCCTCCAAGTGGACAATATATTGAAATAGCTACTGTAAATATTACTGCAACACCAGCGGCTGACTATGTGTTTTCAAGTTGGACAGGAGCTACTGGAACAACTGCCACTACAAGTGTAGTTATGAACTCTAATAAAACGGTGACTGCTAATTTTGTAAAAAAGAAATATGCTCTAACAACAAGTATTGAAGGAGAAGGAACGGTCACAGAAAAAGTAATAAAAGCAGGTGCTGTTACAGATTATAACAGTGGAACTGTAGTTGAGTTAACAGCAACACCAAAAGCAGAATGGTTATTTAAAGAATGGACAGGTGACTTGACAGGAACTGATAACCCGAAACAAATAACTATTGATAAAGCAAAAACTGTTACGGCTGTATTTGTTAAAAAACAATATCCGTTAACTGTAGAAATTCAAGGTGAAGGAACTGTAGCTGAAAAAGTAATAAAAGCTGGTACTGCCACGGATTATAACAGTGGAACTATAGTTGAGTTAACAGCTACAGCAAAAGCAGAATGGAAATTTAAAGAGTGGTCTGGTGATTTGACAGGAACAGAAAATCCTAAAGAAATAACCATAGATAAAGCTAAAACGGTAAAAGCTGTATTTATTAGTAATTCAGGTGGTGGAGGTGGAAGTGGTGAACCCTTTACAACTACTTGGGCAATTGAAACGGGAGATTTTAAATTTCCTTTAAAAGATTACGCTGATATTACCATTGATTGGGGAGATGAAAGCACTAGTAATCACACAGATGGTGTGTTTCCAACCCATAGTTATGCTTCATCCGCTACTTTCACTATAAAAGTTACTGTAAATGATGCAAACAAAGATATTGGGAAAATGTGGATGGTGGATAATCAGGGTTCAGCTAAACTGATTAGAAATGTTGAGAATTGGGGAGAAGGGAAATGGTCGGATTTTGATTATGCTTATTCTGGTGCTACAAATTTAACAATCACAGCTAATGATGAGCCAGATCTTTCACTAACAACTGACATGGATTTTGCTTTTAGAGACTGCACAAGTTTAGTAGGTACCACATTAAATGATTGGGATGTTAGTACAATAACCACTATGTATGCTACGTTTTTTAACGCTGAAAGTTTTAATGCAGACATATCTGCATGGAATATATCTAAAGTAACTGATATGGGTCAGGTGTTTAGGCAGGCTTCTGCTTTTAATCAAGATATATCTTCTTGGGATACTTCTGCTGTTACTAGTATGAAACAAATGTTTTATGATGCTACTGCATTTAATGGAAATATATCAGGGTGGGATACATCTAAAGTGGTAAGTATGTGGTTTATGTTTTATAAATCTGCTTTTAATCAAGATATATCTTCTTGGGTTACTTCTGCTGTTACTAATATGAGCTTTATGTTTAATAGTGCTACTGCTTTTAATCAAGACATAGGGTCTTGGGATACAAGTAAAGTGGTTAATATGGAAAATATGTTTTATCTCGCTGCTGCTTTTAATAAAGATCTTAATCTTTGGGATACATCTAAAGTAACTGATATGGATATGATGTTTAGGCAGGCTTCTGCTTTTAATCAAGATATATCTTCTTGGGATACATCTAAAGTGACTAGTATGTCAACTATGTTTGGAAATGCAA
>Ga0209384_1000182_pt1 | contig 44245 bp, 45 predicted proteins | sample CoawatmetaG05DNA_FD_187511 | JGI IMG/M metagenome (GOLD analysis project Ga0209384, IMG submission 187511) | Marine microbial communities from the West Antarctic Peninsula - Coastal water metaG058-DNA (SPAdes) (version 2) | ecosystem: Environmental > Aquatic > Marine > Coastal ... | reverse complement strand
GTCATCAATATACTTCTGCGCAAGAGGAATCTGAGAAATAGAATGAATAGTCGTCCAAATTTCATTTTTTTTAAGCTCATCATAGGCTTCGGTAGAATAAACTCCTTGCATCATTAATATTGGCAAAGCAGATTGTGCTCGCAAATTAATAGCCTCATCAAGGCGAACTACACCAAAGCCATCAACGCTCTCATTTAAGGCTTGGGCAGCAGTGTCAAGATCATGTCCATAGGCATTACTTTTAATAATTGCCATAAACTTTGATGAAGGTGAGAGTTTCTCTCGAATGAATTGGATATTATTTCTAACTAACTCATAGTCAATAATGAGCTCAGAATTGGGTTGGATCATTGAATATTATCGTAGTAGCTATCTACTGCAAAATCTTCAAACCTAGTAAATTCCTTTAAAAAGGTAAGATTTACTTTGCCGATAGGACCATTTCTTTGTTTACCAATAATGATCTCAGCTTTATTGCCTTCTTCTGAATCCTCGTTATAAACCTCGTCTCTATATATGAATAAGATAACATCTGCATCCTGCTCAATTGCTCCAGAATCCCTGAGATCAGACATAATTGGTCTCTTATTAGGGCGTTGTTCAACAGCTCTATTTAACTGAGAAAGAGCCACAACCGGCACGTTGAGTTCTTTGGCGAGCATTTTTAAAGATCGAGAGATTTCTGAAATTTGATTTACTCTGTTTTCTACGGATGCTGGTAATTGCATGAGTTGAAGGTAGTCCACAACGATTAATGAGAGTCCATTAGGCTCTTGCCTATGAATTCTTCTCGCGCGAGCTCTAAGCTCCATAGGTGAAAGCATTGAACTATCATCAATATACAGAGGTAAATCTTTAAGCCTTGAAGAGGATTCCATAAATCTCTTAAGATCGTTTTGATTCATTGATGCCGATCTAACTTTTTGCTGATCAATCTTCGCGTTACTCGCAAGCAATCTAGTGGTTAGAGATTCTGCAGGCATCTCTAGGCTGAAGGCCAAAACCCCACCTTCAATTTCCTTGTTTAGTAGAAAATTCTCCACTATATTCATGCTTAATGCAGTTTTACCCATGCTGGGTCTGGCAGCAATGATAATTAAATCGCCATTTTGCAAGCCCTGTAATTTGCTGTCTAAATCTTTATATCCAGTGGATGAGCCCAAAAGCGATGATCCGCTATTGGCAATTTGATTTAATTTATCAATTGACTGAGGAATCAAAACGTCCAACTTTTGAATGCTTGAGGCTGTTCTGCTGGCCTCATCGTTTAATGAAAAAATTTTTGTTTCTGCTTCATCAAGCAAAGCTGCTGCATCTTTCCCTTGCGGGTTTACGATTAATTGTGAAATTTCTGAATTTATTTTCATCAACTTTCTAGAAATTGATTTTTGACGAATCATTTCAGCATAGGCATCAAGATTCGCAGCCGATGGGCTTGAGGAAGCTAATTCAATAAGATAATTCTTACCTCCAGCTCTAGTTAGAAGATTTTTATTATCTAGTCGATCGGAAACGGTAAGAGGATCTAGGGGCTTATTGGCATAAACCAGTTCGCCCATGGATTGAAATATACTTTGATGATCTTGACCTTCGAAGTCTGAAAATTGAATAAGAAGACTAACAGCATCATATTTTTCTGTCTCAAGCATCAACCCGCCCAACACAGCTTTTTCAAGGTCGCGGACCTGTTCAGTATTTTCTATGGATTGAATGGACATAAATATGATTTTTACATCATATTAAAAAGATAACAACTACTCAGGTTGAACTGAAACTTCAACAACGCAAGAAACCTCTGGATGGAAAAGCAAAGTAATAGAGTGTTCTCCCAATTCCTTTAAAGGCCCATCAGGTAGCTGGACAACACTTTTATCAACAGCAAGCTCAATTGCAACAAATGCATCTGAGATTTCCCTGGTGCCAACTGAACCATATAAGGCGCCCTCTTCTGTTACCTGAACCTTTATTTCGACTTTTGAACCTTCCATAGAGTCAGCTAAACCTTGGGCTTTTGCTACTTCATCAGCAGATGCTGCCGCTAATTCTGATTTACGGCTTTCAACATATTTTAAATTGTCATCTGAAGCAAACATTGCCTTCTTTTTTGGTATCAAAAAATTTCTTGCATAACCAGAACTTACGTCCACAACGTCTCCAATTCCACCTAGTTTTTGGATTTTATCTAAAAGTATAATTTTCATAATTTATCTGTGTGAATCTGTGTATGGCAGAAGTGCTAAAAACCTTGCAATTTTGACTGCTTTCGTTAGTTTTCTTTGCTCGGAAGCAGTCACATTAGAGACCCTTGCAGGGATAATCTTTCCTGTTTCGGTAATATATCTTTTTAAAAGATCAATGTTTTTATAGTGAAAGTTCTTTTTTGCATCTTCTAACATTATTCACTCTCCGTTATTTTTGGCTCTTCGGCTGAAGTCTCATCTGATTTGGGCGTCACTACTACTTTTGCCTTAGGGGGAGTAACTTTGATTTCCTCTGCAGGAGCTTTTTTAGCTTCTTGGGATTCAATCATTAACAGAGAATCTTCAAGCGAAAGAGTATCAACCTTTAGCAAAAGATGCCTAATAACTGAGGTATCATATTTAAGCTTTGTTTCTAGCTCTAGAGCTCCCTCAGCAGGACCTTCTAGCTGATAGATAGCGTAATGTCCTTTGTTGTGATTTAGGATGCTATAAGCAAGCTGTCTTCTTCCAATATTCTCTAATCTTTTGACACCAAATCCAATATCGGAAAGAATTTTATCAAATTTAGATTGGAAATCATCAAACTTAGAGGATAAGTCTGGGTTAAGTATCAAGGTTAATTCGTAATTATTCATATATTTCCTTTTGAGTTGTTAGATTTTTTGAGCATCAAAAAACCAAGGAGCGTGAATTCTAAGGTAAATACAAGTAGCAATCAATAATTATTTTTAAGAAACCCAAAAGCTCTGTCGAAAATAGATTTATTATTTTCTAATGTATAGCCCTGCTCTAACTGATCAAACCCAAAGCTAACTAATCCTAATGCTGTAGCAAATATAGGATTTTTTAGCACAGACTCCATCCCACTAAACCTCTCGGGGATCCCAAGTCGGACACTCGTTTGAAAAATTGATTCTGCCAAAGGAACCGCACCTTCTATCTTAGATGTTCCGCCGGTCAGCACAATTCCAGCTGGAATTTTACTTTCAAATCCATTGCGCTGGATTTCTGCTTTTACTAATTCAAAAAGTTCAACATACCTTGGCTCCACTATCTCTGCTAAAGATCTGCGAGAAAGATCCTCGGGAGGTCTCCCCCCAACTCTCATAACCTCAAGAGTTTCTCCATCATTTGTTAATTCAGCTGCAGCACATCCATGTTTTTGTTTAATTTCTTCAGCCTGAGCTGTTGGCGTTCTTAAGGCAACAGCAATATCGCTGGTAACCTGATCTCCAGCAATTGGAATAACTCCTGTAAATGCAATAGATCCAGAATTAAACACTGCAATATCAGTCGTTCCACCCCCAATATCAACCAAGCACACACCAAGCTCTTTCTCATCTTCAGACAAAACAGAATAAGAGCTGGCTAATTGCTCAAGCACAAAACCATCTACTTCGATGCCACACCTTTTTACGCACTTTTCAATATTCTGAATTGCGTTGTTTGCACAGGTGACTAAATGCACATGGGATTCCAATCTTACTCCAGACATACCTAGTGGATCTCTAATAGAATCCTGATCATCAATAACATATTCTTGTGGCAAAACATGAAGCACCCTTTGATCGGAAGGAATGGCAACTGCTTGAGCAGCCTCCATGACCCTATCGATATCGCCAGGCCCTACTTCCTTATCCTTTATTCCAACGATTCCATGGGAATTCAGGCTGCGAATATGGTTTCCAGCAATTCCTACATACACATTTTTAATTTTTCCTTCAAAAGAAGTTCTTGCTTGATCTAGAGATTTTTGAATGGCATCTGTTGTAGCATCTATGTTAACTACGACGCCTTTTTTTAAACCGCTAGAGGGATATGAGCCCATAGAAATAATTTCAACTGAATATTGATCGATGTATTTCCCAATAATACAAACTACTTTTGAGGTTCCAATGTCTAGCCCAACTACATAGTCAGAATCTTTTGCGCCATTACTTGCCATAATTCAATGCTGCTCCAGCTTTATATCTAAGGTCAATGATACTAGGTGTTAGGTTATTTTCGAACATATATTTAAATGTAAGTGAAAGTTTTTGATATGTATTATCAGACAAGTCATCGCCAAGATTAATTCTCAATGAATTATTGGTAATAAAATACCAACCTATGACAGGCTCAAAATTAGCAGATTTAAGAGTGAAATTAAAGCCATCAAGTAAAGTTAAGTATTGCGTCTCAATATTTACCCATGCAGACAAATATTCCAAGGGCATGTTAAGCCGAATTAATTCGAGGTAGCCGCCATCATAAGTAAATTTAGATAATTTTTGATCCAAATAAAATTTATCCTTCCAAACATATTGAGGTTTTTTACTTTTTATAAAAGCTTGAACAGAAGTCCCAAAAAAGCTACTTTTAATTAGAAATTGATCTACCCAGTTTTGCTTCGCAAGATGCCTTTGCAGCTTCTGAGCTGAAGTATAATTTGCAATACTTGTAATTAAATCAGCCTCTTGAGTTAAGGACGGTATGTTCTCAAAATTTATAATTATGCGATTTTCAGCAAAGCTGTGTGAAGCAAAAAAAAGCAGGATGATGGAGAGAAGAGTATGATTGCAACTATCCAGCATTGATAATTTCTCTAATAAGGGATTTGTAATCTAATCCAGCACTCTTTGCTGAGCTAGGGAATAAACTATGCGAGGTCATGCCAGGAACAGTATTAATCTCTAAAATATAAAACTTACCTTCACTATTTTGTAAAAGATCTATTCGTGCCCAGCCCTTGCAACCAAAAGCTTCAAAGGTTTTAAGGCATAAAGATTCTAAGATTTCTTTTTCTTGAGGTGAGTAATTGATACTAAGAAGTTGAGTATCTTCATTGACATACTTAGCGTCATAGTTATAAAAAGCTTCACTGGTAATAATCTCTACAGCTGGCAAGCATCGACCGTTAAGAATAGGTACAGTTAGCTCTCTGTGATCAATGCATTCTTCAAATATAAAGGGTCTTTTATTATTTGTGCAGTCATGAATAGCCTGCGAAAGATCCACTTCATTTGAAATTTTAAAGACATCTATGCTCGATCCATCTTCTTCTGGCTTAAGAAAAAGTATGCTTTCAGGTTGAAAGATATTAAATTTATCAGAAGAAAGATCAGAAGACTCAGCAGATAACTCAGAAACAGAGACCCATCTAGGTGTTGGAATATTATGGGTATTTAAAATTTCCTTACATCTCGATTTATTCCAAGTTTTAAGACAGGCATCTGCATCGCTTCCAGAGTAAGCAACTCCTTTATCATGCAAAAGACTTTGTAAGTTTCCTGACTCACCATCTTCACCATGCAGCGCAATAAATACATAGTCATAGTCTGCAAGAGTTTCTTCGTTAAATTCCTTAGGGTAATCAATTAAACTCGACTCATATCCAAGCTCAAGAATTGCTAAATAAATATTTTTTCCACTTTCCAAGGAGACATCTCTTTCAGAAGATTCACCCCCGAATAGAACAGCTATTTTTTTAATGCCCACTTCTCTTTAAGTGTATGGTTAAGTTGTGAAATAGTTCCCGCACCTTGGGTCAGGAGAACATCATAATCGTTAAAATTTTCTTCAATCCATTTTTGTGCTGACGTATTAGATACATAGATAGCGTGACCATTATTCTGATTTATTGATGCCACTAATTTTTTTGATGAGATTCCACGAATCGGGCTTTCGCTCGCAGGGTATATATCAAGTAATAACAACTGATCAATTTGTGAAAGCACTTTCACAAAATCTTCAAACAGCTGATGCGTTCTTGAGAAACGATGTGGTTCAAAAATCATACAAATACGCTTTTTAAAAAATTTTTCTTTTGCAGCTCGCAGGGTAGCTAAAATTTCTGTTGGGTGATGACCATAGTCATCAACTAAAATCTTAGATTGGCCGCTGATAGAGATTTCTGCATACTCAAACCGTCGTCCAACCCCCTTAAAATGCTGCAGTCCTTTTTTAATATTTGTAATTGAAATTTTTTCTTCAATGGCAACACAAACTGCAGCGCAAACGTTAAGAATATTATGCCTACCGCTCAAAGATGTAGAAAATTTATAGAGTTTTTTGGAGTAAGCATCAAGTAATTGAAAGTTTTGAATCCCTTTATCCAATGTAATATTAATAATTTGAAATCGATTTCTTGAGGAAAAACCAAAACTAATTATTGTTCTATGAATATTTTTTTTAATCTTATTAACATTGGAGTCATCTAAATTAAGAACTATGTGCCCATAAAATGGGAGATTTTCTGCAAAACTAACAAAGGATTGATTTAGTTTTTTTTGACTGAATTCGTAAAAATCTAAATGGTCATTATCAATATTAGTTATAACAGCTACCTCAGGCTGAAGATGCAAGAAAGAACCATCACTTTCATCAGCCTCAACAATCATATAGCTGCCATCTCCTAGGTTAGAACTGCGTCCAACGCTTAAGACTTGCCCGCCAATAACGTATGTTGGGCTTAAATCTGCAGCATTGAAAATACTAGCAATAATACTAGTGGTTGTAGTTTTACCATGGCTACCTGCTACAGCAATACTCCTATAAGGCTTCATCAAGGTTCCTAACATTTCAGCGCGAGGAATTATTGTAATATTAGATTTCTTAGCAAAAACAAGTTCAGGATTTCGGCTGGATATAGCGGATGAGGCTACAACAAGATCAGCTTTTTTAATTAGATACGGCTCATGCCCAATTTGGACCTTAGAACCTAACTTTTTTAAATCTCTGACCTCTGGAGTAATAGAAAGATCAGACCCAGTTACGCTAAAACCTCTCTTTTGAAGAATAGTTGCTAAGCCAATCATTCCTGAGCCACCAATTCCAATCATATGGATTTGTTTGAACTGCTGAAAACCTAAAGACTTCATTTTAATTATTTAGTGATTGTTAAAACTGAACTTAACATCCTTTCTGCAGCTTGGAAATGATCAATTGAATCCTGGGCATTCTGCCATGCAATAAATTTTTTTTGCTCTATAATAATTTGTAATTTATCTCTTAAAGATGAAAGTAATTCAGATTCTTCAAAAATTAAACCCATGTTTAAATTTTCAATCTGCCTTGCATTTTCTAACTGATGATTGTCAATAGCCGATGGTAATGGAATCATCATGCAGCCTCGTTTAAGGCTAGTGACCTCCGATAAAGTTAAAGCTCCAGCTCTACAAATCACAAAATCGGACCACAGTACATTTTGAGAGGGAGAATCATAGAACTCCTGAATATCAACTGAAATATCAGATGAATACAAGCTCTTAATTCCATTAGATTTATTCTTTCCAGATTGATGTCTAATTATTATTGGGATTTTTAAAGAGCTTAGTGCTGGAGGGATATTTTTATTGATAAATTCTGACCCTAAACTTCCCCCAGTCACATATACCTTTAGTGCATTATCAGATGAATGATTGGGCTCATCATTCTTTATTTTTTTTGTCATTGGGTTTCCAACTACCTGCATATTTTTTTTATGGCTGGTAGTTAAAGGCATGCCTAAAAAAACAATATTTGCAAAATTTGCTAAGAGCTTGTTAGAGGTCCCGATTACAGCATTTTGCTCATGCAAAATTAGTTTCCTGCGACAAATAATTGCTGCCAATCCAACCGGCAAAGAAATATAACCACCAAAACAAACCACACAATTTACTTTATTTCGTGCTATAAAAATTATTGCCTTGAAAATAGACGCTGTAAGACCCAGGACAGATATGAGTTTAGTGACTAAGCTCTTTCCTCTGAACCCACTCATAGGCAGAGTAAAAAATAATATCTGCTTTGCGTGCACTTTATCTTTCTCTATGCCATTTTTTGTGCCTACCCAAACCACCTCATGATTTTGCTTTAAGCATACTGAAGAAAACTCAAGCGCAGGAAAGACATGTCCTCCAGTTCCCGCAGCTGCAATTAAAAATTTCATTATCTCATTACTCTATTTTCAAAATTTATTCGCAAGACCATGCCTATCATAAACATAAATAGTATTAGGCTGGTTCCCCCATAGCTAATGAATGGCAGGGTAAGTCCTTTGGTGGGTAGGATACCTAAATTGACCCCTATATTGAAAAGTGCTTGAACCGCGATTAATATTCCTGTTCCAAAGGCCACTAATCCTTGGAATAGTTTCTCTTGCTCTATTGCTTTTACAGCTGTCAGAATTATTCCAATAATTAAAGTTGCATAAAGAGCTAGAACAACCAAGCTTCCTGCAACTCCAAACTCTTCAACCAATACAGCAAAAATAAAGTCTGTATGGGGCTCAGGAAGATATAAATTTTTCTGTATCCCATTCCCTAAGCCCACTCCAAACCACTCCCCTCGGGCAATGCCAAGCAAAGCATTGCCTAATTGCCAGCCTGCTTTATCAAAATATGCGAATGGGTCAGTAAATGAAATCAATCGTGCATATCTATATGCTGAAAATAGTACCGCTGAAGTTGCCAAACCGATCATTACAGAGGCTAGTAAGAAGAATTGAAAAAATGATATTCCAGCAAAGAATAATATAGCAATGACGAGAATGCCAATAACCAAAGTAGAGCCCAAGTCTGGTTGGTTCATAATTAAGAGACTAAACATAGCTAAAACAATTAGAGGTCTAAAAAATCCTAGGGTGGTATTAATTTGCCCCAATCTCCTTACGCAGTAACCTGAGATGTATATTAATAATGCTAATTTACTTACTTCAGATGGTTGAATGTTTATTGGTCCAATTCTGATCCATCTAGTACTTCCATTCACCTCGGTGCCAATGCCAGGAAGTAATAGCGCCAACAGCAATAGAAAAGATGCCAATAAGAAAAACCAATCATAGTTATAAAATAAATTTGAGGGGATGCTAATGGCAATAACAGTTGCGATCATTCCAATGCATAGAAAAATTATTTGTTTTTCAGCAAATTGAAAGGGATTGCCATACATTTTTTCTGCAACATAAACGCTTGAAGAAGTAACCATGACCACACCAATAAATAGCAAGCAAATAAATGGAAGGACGATTAATATATTATCTCGATCAATCAACAAATATCTCCTGAACTAATTGCTTAAAATGATCTCCACGCTGCTCAAAATTTTTATAATCATCCCCACTTGGATGGCCCGGAGAAAAAAGAGTGGTCCAGATACCAGCAGAACTCATCTCCAGTCTGATTTTGCTCATTGCAGAGGCTAAATCTTGATTATGTAATAATATTTTTTGTGGGTGCGATATTCTTTTATATATTTCTCTTGCATAGCTTCCAAAAATAAATACTTTCTTAGGGCCAATAATTTTATAAGTGTTGTATTGCTCTTTATGAGGATCTCCACAAAGAATTAAATAGTAAGAATCGTCCATCTTATTTAATGCATATTCTAAAGCAGCTAAATTAGTTGCCTTTGAGTCATTTATAAAAGGCTTGAGCCATTTTGTAACATACACAGACTCCAATCTGTGTGGCAAGTCCATAAATTGAATATCTCGCATGACCCCATGATCCATACCCATTATCATTGACCATAGTATCTTTGGATCTGATTCTTCTATTGATTTTTTGGATTCTTTGATTCTATTTTTTACTCTTGTGTACTCTGCAAGAGTGCCATGATGATCTATATGATCAGGCGCAATATTTAAAAGTACGCCAAAATCTAACTTAATATCATGGACCTTTTCAAGCTGGAAGCTTGACAACTCAATAATTGAATAAGCGCAAGAGTTGATGCTATCTAGGACTGGTTTGCCAATATTGCCAATAAGCTGGGAGTCATCAAGGATTTGGTGCAAATGATAGCAACAAGTGCTTTTTCCATTTGTTCCAGTAACTCCAATCTTATAAGAGCTATCTTCTTGAAAAAAAATATCTAAATCAGTCAAATAAGGTATTTGATCAAATTCTCCTTTTGGATAAATCTTTTTTAGATTAATTCCTGGGCTTAGGTATACCATCTGCAAAGATTCTAGTTTTTCTTTATTAGGTAGTTTATTGATGATATTAGGGCCAGTAATTTTCTCATCATAAATTTCGAAATCTATGCCTTTCTTATTTAAATATCTTTCAAAAGATTGGCCTGTAATTCCATAGCCAAAAATAAGAGATTTCATTAAAGTTTATCTTAGCTTTAATGTTGCAAGTGCAAATAACACAAGCACAAAAGTGATGATCCAAAATCTAACTATTACTTTGGGCTCTGCCCAGCCTTTAAGCTCAAAATGATGATGAATGGGAGCCATCAAAAAAACTCTTTTACCCCTTAATTTAAATGAGCCAACTTGAATAATGACGCTTAGGGTTTCCATAACAAAAACTCCAGCCATTATTGCAAAAACTATTTCATGTCTTACCAGTACTGCCAATGTTCCCAGTATGCCTCCAAGAGTGAGAGAGCCTAAATCACCCATAAAAATTTGAGCAGGATAGGTGTTGTACCAAAGAAAGCCGATTCCAGCTCCTATTAGCGCTCCACAGAAGACAATTAATTCACCTGTAAAAGGATGAAAGGGAATAAATAGATAATTTGCAATAATCTGGTTGCCCATAGCATAAGCAATAAGCCCAAGGCCACCTGAAATCAATACGGACGGCAGTATCGCCAAACCATCAAGGCCATCAGTTAAATTTACTGCATTTGAAGATCCAACAATTACAAATATGCTGATCAGCAGAAAAACAACAGGAGAGATTATAAAAATAAATTCTTTATTAAAGGGAAGCATAAAAAATTGACTGTTACCCTCGGGCGATACTTTGAGCATTAAAATCATCGCAATAAGAGAAAAAATAACCTGCAAACAAATCTTGTGCCTACCATTAAGCCCCTTCGAACTCTTATCTCTTATCTTCAACCAATCATCCATAAAGCCAATGCTCGCAAAAGAAATGGTGACAAAGATTAATATCCAAATATATGGATTTTGAAAATCTGACCATAACAATGTCGAGATTAATAATGAAAATATAATTATTAAGCCTCCCATTGTCGGTGTGCCAGACTTTGCAAGGTGAGATTTAGGGCCATCATGACGAATAGATTGTGAAAACTGCATGGAAGTAAGTAATTTGATGATTGCTGGGCCTAAAAATATAGATAAAAGTAAGGCTGTTAAAGTCCCCCCAATCGTGCGAACAGTAAGATAGCGAAGGACATTAAAACCAGGGTCATAAGCCATCAACCATGTGCCCATAAGTTCAATCATGTGTTGCCTCCTATCTTTATAAATTGTTCCATATGCATGCCTCTCGAGCCTTTCAATAACACATGATCATTCTTAGAAATTTCTTTATTAAGAAATGCTACTAATGCTGCTTTGGATTTAAAGAACATTCCAGAAGAACCAAAGCTCTCAATAGAATATTGAGTGAGCTCCCCAAAACCTAATAACAAATCCAATCCTTTTATTTTGGCATACTCTCCAATTTGCTTGTGAAATTTTTTTCTATACCTGCCAAGTTCTTTCATATCACCTAATAAAAGGATTCGGCGTCCGGAAAACCTAGCAAGAACATCTATTGCCGCTTTCACTGAATCAGGATTTGCATTGTAAGAATCATCAATGAGTGTTGATTGGTTAATCCAAGATTGCAAATGAAGTCTCTGAGATTCATTTTTAAACACTTTTAATGACTCAATAAAAAATTCTATATCTTCATTCAATTGCAGAGTGGCTATAAATGCAGCAAGAATATTTAGAATATTGTGATTTCCTAACAAGGCTGTCCTTACGTTAAATTTACGAGTCAGATATTTGGATTCGATAGAAAAAGTGGTTCCTGCTTTAGTTGTCTTTATGTCGCTCGCAAAAAAAGAGGCTGTTGCATCCAATCCAAAGGTCAAAAAGCTAATGTCATCTCTTAAGCCCTTCCAATGCTTTACATGTTCTCCATCCGGCAAAATGGCAACCCCATTGCTTCGAATGTTATGAACCAATTCTGACTTAACATCTAAGACACCTTTTAAAGAATTTAAACCTGAAAGATGTGAGTGACCAATATGGGTAATAATGCCTATCTTAGGTTTGATAATTTTTGATAAAAATTCAATGTCTCCTTTTTTAGCTGCCCCCATCTCAAAAATTGCAGCCTTATTTCTTGAATCAAGCATCAAGGCAGATAAAGGCAAGCCAATTTCATTATTAAAGTTTTTAAAAGTAGAGAAGCTTTGTTTTATTCCTGAGTTAAGAATATTTTTTGTTGTGGTTTTGCCATTGCTTCCAGTAATACCAACAACAGGCCGATTAAATTTTTGTAAAGCAGTCTTTGCTAAAGTAATTAAAGCTCTTTCTGGACTTTTAACCAAAAGAACATTTGCACTTAATTTTAGTAGCGATGAATTTTTTTGAGCTTTCACAATCGTCAATGCAGCACCTTTTTGCAAAGCATTGTCGCTATAAATGCTCCCGTCCTGACGTGAGCCAGTAAGTCCTATAAAAACTGAATGCTTGCTGACTTTTCTAGAGTCAATTTGAAAGTCTTTGATGGCAGTCTTATGATCTCCCTCTACTCCCAAGGAGAGCAATATATCACTTGTATTATTAATTAATTTCATTGCCTTATACTTTTTAAAACACATTCTCGATCATTAAACGGAATGTTATTACCCTTCTCTTCCATGACAACTTCATGCCCCTTTCCTAATATTACCAAGATATTTGATTTATTAAGATAGAGAAGACCTTGTTTGATTGCCTCCTCTCTAGATTTAATAATTACTAGATTTTGAAAGTTGCTGTCTTGAGTTGCATCTGCAGCGATACAATCAAAGGATTCATTTCTACTATTATCAGAAGTAAAAATAATGCTTTGTGAGAACTCTTCAGCCACTCTCATCATCCTGATCCGCTTTTCTTTATCTCTATCTCCGCCACAACCAAAGATAAGTAATATCTCATCATATAATTCTGCCAATGAAAATAATATATTCTTCATGGATTCAGGATCATGAGCAAAATCAATAAAAACATGTCCCTGGTCTAGCTTAAGTAAATCACTCCGACCTGGAGGTAACTTAATATTTTCATAGCTTATATTTGTAAGTTCACTAGTGAAAAATGAATTGCTAATTAGACCCATAGCGCATGCAAAATTATCTAAATTAAATTGAGGAAATAATGAAACTTCAACTGAAGAATTAAAGCTTGGAAATTGAAAGTGAATCTTGGAAGGAACATCACGATTAAATTCTTTTGAGTATGAAAAGGGTGATGAGGATTCTTTAGAGCTGATAAATTGCACTGTCTGGTTTTTCTGAATCGCTTGAATATTAGATTCTATCAAAACAGAGTCCCTGAAGACCAATGGTGTATTTACTGAAGAGAGTGCGAGTATAGATAATTTGGCCTCAATATATTTTTCTAGAGTTGAATGGTAATCCAGATGATCTGATTGGATATTCAGAAGCATTGTTTGAGCAAAAATTAATGATGATAGGCGCCCCTGATCTAGAGCATGCGAAGATAGCTCTAAAAAAATAAATGTCTTCTGCGTGAGTTGAATTATTGTTAAAAGCTGGCATAACTCAAAAATACCTGGTGTAGTATTTCCTTTTGTTGCAATTAATTCATCATTAATAATCGCACCAAAAGTGCCTATGTAACATGAAGGTTTATCAAGTTTACGGACCATTTGATGAGCCATAAATGCTGTAGATGTTTTACCATTTGTGCCAGTAACACCGTGAAATAAAAAATGATCTGGATCTAACCCATGAAATTTAAATAAGAATTGTGTTATTTTTTGCTTTAGGTCTTTATAAAAAATATATGGAATGTCAGTATTATTTGATTGAGGTTGATCGCTCAGAATACATACTGCGCCATTTGAAATGGCGTCGTTTACAAAGGAGATTCCATGAGAGTTTATGCCAGGAAGTGCTACGAATAAATATCCACTTTTGATATTTCTTGAGTCATCACTAATTCCTAGAATATCTATCTCAGCCTGACAATCGACTCTAAAAAATTTAGCGATGCTTGAGAGTTTATTCATCCAGATAATTCAAAACATCTTGTGAGATTGCAGCAAACAATGGAGCGGCAACCGCTCCTCCAGAGTAATTATTTAATCCAGGCTCCTCAACGCTTACAAATATGGTTAATCGCTTTGAGCTTAATGGAGCAATTCCTGCAAATGAAGAGATGTATTTGCTCTTATCGTAACCGCCCCGAGCACTCGGTTTATGAGTAGTCCCAGTTTTACCCACAACTTTATAGCCTTGAACAGCAGCTAGGTTCCCAGTGCCTTCTGAGACAACAGATTCTAGCGCAAGCAAAATCTTAGACGCTGTAGTTTTCGAGATAACTCTTTGCTTATATACCTCCTCATCATCCTTAAATATTTTAAAATCTTTTAAATAGCCTTCATTTGCAAACACTGAGTATGCCTGAGCTATTTGCAAGGCTGAAGTGGTCATGCTGTATCCAAAACCTAAGCTAGCTATCTCATGTTCAGAAATATTCGGTCTAGTATTAATGGTGCCATATGCCGCGCCAGGAAATAATAAATTAGATGGCTTGGATAGACCAAAACTTTTATAACCTGAGGTGAGTTCATCGACTCCAATAAGAAGAGCCAACTTTGAAGCTCCCACTTGACTAGACTTGGTAATAATTTCTTTAAAGCTTAATGGTCCATAATTCCGTGGATCTGAAATTTTTCTGTTGTTTAGACTAATAAACCCTGGACTTGTATCTATTACCTGGTCAAGAGAAACAATGCCAAGATCAATCGCTTTAGCTAAAACTAGTGGTTTAATAATAGATCCTGGCTCAAAAGCATCTAACAATGCTCTGTTTCTTTGAATCATTCTTGAGGGGCTATTTGGGTTATAAGAAGGGTAACTGGCAATTGCTAGAATTTCACCAGAGTGATTATCTAGAACAATTGCACTCCCGCCCTTAGCGTTGTTTGCCATTATAAATCTGGAAAGATGCTTGAAAGTATAAAATTGAATTTGGCTATCAATGGTTAAATTAAAAGTCTGGCCAGGGGTGACTGAGGTTATTACTTGAGGTTTGCGACTTGCATTTCTTGTAATCATTTCCTTGCCAGCAATACCAGCTAACTTATTGTTTAGAATATTTTCTATCCCCTCTAGACCTTTTCCATCCTTGCCAGCAAATCCAACTAAAGTAGCAACTTGCTCACCAAGAGGATAATATCGCTTTTGCAATGACTCTATCTCAATAGAATCTAGGCGTAGATTTTTAATCTGCTCATATTGTAAAAAATCTAAATTTGAAAAAATTAATGATTTTCTTCCCAAGTCATCTATCTGTTTAAAGTTTTTTTTAAGAGGAGTTACTAAATTTATTACTTCATAATCATCTGCAGAGAAGCTTCTCAAGGCAAAAAGATTGTATTGAATAACAGATACAGCTAAAGGAAAATTATTTCTATCATAAATCCCACCTCTTAATGATGGAACCTCACGAGATATTAGAAGCATTCCTTTGCCCTTAGAATTTAAAAAATCTCTATCATTTATTTGAATAGCAAAAATTCTAAAAAGAACAACGCAAAAAATTAAACAAAGAGAGCCATAAATAATTAATGCTCGCCAACTCACAGCTAAATTATTTTTCATAGCGAATAATAGTCTTCTTGGTAATCTCGCTCATCTTGAGCACTTCTTTTGCATAACGCTCTATTTTTGCAGGAGAATTGAGATGATGATGCTCGGTTTGAAGCTGGATATTAATTTGCTTTAATTTATTTTGAGAAACCTTTAGATATTCTTGATTTTCAAACTCTTGGGTAATTTGCCACCTTACTTTAACCGTATCCAGGCATATGCAAAAAAAAGTGAATAGAAGAGCTAATAGCAAATAAAACTGCATGAAATATGTCATAGCTTGGAGAAAACTCTCATGACAGCACTTCTTGATCTTGGATTTCTTGTAATCTCCTCGGCCGAAGGTTTAATTTTCTTTTTAATACATTCAAAGTTTTCTTTAATAACATTATTCACAGGAATGTCTTTTGGAAAATATTGCACCTCGGGCTTAAAAAAATTTTTTACTATCCTATCTTCAAGGGAGTGAAATGAAATAACGACAATAATACCCTTCTCATTTAAGAGGTTTGATAGTTTTGCTAATGCAAGCTCAAGATGCTCCAACTCATTATTTACGTGAATTCTAATCCCTTGAAAGGTTTTGGTGGCTGGGTGAGTTCTACCCGTTCTCTTGAGAACACTTTCAACCGCCTTGACTAGATCTGAAGTGCTTTCAAGTGATTTATTGGTTCGAAATTCAACTATGGCTTTTGCAATTTTTCTTGATGATTTCTCTTCGCCGTATTTAAACAATATGTCACTAATTTCTTTTTCAGTCGACGTGTTTAAGAAATCTGCTGCACTGAAGCCCTGCGAAGTATCCATTCGCATATCTAAAGGGCCATCTCCTTGAAAACTGAATCCTCTTGAATGATCATCAAGATGGGTTGAGCATGTCCCAAGATCCAAGAGAATACCATTAAATTTTTGTTCAGGGAAAAGGGAATCAACTTGGGAGTAATTTGCGTGAAAAATGTTAAATCTGTCATCTGCTATATTCTCTTTTGCATAAGAAATGGCTTCAAGATCTCTATCTACAGAAAATAACTGACCGGAGGGAGATAGTCTTTTTAGTATTTCTTGAGAATGGCTGCCTCTTCCAAACGTCAGATCTAGATATGTGCCTGATAAATCATTGAGTAAAAAATCTAATGATTCTTCCAGTAGAACTGGAACATGTAACATTGATTAATCTACTTGCTTTCTCATGAAGGTAGGCACATCAAGGAAATCAATTTCCTCTGCAGACGATGTGCCACCTGACTCTAAATGTCTAGTTGAGTTAGCATTTAAACCCACTGGATTGAGTTGGACTGTAGCTCTTTTAGTATTATCAACTGCCAAGGTGGCTCCTCTTTGATTAATTCCTGTGGCAACAATTGTGACCAGTAGCTCCTCTTCATCCATAGAATCATCTTCAACGACTCCCCAAATAATAGTTGCATCTTCTGCAGTAAAAGGTCGAATAACAGAATCAACCTCAGCATTATCAGATAATGTCACGCCATTAGCAGTGATGTTAACCAAAATCCCTCTGGCATCTTTGAGCTCAACATCTTCTAATAATTCTGAGCTTACAGCCTTCTCTGCTGCCTCTATTCCTCTATCTTCAAGGGCTCTAGAACTTCCAGTTCCCATCATTGCGATACCTTTTTCTGACATTACAGTCTTTACATCAGCAAAATCAACGTTAACGTATCCAGGCTTCATAATAATATCTGATATGCCTTGTACGGCTCCTTTTAATATGTCGTCGGCCTTTGCAAAAGCCTCTTTCATAGTAGTTTTCTTACCCAAGATTTCCATTAATTTTTCATTTGGTATTGTAATCAGGCTATCTACTTCTTCGACCAGCTCAGCAATTCCACCCTCTGCAGCTTTTCTTCTTTCTGGTCCTTCAAAACTAAAAGGTTTCGTCACTACAGCAACTGTTAAAGCTCCTAGCTCTTTAGCTATTTCTGCTATAACAGGTGCGGCGCCTGTACCAGTTCCACCTCCCATCCCAGCAGTAATAAACACCATATCTGCTCCTTGAAGCATCTCCTCTATTGCCGCTCTATCTCTCTCAGCTGCAGCCTTTCCAATCTCAGGGTTAGCTCCAGCACCTAAGCCTTTAGTAAGGTTATCTCCTAATTTTAAAATTGTTGCTCCCTTGGCTCTATCTAATGCCTGAGCGTCCGTATTAGCACAAATAAATTCTGGACCTTGAATTTTATGCTCCATCATATGAATTACAGCATTTCCACCAGCACCGCCTACACCGATTACTTTAATGGTTGCTTTGCCGCCCGTTTCTTCAATAATTTCCCAATTCATTTAATACCCCTTATTAAAAAGTCATTGTTTTTATACTTTCTGGTAATACAACTTCCAGTATCTCTGAGGATAGAGAGCCGCCCGTTTGTCTCATTTCCCAATTTTGATCATTCCAGATTTCAAACTTATCTCCCATACCAACTAAAGCTACTTTATTGGTCGCATCAATGTCTGCGTATTCTCTTAGTTCACTTGGAAGTAAAATTAACATTCTGCCAGAAGGATCAAACTCACTAACACTAGCATTACCTAAAATTGTCCATTGTAAATTTCTTACTATTGGGTCTAGTCCCTGAAGGGATGCCAGCTCACTTGCAATTTGAGTCCATGCTGAGCCTGGATAAATTTTTAAAGCTGGGTATTGAGGATCTTTAGTAACAACAATTTTTGTTTCTTTAGTTGATTGAAGATGTTCACGATATTTTGCCGGTATCGCTAAGCGACCTTTTGCATCTATCGAAATTGTTGTAAAACCAAACATATTACTTAAATTGATATTAGTAACACACTTTATACAACATATTTCACACTTTTACACACTTTTTATTAAAAAAAAGAAAGATGAGTTGATCTATAAGCCGGATTCTGTCTTAAATGACTATCTATCTAGGCAATATGTCACCATATTGCTCAAGCAACCTACCCGAATCCTAAGCGAGCAGCCTAAACGGATTCCTATTTGGTTTTGCTTCGGGGTGGGGTTTACATTGCCAAGACTGTTACCAGACTTGCGGTAGGCTCTTACCCCACCTTTTCACCCTTACCAATTGCTTGGCGGTATATTTTCTGCTGCACTAGCCGTGGGCTCACGCCCCCCAGGAGTTACCTGGCACCCTGCTCTATGAAGTCCGGACTTTCCTCTAGAAAATACAAAATGCATTAACTAGCAGTCATTCGATCAACTCGGAGGCATTCTAATGGGTTTAGGAAGAATTAGAAATACTTAAAAGAAACTTATAAACATCTTGCTTTGAATGATTGGTTATTTTAGCAATTAATTTTGACGCATCTGAGGGAGGCAAATACTCTAGAAAGGGTGCGCAAAAATCTTTATTTAGATCTGAGGGACCTTGTGATTTTATAGGGGATTGGATGACCAGTACAAATTCTCCAAGGAGCTTAATTTTTGATTCAAGCATTTGTAAATATATCTGCTTAAGAGAGCCTCGGTAGATTGATTCATATTCCTTGGTCATTTCTCGACAAATAGATACCTGGGTATTCTCACTAAGAACTTCTGAAAATATCTCTAAAGTTTTAGATAATCGTTTAGCAGATTCAAAAAAAACATAAGATATTCCATCTCTCTTAATCTCTGCAGCAATTTTTTTTCTTGCAGCCCTTGGCTTTGGCAAAAAACCATAAAAGATAAATTGATTTGAGGGAATACCAGATAAAAGAACAGCATTTATTACAGATGATGGTCCTGGTAAAACTGTGAACTTTATATCAAGTTCTATACACTTTTTTATCAAGGGATAGCCAGGATCTGATATTAATGGCGCTCCTGCATCAGACATAACCGCAACATTCCCTCCGTCCAATAAATAGGATGTTATTTCTAAGATTTGATTTTTTTCATTGTGCTCATGGAATGGTATTGTCTTTTTAGGTAAATTAAAGTGTTGCAATAATTTAGCAGCAACTCTTGTATCCTCTGCATAAATACGGTCCACTTCTTTTAAGGTATTGATTGACCTAAAAGAAAAATCATTTAAATTACCAATGGGTGTACAAATTAGATAAAGCATAGTGTTGAGAACATGAAATTAAGATTAAGCAAAGTTAATTCGTTTATAACAGTTGTTATCTTAGCATCATGCTCTTCAGCACCATTAAATTTCTCAAGTGATGCAAGAATAGGTAATCTTGTTTACTCAACTGAGGACATAAAAAAGTATTTTCGGTATCAAGAATTAGATCATATTTCTCTTAAAGTATTAGATGAATACATTCTTAAATCAAATCTGAGCAGCAAAGAAAATAATGAAGTGATAAAACTTCGAGGTAACATTCAAAAGATTTTATCTAAAAAAAGTTTTGTTCTTAATCTAAGTACTGCCAATATAGATTCCCTTAAGTTAATAAAATTAGTTTATCGCCTAAACCTACCAATAGTTATTAATTGGGATCAGTCTTTGCAAGATAAGATTCTGCAAAATTCAGTATCAGAAAAAACTCCAGGCTTTTGCTCCAGTGTTTCTCAGAATGCATTGGAGTCGATTGCATATCAAATAAGAGAATCGTCGAGCTCAACATTAATTGTATACTCTGACAGCTATGATGCTAACCAAAAAAAATTGACTGCGCAGTTCCCAGAAATTAGAAGTATAGAATTCAACCAAAAAAATGCTCAAGAATTTGCATCTCAACTCCTTGGAATAGATGCTAGCAATAAAAGAGTAGCAAAAATTACAAAATTAAATCCCAATCAAGAATTAGAGTTTGCTCCTAGATCTAGGGATGACATTAAAAATATCATCCTTATACTTGAGCCTGATCAATATAAATCTTTACTGCCAGCTTTTAGATACCATGGAGGAGAAAAGTTTCAATATATTAATTTTATTTCTTCCCTTGAGGGCCTGGATAATTCTAAGCAGTTATTAGATTTCGAAGATGCTTTTATTCCATTTCCCTTATCTCTCTCTAGAAAGATTAAATCTAGGGAAGTCATTAAGCTTAAGGGCATAATGGGAGAAGCGATGATGAATGATTGGCTTCTAATCGAAGTGATGAAACAGGCAGGTATTTCGTCTGCTGCTATATCAGGAATGACTGGGAATCTAGAATTTCAAAGGAATACTTGCACAAGAAGAATCATCCCAATGCAAGTAATTAATTCCAGCTGGATAACTTCTTAAGACCTAAGGTCTCTTTCAATAAGAGAGAGGCTGTCTTGAAAGCTTTGTCTTGAAAATATTTTAGCCTGATAATCTAATAATGGCTTCAAATGTCTATTCAATGGGAGGTTAATACCCAACGCAGGTAATCTCCAGAGAATAGGCGCAAGATAACAATCAATAATTGAAAAATCTTCACTCATAAAATAATTAAATTCTTTAAATGTTGGAGCAACAGTACTAATTTCGTTTAGCAACTCTTCTCTGATAATTAATAATTCTTTTTCTGATAATTCTTTTGCTCTTAGAGAATCAATGAGCGGACACCACTCTCTGTCTATTCGTAACATCAAGGATCTGCTATTAGCTCTTGAAACAGGATACACGGGAAGTAATGGAGGGTGTGGGAACCTTTCATCTAGATACTCAAGCATCACACCAGTATCGTAAAGACCGAGATCACGATCAGATAAAATAGGAAGACAGTGGTAGGGATTGAGCGCTAATACCTCATCAGGAGCCTCGTCATTTGAGGTTTCTCTAATCTCGCAGGTAATATCTTTTTCAGCCAGCACTATTCTCACTCTATGGCTATAGTGGTCGTCTTTCTCAGAATATAAAATCATAAGTCCCCTGGGTTAATTATTAAAATTCTAGTGATAATCTTTTTGATATTCTCTAAAGAGAAGATATGCAAAGGATGTAAAAATTACAAAAAATAGAATTACATACCAACCTATTCTCTCTCTATCAGCCCTACTTGGCTCTCCAATATATGTCATGAAGTTAACAAGATTATATATTACTTCATCAAATTCAACCTCAGTTAGCGTGCCAGAGTTAGCAATAGTTTTGAGATAGCCACAACTTTCTTCTGTAAGATCATTGCCCAATAAATCTCTCTTCACCCCACCATTAGAAGCAATAATAGGCACATCTTTACAGGAAAGTATTTGCTGCCCTTGCAACGATGCAAGCGCATTTGGCATAGCCGCACCTGGATAGACCATATTATTGACACCATAGGGCTTTGATGAATCTTCATAAAAAGTCTTAAGATAAGTATAGACCCAATCAGATCCATGTAATCTAGTAACCAGTGTAAGATCAGGGGGGCTAATGCCAAACCAAGACTCAGCAGTGACTTTATCCATTGAGCCGGTCATCCTATCACCAAGTTTGACTGTTTGGCCATAAACTAGATTTGAAGAGAGCATTTCCTCAGGTATGTCTAAATCTTTTGCAATTCTATTCCAGCGAGAGTATTTAAGTGAATGACAGCCATAACAATTATTCATAAAGGTTACAGAGCCTAGCTGAAGTGATTCAAGGTTATTTAACTGAGGTTTAAATGTTTGACATTCCCCATAATCACCGCATGGAGCAGACTCGGATGTAAATGTATCAACAGAAATGAAACATAAAAAACTAATAATCAGTAATTTTTTCATAACCTCTCTGGCACTGGTTTTGATGTCTCTATAGAGGTATATATTGGCATCAGGAGAAAGAATGCAAAATAAATTACAGTCCCTACCTGACTCAGAGTTGTTCTCAGCTCAGTGACTGGCATAGTGCCGAGCCATGCCAACATCAACCAACTTAAAACAAAAGTTACCATCGCAATTTTACTTAAATTACCTTTATAGCGAATGGAGGCAGCTTTGCTTCTGTCTAGCCAAGGAACAATAAAAAGAATTGCTATGGCCGCACCCATTACTATCAAGCCTCCCAATTTATCAGGGATAGCTCTCAACATAGCGTAATAGGGAGAATAGTACCAAACAGGTGCGATATGATCAGGGGTACTTAATGGGTTAGCTTCTTCAAAATTAGCAAGCTCCAACATGTATCCTCCTCCCTCAGGGAAGAAAAACATAATAATTGAGAAAACTATTCCAAAAATACCAATTGCAACCAAGGCATTTAAAATCTTATATGGAAAAAATGGGACACTGTCTAAAGGAACGCCATCCTCATCAAGGTGTTTTTCAATATCAACACCTTCTGGGTTTCCAGCTCCAACCTCGTGCAATGCTACCAAATGCATGAAAACTAAAGCTATGAGTATTAAAGGCAATGCAACTACATGCAAAGCAAAGAAACGAGAAATTGTTGCGCCCGAAATATAGTAGTCCCCTCTGACCCACAACTCTAGAGATTCTCCAATGTATGGAATGGCTCCAAATAATGAAATAATCACTTGAGCGCCCCAGTATGACATTTGCCCATAAGGCAAGACATACCCAAGGAATCCTTCGGCCATCATAACGAGATAAATGGTCATCCCAAAAATCCATACTAATTCACGAGGCTTATGATAAGAACCATACATAAGACCGCGAAACATATGCAGATACACTACTGCAAAGAAAAGTGAAGCGCCTGTTGTATGCATGTATCTAATAATCCAACCATAATCAACATCTCTCATGATGTATTCAACTGAAGCGAATGCTCCTTCTTCGGTATTCTCATAACCGAACATTAGCCATATACCGGATACGATCTGAATAATCAGAACTACTGAAGCAAGTGCACCAAACATATACCAAAAATTTACCTTTTTAGGTACCGGATGTTTCGATAAATGGCGCTCGTAAGTATTTTTAATTGGTAGTCGATCATTGACCCAATTAAATATTCCTGAAGATTGATTTGACATTATGCTATTTCCCCATCTTCCCCTATGGTTAAAATATTTCCACTAAAAGTATGCGGTGGAACCTTCAAATTCGTAGGTGCCGGAACACCTTTAAATACTCTGCCTACTATATCAAACATAGACCCATGACAGGGACAAAAAAACCCTCCAATCCATTCTTGATCCCATGGCTGGGGCTCCATCTCAGGATAATATTTTGGAGAGCAGCCTAAGTGAGTGCATACCCCAGCTATAACAGTAAACTCATCTGAGGTTGATCTAGTTGGATTGATATTTCTGTAGGGCTCATCAATATTAATAGATTGAGGGTCGTCTAGTTTTTCCTCTATCTTAGAGAGGCTTGCAAGAGCTTCTTTTGAATGCCTGATAACAAACACGGGTTGCTTTCTCCAGGCAACTTGAATCTTTTGGCCAACTTGAATCTTAGAAATATCAACTTTAACAGGTGCGCCAACTGCCTTAGCCTTCGCACTCGGATTCCATGCAGATAAGAAAGGAACTGCTGCAAATGGAACTCCAGCAGCTCCAAAGCCTGCAGTCATACCGATTAAAACTTTTCTTCGTGTGGTAAGTTTGTCTTCCATTAAAGGAATTAACGTTTTGAAAATTGAGAGCTTTTTCTAGCTTTCTTGAGACCCGGTTTCTTTCTTTCAACTTTTCTGTCATCTCTTGTCAAAAAGCCAGCAGATTTGAGCTGCGACCTAAGAGATTCATCATATTCTAGCAAGGCTCTTGAAATACCATGTCTGATTGCTCCGGCCTGACCGAAGCTACCTCCACCCTTTACCATTGCTTTAATATCAACTTGCTCATCCAGCTCTGTTAATTTTAGTGGTTGGAGTACAAGCATCTGGGCGACCTGTCTCCCAAAGTAATTAGAAAGCTCTTTATCATTTACCATGATCTTGCCTTGGCCTTTAGAAAGGTAGACTCTTGCGGAAGAAGTCTTACGTCTGCCGGTTGCATAATGGATAGCTGTGCTCATATTTTAGGTTCCCAAATTTGAGGTTGTTGTGATTCATGAGGGTGCTCAGACCCCTTATAAACTTTTAATTTTTTGTACATCTGTTTACCAAGCTTATTCTTTGGAAGCATACCCTTTACAGCTTCTTCAATAACATATTCTGGCTTAGTCTCTAATATATCTTTTAAAACTCTTGTTTTTAATCCACCAGGATAAAGAGTATGGGTGTAATATTTTTTATCTTCCAGCTTATTTCCAGTAACTTTAATTTTTTCAGCATTAATTACTATGACAAAGTCCCCACCATCAGTATGAGGCGTGAAAGTTGCTTTATCTTTTCCCCTTATTTTGTCTGCAATTTTTGTAGCAAGACGGCCCAATATCTTATCCGAGGCATCAACTATGACCCATTCATGAGTGGCGTCTTCTTTTCTAAGAGAAAGAGTTTTCATTTTATATATGTTTTAAGAAAAATTAGATGCGAATGTTAATGTTTAAGCGCAATTTAATCAATATTTTAATGCATTTAGTTTACTTTTTCTCTAAATCTTCGAGATATTTTTTACTAGATATTTCATGCAATCTGCTTGCAGATCTTTCCCATAGAAATTTTAACTGCGTTCCAGTATATAAATTTTGTAGCAATACATCGTCAGCAAATAATTTCATCTTTTGTTTTTCCTGATAAGCAATATCAATATAGCTAATAAATCGCCTGATTTTATCTAGGTGTTCATCATTGCAAGAATGGAATTCACTAAGAAAAACCCATTTATAGGTTTGTGCTATTTCTATAAAGTCCATGCTGCCACAAGGTTCTGAAAAGAAGTCTTTAAATGAAAGCCATAAAAAATTTTGAGAACGCCCATTACATGAAAATTCTCTGTTATTAACAGTAAAATTAGGGCTTGCAGCCCATTCCTCATCAAATGTTTTGTGAAGGAATCCTTTTACATCTTTATCAACAGAATTAAATAATGAAATTTCTCTGAGTCGATAGTCTTCAGCTCCCTCAAGATGAAAAATAATAAAGTCAGATTGAATAAGCTTGATGGTTGGTAAAAATTTATTTCTTTGTAAGCCACCTTTATATAAATCTTCTGGTGGAGCATTTGAAGAAAGCATTACCCGAACCCCATTGTCGATTAAACTCTTTATGACTAGCCCAACAATCATGGCATCAGATATATCTTCTATTTGGAACTCATCAATAAATAGCATTTTATATTTCTTTGAAAGATCTCTTGCAATCAGCGGCAAAGGATCTTTAATTTTTCCAATCTCAGATAATTGGCTATGTATTAATTGCATGAATTCAATAAAATGAAATGTCCCTGCGTCCTCAAAATAACAATCATTTATTGCTTTTAGAAGTAACGTTTTACCCCTTCCAACAGGGCCCCAAAGGTAAATACTTCCAGGATTTGAGGGTTTACGAAATAGAGATGAAGATTTATATTGAGAGTCACACTCAACAAAGGTTTCTAAAAATAATTGCTGCGACTGGTCAGGCTTAATCCCGTTGGATGCAAGATTCTCAAGTACAATCCTTATATCCTTCATGATATTAGTGTAATAGTTATATGAAATTTTTTAATAATAAACTTTCAAGAATCAATTTTGTAATTCTTATGCTTATTCTCCCATATCTTTATATAGATATGTCTAATAGCTCTGATTCATCAGGAATTAGCAAAGCTGCGTTATCTGTTGTTAATATTATTGCTTCCAATGCCCCTGCTTCTGACTCTGCAACCTATGAGGTTGGAAATAATCAACCAGTAGTAGGCTCTGGGATTATCATTTCAAAAGATGGCTATATTGTAACGAATCTTCATGTCATCGATGGGCAAAAAAAAATTAATGTTGAGCTTGATGATGGCCAAATTAAATTGGCAACCATTATTGGGTACGATCAAAGATCTGACTTAGCAGTCATTAAAATTTCAGATCAAGAAAAACTTTCTCCAATTAAATTAGCAGATAGCAAAACAGTTCGCATAGGAGACAACGTTATTGCTATTGGAAATTCTTTCGGCTTAGGAAAAACTTTTACCAGCGGAATTATAAGTGCGACGGGGAGAGATTATGGAAATCCTTATCTTGAACTTATCCAAACAGATGCAGCAATAAATCCAGGAAATTCTGGAGGCGCACTTTTAAATCATAGAGGTAATTTAATAGGCATGAATACAAAAATTTTTTCTAAAACTGGTTCATATACTGGCATTGGATTTGCCCTTCCATCCAATAAGATGATTGATGTTGCATCAGAAATTATTAAATTTGGAAAGGTTCAAAAGTCATGGATAGGTGATTTTCGTGTTAAATATAAAAGATTTGTGCTTAATAATGAATTGGTTTATGGGTTAGAAATTCTAGAGCGAAATCAAGATGGCCCTTTGTTTGAAGGTGATAATATTCAACTTGGTGCAATTATTATTTCTATTAATGATCAGGTTGCATCATGGGAGAATCTTACTGAGGCCCTAAAAAATTCATTTCCTGGGGATAAGATAGCACTTGAAATTCTTCAAAATAATAAAATTATTCAAAAAGATTTAGTTACTGAGGCTCAAGGCGATTAATTTGGCATTCGGTTAATATCTGCTCCAAGGTATGAGAGCTTTTCTTCAATTCGCTCATATCCTCTATCAATATGATAAATCCTATCCACTATTGTCTCTCCCTCAGCGCACAAACCAGCTAAAATAAGGCTAGCTGAAGCCCGAAGATCTGTAGCCATGACCGGGGCACCTGTAAGAGAGTCAACACCTTTTACGAAAGCATTGCTGCCTTTAACCGTTATATTGCAGCCCATACGATTTAATTCTTGAACATGCATAAATCTGTTTTCAAAAACATTCTCTGTGATTACTGCGGAGCCATTAGACAGTGCATTTAGAACAGTAAATTGAGCCTGCATGTCTGTTGGAAATCCTGGGAAAGGTGCTGTTGAAATATCTACTGGAGTTATTGAGCTACTAGACATAGATAGTTGAATAGAATTTTTCTTAATTGTTATTTCGGCGCCACTTAACTTAAGTTTATCAAGGATATTGTTCATCCGAGTGGCGTCAATATTTTGAATTATTATGTCTCCATAAGTTACAGCTGCAGCTATAAGATAAGTTCCTGCCTCTATTCTATCTGCTGGAATTGTAAAAATAGATTCATTGAGATCGGTTACACCATCAATAATAATTTCATCAGTTCCTGCTCCTGAAATTTGGGCGCCCATAGAATTTAAAAACTCTGCAAGATCTTCAACCTCAGGCTCCTTAGCAACATTTCGCAGTATTGTTTGGCCATTAGCTAATACTGCTGCCATCATTATATTTTCTGTCCCAGTCACTGAGATGCCTGGAAAAGTTATTTCACAGCCAATTAATTTTTTGGCACTAGCCTCAATGTAACCATTTTTAAGTTCAATTTTTGCACCCAGCTGCTCCAAAGCAGCTAAATGAAAATCAACTGGCCTTGTTCCGATGGCACATCCACCAGGCAATGCAATCCTCGCAAATCCATACCGAGCTACAAGAGAGCCAAGAACTAAGATAGACGCTCTCATAGTTTTCACTAATTCATAACGAGCCTCAAAGTCATGTAAATTAGCAGTAGAAATCGTAAAATCCATATTTTCATTGAGGCTTATATCTGCTCCCATAGAACCTAAAATCTCGAACATGGTAGTGATATCTTGAAGATACGGAAGATTTTTAAAAGTTACAGGTTTATCAGATAAAATGGTTGCAGCAAGCATTGGTAAAGCAGCATTCTTTGCGCCAGAGCATGAAATTGAACCAGATAATCTATTTCCACCAATAATTTTTAATTTTTCCACTACTAAGAAATCTCTAAAGGTGTTTTAGTAGTTAGGCTTAAAGCATGGACTTCACCAGACTGAAATTGATCTTTTAGGGTATTCATGACCAACTTGTGTCTATTTAGAGTGGTCAGTCCTTCGAAGATAGAGCTAACTATTAGCAATTTAGAAGAGCAATCTTTTCCATCTGCTGAAATTTCTGCATCAGGAAATTGATCTTGAAGGAATTCTGTAATATTCATAAAAAATTAAGCCTAAAATTTTAAAAGTTAGCGTCTGATATCCAATGGCTAATGATCTCATCAAGATTTTCATTGTGTTCTGAGGCTAGAGCCTGAAACTGATTTCTAAAGGTGAGCCCAAGATTAACACCATTAACTATAATATTAATTATTAGCCAATTATCCTCGCCGTCATTTCGAACTTTATAGGTTATTGGATAGATATTATTTGCAGTTATAAGATTCTGTTTTACATCTTCGATTTTGTTAAATGTTGTCTTAGCTGGAAAGCTCGTCTCAATAGTTTGATCGCCCCATTGGGCCAAAGTTGAGGAATATGTATCCAATAATGATGTCTTAAAGACTGAAATAAATTTTATTCTTTGATCTTTTGTGGCTGATAAATAGTATTTTTTACCCATAACACTTGCGCCAACTCTTCTAAAATCTACCATTGGCTCAAATATAGTATTAATTTTAGCTTTAAATAGCTCAGGATCCTCGGCATATAAGCTCTGGTTGGCTCGAATAACTTGAACCATGGCTTGGGCTCTATTATCAATGTAATTATTAGGATTAGTTTGGGCAATTGCAGAGGTATGGATGCCAACAAAACAAGCTAGAGCAAGAATAGATTTCATAGTTAGTTTCATGCAGGTATTATAACATTAGTACAAAATTAAAAATCAGATATGAAAGAGACTAATTTTATTGATAGTGCATTGAAAGTTATTCAAATTGAAGCTAATGCTGTACTAGCTTTAAAAGACCAAATTCATGGCAAATTTAATGATCTTTGTGTCAATATTTTAAAAGTTAAGGGTAAGCTGGTTCTTATGGGGATCGGTAAATCTGGTCATGTTGCGCAAAAAATTTCAGCAACTCTCTCTAGCACAGGCACTCCATCATTTTTTATACACCCAACAGAGGCTGCTCATGGTGATCTTGGAATGATAGACAAAAAAGATGCTATTTTAATCTTATCTAACTCTGGTGAAACTAAAGAAATTATTGAGATTTTACCTGCGCTAAAGAGATGTGCAGGCAACGTTTTTACGCTGACAAATAATTCAGATTCTTCTATTGCAAAGAGCGGAGAAATTAATATTGTAATTACGGCAAGCGAAGAAGCCTGCCCCCTAGATTTAGCGCCGACCTCCTCAACTACGCTCGCCATGGTCTTTGGAGATGCTCTTGCTGTATCACTTCTTGAGCATAGAGGCTTTACCAAGGATGATTTTGCAAAATCGCATCCTGCTGGACAGCTTGGAAAAAAACTCACTACTTTAGTTGAGGATATCGCTGTTATGGATAATAGGGTTCCTGTTGTGATGGAGGCTGCGACCCTAAAAGATGCCCTAATTGAAATCACAGAAAAAAAACTTGGTATTACTCTAGTGTCTAGTGGGGAAGAAATTACCGGCATTTTTACAGATGGTGACTTAAGAAGATGTTTAAATGAAGAAAGAAATCTTTTAGAAACTTTAATTGGCAGTGTGATGACTGTAAAATTTAAAAGTATTGCTCACAACTCATTAGCAATAGATGCTGCAGAAATTATGGAAAAAAATAAAATTTTTGCCTTAGCCGTGATTGATCCATCAGGCAACGCTAGTGGCGTTCTCACTATGCATCAGTTGCTTGAGCGTGGGATTATCTAAATTCCAATGGATAGAAATTTAAAATTTTATTCATATGTATTATTGACTTGCTTATCTTCTTATTTATATTCAGATGAAATTACCAACTACAGTAATATAAAGATTCAAGCTGATGTTGTTACTTTTGATGGGCTGGCGAATGAGTTATTACTAAAAGAAAATTTAATAATTAAATTTGGCAGTTTTAACATTCTTGGAGATGCAGCTCTTCTCAGTTATAACAATAAAAAATTAATAATTGATGGCTCGCCCGCATCAATAAATTCGGAAGAAGGCCGAATAAAGGGGGCGGCTAAACGCTTTATTATGTATCCCAATCTCTCATTAGAAATGCTGGGAAATGCAAATCTTGTTGAGGATAATAATTCAATTTATGCAGAAAAAATTACATATCAAATCAAATTAAATGATTAAGCAGAGTCTAGCCCTTAAAGGAATATATAAAAGCATAGCTGGCAGAAATATTCTTTCAGATATTACTTTCTCTGTTGGTAAAAAAGAAATAGTAGGGTTGCTTGGTCCAAATGGTGCTGGTAAGACTACTGCATTCTATGTCTCAGCCGGCCTACTTATTCCAGATCAAGGGATGGTATTAATAGATGGAGAAGAGGTAACAAATTTACCAATGCATATGCGCTCAAGAGTTGGTTTAAGCTATTTACCACAGGAACCCTCTATATTTGCAGATCTAACAGTTGAAGAAAACCTTAATGGAATTGCTGAGCTAAAAATGAATACAGTATTAGAAAAAAGTGAATTTATTGACATGGTAATTAGTGAATTCAATCTAAATAAAATTCTCAAACAAAAAGGTCGCTTGCTTTCTGGCGGGCAAAGAAGAAAAGTTGAGATAGCTCGAACTCTGGCTTGCAACCCCTCCATTCTGCTCCTTGATGAGCCGTTTGCAGGGATTGATCCTATTGCCATACAGGAAATAAAAGAACTATTAGATCAAATTGTTAAAAAGGATATTTCGGTTTTAATTACGGATCACAATATTAGAGAAACATTAAATTTATGTGATCGAGCCGTTATTATGGATGCAGGCAAAGTAATAGCCGAGGGAAATTCTCAAGAGCTGATTGCAAATGATTTGGTGAAAAAAACTTATTTTGGAAATATATATAACTAAAAAATGGCCATCAAGCTTGTTAGAGAATTTCAACAAAAGCAGCAGCTTGCTATTACCCCTCAACTAAAAAAATCAATTGATCTGCTTCAACTATCTAGACTAGAAATTACTAATAAAATTAATGCTGAAATAGAGCAAAATCCTTTTTTATTAAAAGAATCAGAAGAAATGCTCGTCTCTGACTATGATGATGAAGAGATTTTAGCAAATTTAGTAGAACCCATTTTATTGCGGGACTACCTAAAAAATCAATTAAATGATTTAAACCTAAAAGATAAAGAACAAAATATTGGAATCGCTCTTATTCACTCATTAGACGATAATGGCCTACTCTCTATTGATATTGCGCAGCTAGAGGAATTAATGCAATATCAGATTACAGAAGACGAAATTCAAGATATTTTGAAAGATGTTATCCAAAATTTAGATCCTGCAGGAGTGGGCGCCAGAAATTTTAAAGAACTAATATTTCTTCAGTTAAAAAGAAAAGATCTGTCAGACCATAAGATGCTTTTAGTTAATGAGATTCTATACAACCCTAGTTTGAATAATTTTGAGGAAGCTAAATCTGAGTTAATTAAAAAATTTTCAATAGAAGATATTGAAGCGACTCTGGCTCTGATTAAAAGTTGTGATTTATCTCCCGGCTTTGACTTCGAGTCAATTCACTATATTCAGCCTGATATTGAGATAGTCCCCGAGAAGAATACTCTAACGGTAAATTTTATTAATGATCATTTTCCTAAATTAATTTTAGATACTGAATTAGAAAAATTAACCAAAGAGAATCCTAGCAACAATAAACTTCGCGAAAAAATTTTAGATGCAAAATGGCTAATTAAATCTGTAGAAAAAAGAAACGAGACTATTAAAAAAGTTGGCACTTTAATCTGCCATAAACAAGGAGAGTTTTTATTAAATAAATCCATTCAACTCGACTCTCTTAGTAATATAGAGCTTGCAAAAGAGTTGCAGCTGAGTGCGTCTACGATTTCAAGAATATTAAGATCTAAATATATTAAAACTCCCAAGGGAGTAATATTAATGAAGTCACTATTGTCGGCATCGGTATCAAAAACTAGAAAAGTTACATCACTTCAGCTTATGGAAGAGATCCAAAGAGTGGTTTTAACTAGCCCTTCAAAAATTAGCGATCAGAAAATCTCTGAAAAGCTCAATAAACGTGGTTTTAGCTTGGCAAGAAGGACTATCGCTAAATATCGAGCGAAGATGCTCATCCCTAATTCAAGAAAAAGATAACTTCAAAGCTGCTTGGGTTAGAATTAATTCTATGATTGATAACAACTCACATCAATTTCCATCCGATGAGCTTATCGAGAGTATTCAAGGGAAAAATGTAAGCTCATCTCTCAATCAAATAAAGAGAATGCTAGGAAATATGCATTCCTCTGAAATTGCACATAGCCTTGAATCACTTCCTCCTAAAGAAAGGAAATTGCTCTGGTCAATGATTGAAATACAGGATGAGGGGGAGATTATTGCTGAGTTAAATGATGAAATTCAGCAAGAACTAATTGCTGAAATTTCTGCAGATGAGCTCATTAAGATAATAGAGGATTTAGAGCTAGATGAAATTGTGGACATTCTTCAAGCCCTTCCTGAGAGCAAAACTCAGAGTATTTTATCTAACATGTCGAAAAGAGATAGTAAGCGGATTAAGGAGGCTCTTATTTATCCAGAAGATTCTGCTGGTGGCCTAATGAATACAGACATTATAAGTGTTAGGCCTAAGCACAGCCTTGAAGTTGTAATGCGCTATCTCAGAGCTCAAAAGCAGCTCCCCAAGAATACTGATCAGATTTTTGTCGTCTCTAGAGAAAATAAGTATTTGGGATCATTGCCTATTTCAAGCATTCTAGTTTCTGAGCCCTTATTAAACACAAGGGAATTAATGGAAACTGCAACCCAACCCCTAGATGCTGATCTTAGAGATAAAGATGTTGCAAGATTATTTGAGCAGAATGATTGGGTGTCCGCTCCAGTTGTTGATGAAAATTCATATTTAATTGGCAGAATTACTATTGATGATGTTGTAGATGTAATTCTAGAAGATGCTGATCAAAATTTCCTTGGCATGGCTGGTATCACAGAAGATACATTTGCTGCGCCTGCAAGAGCTGTGCGAGGGAGAGTATTATGGCTCGCAATCAATTTAATGACTGCTTTTATTGCATCAATGACAATCAGTTTATTTCAAGCAACGATTGATCAAATCGTTTACTTGGCAATTTTAATGCCAATAGTTGCAAGCATGGGAGGTGTTGCAGGAACTCAAACATTAACGATTATGATTAGAGGCTTAGCCCTGCAGCAAATTAATTCTACAAATATAAAATGGTTGTTTAAGCGAGAGGTAGCGGTGTCAATAGTGAATGGTTTGTTACTATCGGTTTTGGTTGGAGGAATAACCTTTCTTTGGTTTCAAGAAATTATTATATCCCTGCTAATCTCCGTCGCCATGGTAATTAACCTTGTCAGCTCTGCGGTAGCAGGAATTTTTATCCCAATTGTCTTGAGAAAATTTAACCAGGATCCTGCAATTGCCGGCAGCGTAGTGGTTACAACATTTACTGATGTAATTGGCTTCTTATCATTCCTAGGCTTAGCAACAATCTTTCTTACCTAATTGATTGGTTTAATTTTTGGAGCATTCAGCACTCCAGAAACCTCATATTGATAATTTGATAGGTCGTCAATATCATTTTCGAATATTTCACTAATTAAAGCTGAGCCAGCCACTGCTGGTATTCCTCCAAGCACAGCAGCATACCAAGGTATATTTTCACCAATTCTAACTCTTAAATCTAGACTTAAGTCTAGATTTGTTAACTCACCTCTAGCATTTTTATTAATTTGACCAATCCATTTCATTTTTGCTGCATTGGTGTCAATAAAAAGTGGGGCAGCTAACCTCCCTGTTGATTGGCTAAACACGAACTCTCCTTGAACTCGATTGAGCTTTGTCGACCTGAACTCTCCTAATGTCAAATCTAAATTTGCAACCTTTCCAAGAATATTTTTCAAATTTAAAATGCCCAGTAAATTAAGTGCGGTAGAATTTGATATTTTATTTGGCACAATAAAATCTTTAAGAATAAAATCTACAGTTCCTTCAATATCCTTCAATCTCTGTAAATTTTGCCATTGCAGATTAAGATTGCCATTAAAATATGAGAAGTTTCCAAGGTCTTGGATCACTGGAATCTCCAAAGAGTCTTTCACCATATAACTTCCTCTAAGTTTATAAATATCATTCTTAGTATCTATCGAAAAATATGACTTTGCGTCATCAGAAAGAGGGGAAATAGAAATTAAATTTGAATTTAAATTTATATTATCAAGCGTCAACACATTTTTATTTTTCAGAAGATAGACATCTAAAAATTTAATTTGAAGTTTGTTAATAGAAGAATTTTTTACTATTAGCCTCGCATTGATATTTTCAATACGGAAAGATTCTTTTTGATTCTTGAGAAAACTAATATCTTGGAGCTGAGTATCCTGCAGTTCCACTTTTAGAAAGCCTGACTTGTCACGTATAAATTTTCCACTAAGTTTATCAGAGTGAATTGTGCCTTCAATTTCTTTGCCTCCAAGGGAAAAGGAGCCATTCATTTGATGAAATTGATTGTTGGCTAGCTCAACATTATCAATATCAAAGATAAAATTATTTAATTTAATATTCTGATCTTCTATAGCCTGACTTTTAGAAAAACCTTTGAGCTGGTCAAAATTAAAAGTTTCTAAGCCCAGATAAACGTTTAAGTCCTTTGCTTTTCTCAGAAAATTATATTTCATTGGAATTTCTTTACCAATAGCTATATAGCCCGAGGGCTTCTCAAATGAATTGATTTTCAATTCTAATAATTTATTTTTAATATAGACGTTGGGTTTTGCAAAATTAGAAATTACTATATCGGTTGATAGGATGCTATTTTTTGATTTTTGCAAAAAGGGTAATTGAGAATTAAATGCAATCCCTTCAAGCTCTGAAAAAATATTTAGCAATGGTGGAAGATTTTTATTTATGGCCAATGCTATTGAGAAACTATCAATACCAGATAATTGAAAAAGAGAAGAATCAGGAATAAACATGCTTGGCTTCAGAACAATCTCTGAAATAAAATCTAATTTATATTTATCAAGTAAATTTTCACCCTTAAGGAAAATTATAGGATTTTGATTTAAGAATTGTGAATGCAGTCGGCCAAAAATCTTATCGAAATTTAAGGCATAAAATTGTCCTTTCTTAAGCAATAATAAATGGTCTTGATAAATGGGCATCTCAAAACCTCGAGTCTCAACTGAGATCGTATTGAAAGTTTTTTTTGAAGCAATATTATATATTCCCTTACTTATTCCTGATGCATTTGATGGCTTAAAAGTTGATGTCATATTTTCCAGTGCTCTCAAAATCTCTTTGGTTGAGAGTTCGTGCTGCGAAGTATATTGAAAATCCTGATTTGAGAATTTTAGATTTCCATGAAATGACTCTATAGAAAACTGATTTATAAATCCTGATGACGAGGCAATATAAAGATGATCATTGTCAATCTCAATTACTGCTTTCTTCATTGTAAATTTAAGGCTTGGATTGATATGAAGCATCGGCTCATCAAGAGAAAATTTTACAATTAATTTTGGAGCTAACTCAGCATTAGGACTCTTATAATTAAGGAAAATATTATTTGAAGGACTGAGTTCAATATTCTGATTGATAAACTGATGAACCTTTGTAAAGTTTTCTGGGAGGGATATTAAGATTAATTTTTTTGATACGTTCTGCCCAGATAGCTTTAAGGTTTTGAATTGATCTATTTGAGAAGGAAGATCAAGCTTCAAGCTAACAGTACTTTCAAGCTCGTTTATATTAGCCTCTAGTTGTAAGCCTAGATTATTCACAATCCCGTTTCCATTAATCTGAATGGGGTAAGCATCTCTATCTGTTTTCTTAATTGAAGAGTTACTCGGATTGATAATAAATTTAAAATCATTATTAAGCCCAGAAAAGGTTCCTTGGAGATTAGTGATCTCATCAAAATACATATTCGCCAGGTCAAGATCGGTCACCGTACCAGAATACTTTACTGAGCCACTATTCAAACTAGCTATAAAATTATCTACTGCTAGATTTGTAAACCTAGGTTTGAGTGGAAGCGTTAATTGGTTAGAGATGGATAGCTTAGGTATCAAAATAGATTTTCTTATGAGATTCAGCTTAATTGGGAAGCTCTCATCAACCAGGGGATATAAAAATTTCTGCAAAGATAGGCTTGCAAGCCCCCCTTTTGATTGAAATAAAAATGAACCATGATTCCCTTGTAGAGAAAAGTTATTAAAATTAGCGTCCTCATAACTGATAGAGCCTCTAAGCGAGGAACCCTGAGAGTTCATTGTCCCCAACATATTAATTCCAAAATTTATTGAGTCTACTGGAATCAAAACAGCGCTAGGAAATATACTCAGCCAATTGAACGTATTGAGATTAAGTAAGAAATTTGAAGTTAAACCATCAGAGCTTATTGAGAAATTACTTACCTTATTTGCATGAATAATTTTTAACTCTCCATTGGTAGAGCCAAGTACCAAATTATTGAACTTTGCATTGATGAGAAGGTTTTCATTAGAAGTCTCGAGAAATAAGTCTTCAATATCCAGTGAAATATTATTGTCAATATTGACATTTAAAAATGAAGAAGCTCTATCTATATTTGTATGTATAGCTAAATATGCCTTCTTAGCATGCAAGAGATTGACATCAAGATTTCCAAATAGTGTTTGTGGAGAGATAGTAATACCAAAGCTAGATTGATTAGCTGAAAAAATTTTATCTCCATTTTTCAGTACAATAAGATTCGAAAACGTAATAAGGGGATGGCGAAAAGTTCCTTCGTTAGCAATGGCTGAGTAGGATAAGTCATATTGAGAGGCTATCGAATTACTGACAGTTTTTATAGCTTGATTTGGAAAAAAATAGAGAAAACTAAATCCAAGAAATAGCACCCAGCTCACGAAAGATATTCCAAGCATGGAATTCATTAATAGTTTTTTCATTTATCGTTTATTTAATAAATGTTCTTCTAAAAGAGCGCATGCCAAAATATATTGGCAGCCAAGCCGCAGCATTAGCAAAAAAACTAAATATTAATAACATATAGGAATAATTTGCAGGAAAGAAAATTAGATACTTGCAGGCTAGATAAAAAACTGATGAGGAGCCAAAGAAGATAATTAGTTGGAGATAGGAAAATATTCTAAATCTAAAAACATATATATGAATAATATAAGAAATGGATGCAAAACATAACATGTGAAATCCGACCGCACTTCCAAAACAAAGATCAATTAAAAATCCATACATCAATGCAGCGCTGCTGTGAAGTTTTTCTGGAATTGCATATACCCAGTAGCAAAAAACCAAAAACCCAATAGATGTTTCTATTAGATAGGGAATAGTATCTGCTAGAAAAATATACTCTCTAACATTGAACTCAGAGATCAATTCATCCATCCAAAACCCAAAAAATATAGTAATAAAGACGATAAAATGATGTGATAATTTCATAAATTTACTAGCACTCCAAAGTAATTGCTCTCTAGAGGCTTGGCAGCAAGAGCAATGGTGATCTCGCTCTCATTTAAGGCAAAATTATCAATGCTGATTACCCTGCCAATTACTATATTGCGCGGAAATATGCCACCAAGACCTGAGGTAAAGACAGGATCATTATTCTGAATTTTCAAGAACTCTGAGCTCTTACTAACCTTGCAAGTAATGAGCAATGGTTTACCAGCCCCCCTTGCATTGCAAAAAAAACTTTTTATTTTGACTGGCAAAATATGCGCTATGTCTGAAAATAAAATAACTTTGATGAGGTTGAGATCTAAAGAGGAAGTTTGGCCTATAAAAGTATTGCCGTCAGCCACAGGAAGGTTTGCTGCAACTTTAAACTTTTGAGGATTCTTGAGATATAGAGAATGAGATGAGCAACACAAATAATTTTTTAAGCCAAAAGAAGCTATTTCAAATATGAAGGCTTCTTGGTCCTGGGATAGAGCTTGTACTCCATAATATAAGTTGATTAAATCATTTTCTAAAACTTGTGATTTCTTCTCTAGAAATACCTTGTTCTTAAGCCCCAAAAGTTCATTTTTAAGATCCTTGTTAACCTTAATTAACTCTTTCTTGTCCTCATAGATTGAATTAAATATTGTAATCTTAGTGGTAAAACTATCAATTAGTAATTGGCTATAAATACCAGTAGCTTGCACAAAGCCTCTAGCGCTAGAGAAAGTTTGGTAATTTATATCGCTAATCAACAAAGAAAGAGAAACTAAAATTGCTAAAGCGTATTTGCCCACCGGGGTGAATGTAGGCGTAGTTCTCGCCATATTTTAATTATTTATTCAGTAGAAAGTAAGTCAATATTATACTTATCGATGATCTCAAGAGCCTTACCACCGCCTCTAGCAACGCATGTTAACGGATCTTCGGCGACGATAACTGGAATGCCGGTAGAGGCGGAGATGAGCTTATCTAAATCTCTCATCAATGCTCCTCCTCCTGTCAGGACAATGCCTCTTTCAGCAATGTCGGCTGCTAATTCTGGGGGTGACAACTCTAATGCATTTCTAATTGCGCGAACCATTCCCGAAAGAGGATCTTTCATGGCCTCATAAATCTGGGTACTTTTTAATACAAAGGTTTCTGGAATGCCTTCTGCTAAGTTCCTTCCAGTAACATTCATCTCTATTTCTTCTGAGTCAGGAGAAGCGCAACCAATAGTATGTTTAATCTTTTCCGCAGTAGATTCACCAATTACACACCCATAATTTCTTCTGACCCACGATGTAATCGAGCTATTCATAAGGTCTCCTCCAATCTTAACTGACTCAGCATAAACTACTCCGTTTAGGGATAGGATAGCAATCTCGGAAGTTCCACCACCAATATCAACAACCATATTACCATTTGCTTCTTCCACAGGAAGTCCTGCTCCAATTGCTGCAGCCATTGGCTCTTCAATTAATTTTACATCTCTTGCGCCTGCTCCCAGAACCGACTCTCTTATGGCTCTTCTTTCTACTTGAGTAGATCTGCAGGGAACACATACCAATACTCTGGGACTAGGTTTAATAAAACGTTGTTCATGAACTTTTGCAATAAAGTGTTGAAGCATTTTTTCTGTTACCTGGAAGTCTGCAATTACTCCCTCAGATAAAGGGCGAATGGCTTTAATATTGCCAGGAGTTCTGCCCAACATCTTTTTAGCTTCGGTACCAACAGCAACAACAGTCTTTTGTCCTCTGCTTTCACGAATTGCTACAACAGATGGCTCATTTAGAACAATACCCACATCTTTTGTGTAAATAAGAGTGTTAGCTGTGCCTAAATCTATTGATAAATCATTAGAAAATAAGCCCCGAACAGTTTTAAATAGATTGAAATCCACTATGATATTCCTTGTAAATTCATTTTAAGATGCAATTAGTTTAACATGCTCATCAATAAGAAATAATATCATATGGACCAAGAAACAGTCAGAACTATTTGCTATCTCGCTAGATTAGAAATAGACAAAGATAAAGCTGAGAAAATAGAAAATGATCTTGAGATGATTATAGATCTAATAGGAGGCTTGCAAGCTTTTGATACAGAAAATATTGAGCCTTTATACAGCCCATTAGAACAAACAGCATTTAAGCATGAAGATATTGAAAATTCTGACAATCAAAAAGAGAAGTTCCTTAAAAATGCTGCGGCTTCAAATGAAGATTACTTTTTAGTTCCAAGGGTTGTTGAATGAGCATTCAATTTAAATCTATTACTGAGTTAAAAGAGATGCTTGATAATAAATCAATCTCTTCAGAGGAATTAACAAAAGAAACATTTAAGCTAGCTGAGGACTTAAAGGAATTGAATTGTTTTGTCACGATGAATCAAGATGCCGCCATCAAAAAGGCTCAAGAGATTGATCAAGCCAATGATCTAAGTTCTGCGTTGTCAGGTATCCCATTAGCTCAAAAAGATTTATTTTGCACAGAGGGACTAAGAACTACATGTTCCTCAAAGATCCTATCAAACTTCGTACCTCCCTATACCGCAACTGCGGTTGAGAAACTAGAGCATGCTGGTTCAATTACTATTGGTAAGACAAATATGGATGAATTTGCCATGGGCTCTTCAAATGAAACAAGCTATTTTGGTAACGTTCATAATCCTTGGAAGAGAGGGTATGTCCCTGGAGGCAGTTCTGGAGGATCTGCTGCTGCAGTAGCCGCAGGTATAGTTCCAGCAGCAACAGGAACAGACACTGGTGGTTCAATTCGTCAGCCAGCTGCTCATTGTGGAATTACAGGAATTAAACCTACCTATGGAAGAGTATCTCGCTGGGGAATGATAGCTTTTGCTTCCAGTCTAGATCAAGCAGGCCCACTAGCAAGATCAGCTGAAGACTGTGCAATATTACTTAATGAAATGTCTGGCCATGATTCAAAAGATACTACATCCTTAGATGTGGAAACAACAGATTTACTTCAATCAATCAATCAACCTATTAAAGGTCTAAAAATAGGTATTGTTAAAGAATTTAATCTTAGTGATTTAGATTCTAAAGTGCAAAACTGCTTTGAAGACTCAAAGAAACTCTATGAAAAACTTGGAGCTGAATTTGTAGAAATTTCACTTCCAAATATTTCGGCATCAGTGCCAGCATATTATTCTATTGCTCCAGCAGAATGCTCCTCAAACCTATCAAGATTTGATGGAGTAAGATTTGGTCATAGGGCGGAGAATACAGGTGATTTGAATGATTTGTATATCAAATCTAGAAGTGAAGGCTTTGGAGATGAGGTTAAACGTAGAATATTGATCGGAACATACGCTCTTTCTGCTGGATATTATGATGCTTATTATAAAAAAGCTCAGCAAGTAAGAAGACTAATTAAGAACGATTTTGAGTTAGCATTTGAATCTATTGATTTGCTCATGACTCCCACGTCACCTGGAACTGCTTTTGCATTTGGTAGCAAGGGAGCGCAAAATCCTGTTGAACTTTATCTAGAGGATCTTTTTACAATATCCTCAAATTTGGCTGGCTTGCCAGCAATATCTATTCCGCACGGGCAAGTTAACGCTCTTCCAGTTGGATTGCAGCTTATTGGTAATTTTTTAAAAGAAGATCAAATTCTTAACGCGGCTCATATTTTTCAACAAAACTCAGAATTTCATCTAGATAAACCAAGCATGGGGGACTTCTAATGACTTGGGAAACAGTTATTGGGCTTGAGACTCACGTTCAACTATCAACAAAAACTAAATTATTTTCTAGAGCATCAACTAAATTTGGTAATAGTCCAAATACCAACGTAAACCTAATTGACTGTGGTCTTCCTGGAGTCCTACCCTCAGTGAACAAAGAAGCATTTTATAAAGCTATTCGCTTCGGTATGGCTGTTGGAGCGCAAATTAATCAAACATCAATTTTTGATCGTAAAAATTATTTTTATGCAGATTTGCCAAAGGGATATCAAATTACTCAAATGGATCTTCCTATTGTTCTTGGAGGAACAATTGAAATTGAAACAGATGATGGAATTAAAACTGTAAACATTACGAGAGCGCATTTAGAGGAAGATGCAGGTAAATCCATTCATGACCAATTCGATGGATACTCTGCAATAGATCTAAATAGAGCTGGAACTCCTCTTCTTGAGATTGTTTCTGAACCAGAGCTCTCAAATGCAAAAGAAGCAGTTTCATACATGAAAGCTATGCATCAATTAGTTACTTACTTGGATGTTTCAGATGGGAATATGTCCCAAGGCTCTCTTAGGTGTGATGCTAATGTCTCCATCAGGAAAAAAGGTGACCCTAAATTAGGCACAAGAACTGAGATAAAAAATATTAATTCTTTTAAATTTATTGAAAAGGCAATTAATTTTGAAATTAAAAGGCAGATTAAACAATTAGAAAATGGAGAAACTGTCACGCAAGAAACTCGTTTGTACGACAGTGTGAAAGATGAAACAAGGCCGATGAGATCTAAAGAGTTTGCCAATGACTATAGATATTTCCCTGAGCCAGATCTTTTGCCCGTAGTTATCTCAGATAAAGAAATGCAAGCGATTAAAGATAATTTTCCTGAACTAGCAAAAGAAAAAGAAGAGCGTTATGCAAAAGAATTTGAGTTATCTGAATATGATGCACAAATTTTAGCATCGTCTAAGTCAATGGCTGATTTCTTTGAGAAATCATCACAAGAAACAAAAAATTATTCCTTATTGTCCAATTGGATGATTGGCGAAATTAGTGCTTTTTTAAATAAAGATGCTATTGAGATTAATCAATCCAAATTAACTCCTGTTAATGTAGCAATGCTAATTAATAGAATTGATGATCAAACTATTTCTGGCAAAATTGGAAAATCTATTTTTGAAGAAATGTATACAAGCGGGGCTTCGCCGGATGAAATTATTGAATCCCAAGGATTGAAGCAAATTTCCGATGATGGGGCTATTGAAGAAATTATAGATACTGTAATTAAAGAAAATCCAGGCCAAGTTGAAGCTTATCTTGGGGGTAAAGAAAAACTATTTGGTTTCTTTGTGGGGCAAGTAATGAAACTCACAGAAGGCAAGGCCAACCCTCAGTCTGTTAATACAATCCTAAAGAAAAAGCTTAAGTAATAAATAAGCTGAGAGTTTCTGCAATATATGCAGGCTTTTCAACTCCCTTTATTTCCATTGTTACCTTATTTTTAACTAGAAACTGTCCAGGATTTTTTTCAGTAATATCGACACATTCAGTTAATATGCGAACTTCTGAATTGACAGGAACAGGGCTTAAAAATCTCACTTTATCCAAACCATAATTTAATCCCATCTTGGTACCCTCAAGGACCATGCCAATCTGTTGCTCAAAAGATATGCCTGCAACAAGAGACAAGGAAAGAAAACCATGAGCTATTGTTGAGCCAAAAATTGGTTCAGCCTGCTGAGGATCTACATGAATAAATTGATGATCCATGGTTGCATCAGCAAATTTATCAATCCTTTCCTGATCGATAACCATCCAATCGGAAGCCCCTAAATCCTTTCCTATTACTGAGTCAATTTCATCTGGTTTTACAATGTGCAACATACTAATTCCCCGTTAAATGTTCTTTGTACTCTTCTCTTAAATCAACTTTCAACAATTTGCCTGTTGCGCCATGTGGAAGTTCTTTAACAAAAATAATGTCATCTGGAAGCCACCACTTTACAACCTTTTCCAGCAGAAAATCATTAATTTCTTGTTTGGGTATTTCATTTCCATCTTTTGTAATTAAAAAAAGTAAAGGCCTTTCATCCCATTTTGGATGGGGAACTCCTACAACACATGCTTCCAAAATATTTTCATGAGTTAAGGCAGCATTCTCTAAATCTATAGAGCTGATCCATTCCCCTCCAGTTTTAATTACATCTTTAGCTCTATCAACAATTTGCATACATCCATCTGGATGAATTGTTGCAACATCGCCAGTATCAAACCAACCCTCGTCATCTACAGCTGGTGCCTCTGCTTTAAAATAAGTATGCATAATCCATGGGCCTTTAACTTTCAGCGCACCACTAGCCTGACCATCTCTGGGCAATTCTTCATTTCTATCGTCAACAGTCTTAATCTCCACACCAAACATTGGATAACCTTGCTTTGTTTGAAGTTGATATCTTTCTTCTGTTGGCAAACTCATTGCTTTTTTAGTCTGAGTATTGATAGTTCCCAGAGGGCTCATCTCTGTCATCCCCCACCCATGGGTAAGAAATGCATCATGTTGCTCATCAAAAGCCTTAATCATGGCGTAAGGAGCAGCAGAACCCCCCACAAGGACTT
>Ga0209384_1000178_pt1 | contig 44912 bp, 42 predicted proteins | sample CoawatmetaG05DNA_FD_187511 | JGI IMG/M metagenome (GOLD analysis project Ga0209384, IMG submission 187511) | Marine microbial communities from the West Antarctic Peninsula - Coastal water metaG058-DNA (SPAdes) (version 2) | ecosystem: Environmental > Aquatic > Marine > Coastal ... | reverse complement strand
ACCGCAAACCGCAAACCGCAAACCGCAAACCGCAAACCGCAAACCGCAAACCGCAAACCTGAGCTATGCCTACAGAAACCCACCTAAAAATACTCAAACATATAGAGTCCAATCCAGAAGCCTCACAACGAGAATTGGCCCAAGAGTTAGGTGTAAGTGTAGGTAAAGTGAATTATTGCCTAAGAGCTCTAATTGACAAAGGCTTTGTGAAGGCAGGTAACTTTAAACGTAACACAGATAAACTCAGTTATTTATACCTACTAACTCCTAAAGGAATAGAAGAAAAAGCCAGTTTAACCGCAAGCTTTTTAAAGCGTAAAATTGCCGAGCATGAAATAATAACTCAAGAGATAGCGCAGCTTAAGCGCGATACTCAATAAATTCAATCCCGTCATTACGGCTTGATAAAGTCGATTGGCAATCTAATGCTAGAGTTGTAAAATGAAAAAATACCAAATTTACGGAATAGGCGCTGCTCTTGTAGACACCGAAGTTGTGGTGACTGACGCGTTTTTAAGTACTCATAAAATCGACAAAGGCTTAATGACCTTAGTTGATGAAGAAAGACAATTTGAGTTATTAGGTGCTTTGAGCTCTCACTCATTTCATGTCAAGCGAAGCTGTGGTGGGTCGGCGTGCAACAGCATCGTTGCCGCAAGTTGCTTTGGCTCCAAAACATTCTATTCTGGTAAAGTAGCAAGTGATGATGATGGGAGGTTCTTCGTTGAGGACCTACAGGCAACTGGCGTTGATTTTCATAATGCGGAAACGAGCTCTGGTGTCACTGGCAAATGTTTAGTCATGGTCACAGATGACGCCGAACGTACGATGAATACTTTCTTAGGTGCGAATCTAGATCTAACCTCAAATGAAGTCGATGAGTCTACCCTTATTAATTCAGATTGGTTATACCTAGAAGGCTACCTAGTCACCGATGACGCTAGAACTGATGTTGCCGTAAAGGCTATGGAGTGTGCCAAAGCAAATCAAGTGAAGACGTCGCTCAGCCTCTCCGATCCATTTGTCGTTCAGGTATTCGAAGGTAACTTGCATAAGGTTATTGGTGATGGTGTAGATCTGCTGTTCTGCAATTCAGACGAAGCAAGAAGTTTTACGAAGACCCACAATACAGAAGCTGCAGCGGAGCAGTTGAAAAAGCACGCAAAAACCTTTGTGATCACCCTGGGTGCTGGAGGCTCGTTATCCTATGATGGTGTAGATTTGGTGCAAACATCTGGCGTTACTGCAAATGCAGTGGATACAAACGGCGCAGGCGATATGTTTGCCGGTGCCTTTTTGTATGCCATTAATGCAGGCCACAGCTATGCATGGGCAGCTAAGTTTGCCAACGAAGCGTCAGCAAGAGTGGTAAGCCAGTTTGGCCCGAGAATAGATTCACTCGAATATAAACAAATTAAACACCTATTTAATATTTAATTAACCACGTCATAACGATGTAATATAATAGTTCCCTTCATTGCAGTGTCTGGGAATCGCAGGAAAACCATATGTCCAACTATTCAGTATTTACTTCAGAGTCAGTCTCCGAAGGTCATCCCGATAAACTAGCTGATCAAATCTCTGATGCGGTTGTTGATGCAATGCTTAGAGATGATCCAGAATCGCGTATTGCCGTAGAAACCATGGTTAAAACCGGCATGGCGATCGTAGCAGGTGAAGTTAGAACGTCTACTTATGTTGATTTGGAAGAAATAATTCGAGAGGTTATTCTGGATATCGGCTACAACAGCAGCGACGTAGGGTTTGACGGAGCATCTTGTGCCATTATCAATGCCATAGGTAAGCAATCATCAGACATTGCTATGGGTGTTGATGAGTCAGGTGATAAAGAGCTAGGGGCTGGAGACCAAGGCTTAATGTTTGGTTATGCTAGCAACGAAACTGATGTGCTTATGCCTGCACCTATCTACTATTCCCACCGATTGGTAGAACAGCAGGCTAAAGTAAGAAAAAATGGTCAGCTGCCTTGGTTACGTCCAGATGCAAAAAGCCAGCTTACCTTGCGCTATGTAGATGATAAACCTGTGGGTATAGATGCAGTGGTGTTGTCTACACAGCATGATCCGTCTATCAGCTTAGATGATCTTCGCGAAGCAGTAATGGAAGAGATCATTAAGCCCGTACTTCCAAGTGAATGGTTAACGAGTGATACGCAATTTCATATTAACCCAACAGGTAATTTTGTGATTGGTGGTCCTGTAGGAGATTGCGGCCTTACAGGCCGAAAGATTATTGTTGATACCTATGGTGGTATGGCGCGCCATGGTGGTGGTGCATTCTCAGGTAAAGACCCTTCCAAAGTTGACCGTTCAGCGGCCTATGCGGGCCGCTATGTAGCAAAAAATATCGTAGCTGCAGGCTTAGCCGAGCGTTGTGAAATTCAAATTTCTTATGCGATTGGCGTAAGTGAGCCTACCTCAATTTCTATCAACACCTTTGGTACAGGCAAATTAACAGATAACGAAATTGTTCTGTTAGTGCGGGAGCACTTTAACTTAACACCAGGTGGTCTAATTAAAATGTTAGACCTTAAGCGGCCAATCTACCAGCAAACTGCTGCTTACGGTCACTTTGGTCGTGAACTTCCTGATTTCACTTGGGAAAAAACAGATAAGGCTGAGTTGCTCCGTCTAGCTCTATAGGGGAAATATAAAATATAATTACCGTCCATCCAATAACAGGTAATGTTATTGGATCACGTCAATCCGTACTCTTTCAATGATGCAATCAAAAGAGTTGTAAAACTTGTTCACGTACTATGGATGGCGGCCAGGTATTAGCACAAATATAGTTATGAGGTGGCAAGTTTTAGGGCCTAAGTCCAACAGATAAAGGAGCCAATTAATCGCTAAGAATCGAGGCGAAGTAGTTGCACAGAAATAGTGGCGGTTTATTGTAGTCTCATGGTCAAACTAACCAGCACTCAAATTAGCTGAACCGGCGCACCATCTGAAGGCACGTTGAAGTCACAAAATTATAACTAGTATCGATAATAGAGTGGTCTGATGCTTGAATCGTATACCAATAATGTGAATTGTAGTGGCACTACATCAACATAAATGATAATAACTTGAGAGTTTTATAGCGATGGCTAAAAAAACAAAAATAACCATTGTAGGATCGGGGTATGTGGGAATGTCTCTTTCGGTGCTTCTTGCTCAATACAATGATGTCACAGTGCTGGATATTGATGCTAAAAAAATCGATAGAATTAACAACAAACAAGCGACGGTTGCTGACGCGGAGATCGATTTATTTTTAGCGGAAAAAACATTATCGTTAACTGCTACGCTGGATAAAAAAGTAGCATATAAAAAAGCAAACTTTATTATCGTAGCAACGCCAACTGACTACGATGCAGATACAAACTGTTTTGATACTACGTTAGTGGACTCCGTAGTTGAAGATGCTATTAATTTAAACCAAGAAGCACTGATTGTTATTAAATCTACTATTCCAGTCGGCCACACAAAGTTTCTCCAAAAAAAGCTTGGTACGTCACGTGTAATCTTCTCTCCAGAGTTTTTAAAAGAGGGGTCAGCCCTTTATGACAACTTATACCCGTCACGTATAATCGTTGGTGAAATATCAGATAGAGCTAAAAGTTTCGCTAACATCCTATCTGAAAGCGCAATAAAAGAAGACATTGATTTTTTGTTTACGAACTCTACCGAAGCAGAAGCAATTAAACTTTTTAGCAATACCTATCTAGCCATGAGAATTTCATACTTTAATGAGCTTGATTCATATGCTGAAGCGCATGGTTTAGAATGTAAGCAGATCATAGAAGGTGTTGGTCTTGATCCAAGAATTGGATCACACTACAATAACCCATCATTTGGTTATGGTGGCTATTGTTTGCCTAAAGATACAAAACAACTTAAAGCTAACTATAAAGATATACCTAATGCTTTAATTAGTGCAATTGTAGATTCTAACTCGATGCGGAAAGACTTTATTGCAAAGTCAGTCATTAGTATGAATCCAAAAGTTGTAGGTGTACATCGTCTCATCATGAAATCCGGCTCTGATAACTTTAGAGCATCTTCAATTCAGGGTGTAGTGAAGCGAATTAGATCAAAAGGCATTGAAGTGGTTGTTTATGAGCCAGTGTTAACGGAGGAGGGTAAGAGTAACTTCTTCGATTGCAAAGTTATTAAAAGTTTAGATGAATTCAAGAAAATAAGTGATGTTATTGTTGCAAATAGAATGGTCGATGAATTAAAAGATGTAAAAATAAAGGTATATACAAGAGATTTATTTTATGTCGACTAAAAACAATAAAGAAAATATCAATGCTGATTATGTTCAATATAAAGCTGAATTAGGTGAGGGGATATATTTTGATCACTGTAAAAACACTCTATACTGGATTGATATCAATAGCTCAACTTTGTATCGTTATGACTATATAAAATGCTATCGCTATGTATTGAAGTATAAGGTTAGTGCTGTGCTTGAAGTAGAAAATGATCAGGTTTATCTATCAAGTGAAGTTGGTATTGTTTGCTATGATTTTGAATCAAGAGAGATGAATGTAATCTCTGAGATGCCCGAAAATTATGCACATGATGATTATAGATCTAATGATGCTATAAAATTAGCAAAAAATTTATATATGTTTGGAGTTATGCGTAACAACCCATTAAAAAATGACGGAGTATTGGTTTTGTCAAAAAATGGGCATAGTAAAGTCATATACCGAGGTATTGCAATTCCAAATAGTTTTATTAAAATCCCGGATGCTAATAGTTTGTTGATATCTGATTCATTTGAAAAAGTTACCTATAGGTTTGATTTCAATAGGATGTGGGATAAAGTCTTAGGCAAGACAGTATGGTTAGATTTAAGCGATACAGGGATGACGCCAGATGGGGGATGCATATCTCAAGATGGGAGAATTTTTTTAGCTATTTGGGATGGACATAAAATTATAGAATTAAATTTGGCTGGAGAAGTTGTGGGCGAATTTCATCTTCCATTTCCTAGGCCGACTAGTTGTGCATTAGATGAGACTGGAAGTAGACTTCTAGTTACAAGCGCTTATGAAGGATTGTCTGAAGATCAGCTTAAAGCATTTCCTCTGTCAGGAACTATATCCGAGGTTAATGTTGAGTGACGTAAAGCTAGTCAGTATCATAATTAGAACTTTAAATGAAGGTCTATATTTGGGGGAGCTTCTAAAGGTTATCAATTCACAAATTACCACAGGTTTTTCATTTGAGGTGGTCATTATTGACTCTGGCTCAAATGATAGTACTTTAGAGATAGCGCGGGAGTATAACGCCAGAGTAACCTTTATAGATAAACAGCAATTTACTTTTGGAAGATCTTTAAATCTAGGTTGTGAATTTTCCTATGGCGATTATTTAGTGTTTATTAGTGGGCATTGTATCCCTACAAATGAACAGTGGTTATTTAATTTAGTTAGCCCTCTAATTCAAGGCGTATGTGAATATACATATGGAAAGCAAATAGGAAGAGATTCCACTAAATTTAGCGAAAGGCAAGTCTTTAATAAGTATTTCCGGGATGAATCAAAACTCCCCCAAGATGGATATTTTTGTAACAATGCCAATGCTGCTGTTAAAAGAGACGTATGGTTAAAATATAAATTCAATGAAGATTTAACAGGACTTGAAGATATGTTTTTGGCTAAGGAAATTTATCGTGATGGATTTAAAATAGGCTATGTTAAAAATAGCTGCGTTTACCATATACATGATGAGACATGGCAGCAGATTAAAAATAGGTATGAAAGAGAGTCCATTGCACTACAAAATATTATGCCGGAAGTCGAAATTAGTTTTTTTGATATGATTCATTTTATATTAGTAGGTGTTTTTCAAGATATGCGTGCAGCAATGTTGGCTAAAGTATTTGTTAAAGAATTTATATCAATAATATGTTTTAGATCTGTACAGTTTTATGGTTCATATAGGGGTAATCATGCTGTTCGTAAATTATCCCGTAAGAAAAAACTAACATATTTTTATCCGACAATAAGAAAAGGATGACATCCAATTAAAAATAATAAGATCGTTGCGCTATTGCCAATGAAAGCAAATAGTCAAAGAGTTAAAGGGAAGAACTTTAAATACTTTAATGGAAAACCATTGTTTAAATGGACGCTTGATACTTTGTTAAGTGTTAAAGAGATCGATCGTATCATCATTAATACTGACGCCCGTGAGATTCTTGCCAATAATGGCGTTCTGGAAACAGATAGAATCATTATTAGGGATCGGGCATCAGAGATATGTGGTGACATGATATCTATGAATCTAATAATTGAGGATGACGTTAAAAGTGTAGATGCAGATATTTATTTAATGACACACACTACTAATCCGCTAATGAAGGCAAGTACTGTCGAGAATGCATTAAATGCATTTCTAGGCAATGCCGATGCGGACTCTTTATTTACAGTTAATAAGATTCAAACACGTTTCTATAAAGAAGATTGTACTGCAGTAAACCACGACCCAAAAAATCTTGCTCGTACGCAAGATTTGGTACCGTGGTTTGAAGAAAATTCAAATCTTTATATATTCACTAAAAGGTCATTTACAACGACTAATGCTAGAATTGGCGTAAAACCAATGATGTTTGAAACCTCTAAGTTCGAATCGTTAGATATTGATACCCAAGAAGATTGGGATTTTTCAGTTGTTGCGGGTAGTTATTTAAAAAAAGGAGAGCGAAATTAAAATATTATTAACGTGCCCTCCGATGCTTGGAATGATTGATAACTTCCGTCATCTTTTTGATGAATATAAAATTGAACTTACCACTCCGAATGTCGTTCAGACTATGAGCGTGGATGAGCTTAAAAAAATCGTACCTCTGCATGATGGATGGATAATTGGTGATGACCCTGCCACTCGGGAGGTTTTTGAGGCTGGAAAAAAAGGTAAACTTAAGGCCGCAGTAAAATGGGGCATAGGTGTTGATAACGTTGATTTTGATGCATGCAAAGACTTATCAATACCTATTATTAACACTCCATATATGTTTGGAAACGAAGTTTCTGACATAGCCATGGGTTATGTCATAGCTCTAGCAAGAGAAACGTTTGAAATCGACCGAGCAGTGAGAGCTGGGAAGTGGATAAAACCTGTAGGTATTTCATTGTCAGGTAAAACTGCAGCCCTGATAGGCTTTGGAGATGTGGGTCAAAGTTTAGCTAAAAGATTGTTGGCTTCTGAGCTTAAAGTAATAGCCTACGATCCATTTGCCGTGTTGAATTCAAATCTATCCGAAGTGGAAATGGAAGTTTGGCCTAAGCGAATAGATAAGGCAGATTTTATTATAGTCACATGCTCTCTAACTAAATCTAGCCATCACATGATTGATAGTAAAATATTTGCGCAAGTAAAAAATGGGGTAAGAATAATTAATGTTGCGAGGGGGCCAGTGATTGATGAACCTGCACTAATAGCGGCTCTTAAGTCAGGCAAAGTGTATTCATCTGCTCTTGATGTATTTGAAGTAGAGCCGTTGCCAATGGACTCATACTTTCGTACACATCCCCATTGTATAATGGGATCGCATAATGCGTCTAACACTATAGATGCAGTAGAACGTACAAGTCGTATTGCAATTAACGAATTATTCCATTTTTTAGGGGTCGTCAATGGAAGGTGAGAAAATAGCATTGATTACGGGTGCATTAGGAGGTTTCGGTAAAACGTTGTGTCAAGGGTTCAAGAAAAATGGATGGACAGTTATTGCGTCTGATATATTTGATAAAAAATCAATTGAAGCGGATTACTTCATTAACATAGATTTAGACTCTTTATGCTATGACCACATTTACCGCAAAGAAAAAATTGACGATATTAAAAAAATTTGCTCAGGCCGTCTAGATCTCCTAATTAACAACGGTGCGTTACAAATTGTATCCTCGATTGGTAATATTTCATTGAAAGATTGGCAGAAGACATTAAACGTAAATCTTACAGCACCATTTATTTTGTGCACTGAAATGCTGAATGAGCTCACTGCTGCTCAAGGAAGTGTTATTAATATTTCAAGTATTCATGAAAAACTTACTAAGCCAAACTTTCTTTCCTACGCAACTAGTAAGTCCGGATTGGCCGGTTTAACTAGATCTCTTGCTGTTGAAATTGGTGATAAGGTTCGAGTTAACTCAATATCTCCAGGAGCTATAAGTACAAAAATGTTACAGGATGGTTTTATTGATAATCCGATTGGACTCGACAGTTTGGCTAATTTCCATCCTTCCAAGTCTATAGGTACTACAACTGATGTTTTAGATGCTGCGTTATATTTGGCAAATGGGAACAAGTTTGTAAATGGAACAGATATGACTTTAGACGGTGGGATATCTAGTAGATTGAATGATCCTGTTTAAATGGTTCATTGTATTTAAAAATTTTTTGGAGATATATTATGCTAAAACATATAAGAATATTCATACTTAAAATAATCAGAAAATATTTTTCTAAAAATGAGTTTGATTGTAGTGAATTGGAAATATTGAGTTCGTTACTGAAGTTGAATGGAATTTCTTCTGTGTATAGTGAGCGGACCGGGCTGAACCTACCGGTTGATAATATTATTCTTCCACGTGTTTTGTCAAATCAGTATTGCGAAGGAGAGCTTCCTGAAGAGTTTAAGGGTGATGTTTTTAATGGATGTGCTTTTATTGACATAGGAGCAAATGTTGGTGTTGCTGCAATAGGTATAATTAAAATAATAAAACCTTCGGCCTGTTTTTTATATGAGCCTGATCCGTTTTGCTTTAAATTGCTGAAAAACAATGTAAGTCTTTTAGTGAATAATGAGACTTCTATATCAATAAAAAATGCAGGAATAGGTTCTGAAGATTCAAAAATGGATTTATTTGTTGACACTCAAAATGCAGCAAATAATTCATTGATTAGGTCATCAATTCCAACCATAGGTCGGTTGGGTGATGTGCATTCTGTAGAAGTTGTGGGTATTGAGGGTGAGTCAATCAATTGGATTTCAGATGGCCGTAAAATATTTTATATGAGTGACACTCAAGGTATGGATGAGACTATCTTTTCTTTGATTCCACCACCTGTGTTAGATTGTATTATTGGTGGAATGGTGGAGATATTTTCCCTTGAAGGGAAGGAGTTTTCACAATCTAGTTTCTCAAATAATATGAGTGTGTTTTCCAAATTTTGGATTCGAAGAGATGATGATTTCCAGAGAATAACATTTGAAAATCTTTTAAAATCATTAAATAACTCCTGGTGCGATTTGAATAGATCCTGTTATGATGTTATTTTTCTTCGCTAATTAAATTTTATATTAAAATGAAAATAGATAATATTTTTTTAAAAAAAGTTGTATATCTTCTTGGGCGTAGTACAAAAAAAATACCATTCATGGTTATTCTATTTATTTCTATGTCAGTTATAGACGTATTGAGTATTGGTCTTGTCGCTCCATATCTTACGCTAATTTTATCACCAGAAATAATTCTAGAAAATGAGATGTTTAACCTTTTGGTAACACTTGGAATACCAAGCGACCCTAATACTTTAGTGATATTTTTTAGTTTTTTATTGTTTGGAGTTTTTTTAGTAAAATCTATAGCTGGTGTGCTGATAAATAGAGCGATACTTGTTTTTTGTATAGATAATGGCTCAAAATTAAGATCATTTTTGATGAGAAGTTATCAAAAAATGCCATATGAAAAATACGTAGAAAGAAATAGTTCTGAATATATATATCAAATCCAAGAGCTTGCTGTAAATTTTTCACATACCACCCTGCAAGCGATATTACGTATTGCAAGCGAAGGTGTTGTTCTAATAGCAATTGTTGTTTTTTTGGCTTCTGTTGACCCATTAGCTGTATTGACATTAGTTGGACTTATTTCCACCTCAGTTTTAATATATTATAGTTATTTTAAAAACAAAGTGAATAGGTATGGGAAAGAGGTAAACTTATCTTCAAAAAAAATGATCCAAGGCGTTAATGAAGGAATTGAGGGGTTAAAAGAAATAAGAGTTTTAGGAAAAGAAAATTATTTTTATAATATAGTTAAAGATAATGCTATTAAGTACTCACAAATAAATGTAAAAGCTTCTGTTGTGAAATCTATACCAAAGTATATGATGGAGTTGCTCATGGTTTCCTTTATGGTAGCTATAGTAATCACCTATGTATCACAGGGTAAAGATTTCAAATTACTACTGCCAACCCTTGGGGTTTTTGCAATTGCTGGGATAAGATTGATACCTTCAAGTAACCTAATTATTAGTAGCGTAGTGCAAATAAGTTTTGGTAGAAATGCAGTTGACCTCCTTTATGATGATGTTAAAAACTTTGAAAATAAAACTTTTAAAACGGAGTCGCTTTTAAATAATGGGAATATTTCAAATGTTGACATTTTTGATTCGATTGAGTTACATAATGTAACCTATAAATATCCTACTTCAAATTTAGATGTATTAACTAATGTTTCCCTGAAAATAAAATCAGGTGAGTCGATTGGCATCATTGGTACATCTGGGTCAGGTAAAACTACATTAATTGATATTATACTTGGTTTGTTTGAGCCAGCGAGTGGTGACATTTCTGTCAATAATAAGATAATTAACGTAAATAACTCCCGCTGGCGAAAGAATATTGCCTATTTACCGCAACAAATTTTTCTAATTGATAATACGTTACGAAATAATATAGCACTTGGCGAAGAAGAAAGTGAAATAGATGATGTTAAGATTTTGAGCGTTATAGATCAAGTTCAATTGACAGATGTTGTGAGCCAACTACCTGACGGATTAGATACTTTTTTGGGTGAGAGGGGGGTGCGTTTGTCAGGTGGTCAAAGGCAAAGAATAGCTTTAGCAAGGGCGCTATATCACAACCGAAATATATTAATAATGGATGAGTCTACAAGCGCATTGGATAATGAAACTGAAGCTGAAATTGTAAAAGAAATAAAGTTGCTTAAAGGTAAAAAGACTGTAATAGTTATTGCACATAGATTGACTACATTGAAACACTGCGATCGAATATATAAATTGGATAATGGCAGCATAGTTGACGTTGGTTCGTATCAACATATTGTGGGGGATGTTAATTCTTAAATATAAATTAGCGATGAATATTTTCCAGGTATGAGGCCGCGTTAACTAAAATAACGCTGGCTGTGTATATGTATTGGTATAGTAAATTCATTAAACAATTTTACCAAAATTTAAAATTATATCTTAATATTTTATAGTTCCGAAGACTTTATAATAATGTGAAACTTATATATAAATGGATGAAATCGTTATCGCGATTCCAAAAGAAGTTTCCAAGTTATTATGTCAAGTGTAGTTGCTGAATAAATATTTTGAATTATCGAAGTTTAATAAAATAACTTATACAAACTGACTAGTAGATTATATATTAGTAATAGGATTGAATTGAATGGAATTTAATAAGAAAATAAACATAAATGGGAAAGTTATTTCTCCAGAATCTCAGACCTTCATTATTGCCGAAGCTGGTGTTAATCATGGTGGAGATATGGATATTGCCAAACACCTCATAGACTTGGCAGTTGATGCAAAAGCTGACGCAGTAAAATTTCAAACATTTAAGGCCGAGCATTTGATCTTAAGTAATATTGAAAAAGCGCCTTATCAAAAAAACACTACAGATGCTACTGAAACACAATTTAGCATGTTAAAAAATCTCGAAGTTAGTAAAGAGCAAAACTTTGAGTTAAAAGCGTATTGTGCAGAGAAGGGCATTATATTTTTAACAACGCCATTTGATGAAGAAAGCTTGAAAGACCTCGATGAGCTTAATTTGCCTGCTTACAAAATAGCATCGACAGACACGACAAATCTGCCATTTTTGAAAAAAATCGCTAAAAAAGGTAAACCCATACTCTTGTCCACAGGTATGAGTTATCTCGACGAAGTGAAGTTAGCGTTGAAAACAATTTATCAACACAATAAGGATGTTGTCTTGCTACAGTGCACTGCCAATTATCCTATCCAAGATAGCGAAGCCAACTTAGCCGTAATTAATACATATAAAGATAATTTTGATATATTATTGGGCTATTCAGACCATAGCGTGGGCATTGGTGCTGCTCCATTTGCGATACCGATGGGTGCTAAAGTGGTTGAAAAGCATTTCACAATTGATAAAAATGAAATGGGTCCCGATCATGCGGCTTCACTTTCTCCGGCAGAATTAATTGATTTTGTAAAAACGGTTCGAAGAGTTGACGAGTTTATGGGTAGTTCAGTTAAAGAACCAAGTCTATCAGAGCGCCAAACGAGGAAGTCATTGCAAAAATGTATTGTTGCTAACCAAGACATACTTCAAGGCTCAAATTTCAGTGATGAAAATCTTGTTGCAAAAAGAACTGGTGGTGTAGGTATATCACCAATATATTTTAATAGCTTGATTGGGTTAAGCTCTCCAAAAAGCTATAAAAAGAATGACGTTATTGACCCTCTATGAGAGTAATATTTTGCGGATATAGTAGGGCAGGGCTAGAGTGCCTTTACCAGTTGCTGAGTAATTATGACGTCAAGCCCGCGGATATCATGGTTTTTACACACGACCATCCCGAAAATGAAGAATTTGTGAAACATGTGAAATTCAATAATATAAGTTTGTCTTACGAAAACATAAATAATTCTTTGGATTTAGTTTATGAGCTTAGGTCAGACTTTCTTCTGTCCATATATTATCAGCACATTATTTCAGTCGACATTCTAAAGTGTTTTGATAATAAGGCGATGAACCTGCACCCGTCCTTGCTGCCAGCATATAAAGGCACTAAATCAAGCGTCTGGGCTATATTGAATAACGAAGCTTATACTGGAATTTCTTTTCATCACATAAGAAGTGGTATTGATACAGGCGAGATAATATTGCAAAAAAGCATGAAGATTAGAAATGAAGATACTGCATACTCTTTATATCATAAATTAATAACTTTATTTTCTTTCAGCTTTTGTGAAGCCTTTGACCTATTAAGTGCTGGATACGGTGGTCTTGAGCAGGTAGGTTCACCATCATATTTTCCGCGAAAACTACCATTTAATGGTGAACTAGAAATTAAAGCTGTGTGCATAAGTGATGCCAAACGGTTTGTAAGGGCAATGTACTTTCCTCCTCATAAAGGAGCAGTATTTATACTAGAAGATGGCTCAAAAGTCGAAGTTAACTCGATTAATGAATTACATGAATATATGGATTTCTAATGATATACGTTTCAAGTTCTTGTGTTAAAAATGAAAAAATAAAGGACTCTGTCGAGGAGTTGGCAGTAAATGGGTTTAAAAATATTGAGCTTTCAGGAGGAACTCGACTCTATGAAAATTTTGAAAATGATTTATTAGAGCTAAAAGATAAATATAATTTAGAATACCGTTGTCATAATTACTTCCCTCCTCCAGAAGAGCCATTTGTATTTAATTTAGCATCATTAAATGATAAAACCTTTCAAGTAAGTTTTGATCATTTGGAAAAAGTCATCATGCTTTCTGAAAGGTTGGGCGCCGATAAGTTTGGATTCCACGCTGGTTTTTTTATTGATATAAAGCTGAAAGAAATTGGAAGAAAACTTAGCTTGGATAACTTATTCGATCAAGATGAAGCTATTGAGCGTTTTTGTGAAGCTTTCGCTTCTATAAAGATGAAGACACAGGGAGTATCGTTATATATAGAAAATAATGTTTTTTCTCAAACTAATTCGATTACATATGGGAGGGATAACCCTTTTATGATGACAAATCTTGCTCAATACAAAAGTTTGAGAGAAAAAATCGACTTTAATCTTTTGTTAGATGTTGCGCATTTAAAGGTTAGTGCAACTACACTATCTCTTAACTGGATAGAAGAATTAGAGAATATGTTGGACTTCAGCAACTATATTCATATTAGTGATAACGATGGGCTTCATGATTTAAATAATAAATTAATTAGGAATTGTGATCTTTTATCAATATTAAAAAGAAAAGATACGAAAGGTAAGGATTTTACTCTCGAAGTTTATGAAGGGATGGATGCTATCAAATCCAGTCATGATCTTTTGGCGGAGGTGATATCTTGATCGAACACCTTATTTGCCATGCTGAAGATACATTACTGGACGTAATGAATATTATAAACGACAACGCTATGGCAGTTTCTTTTGTTGTTGATAAGACTGGCGTTCTCCAAGGCGTAGTAACTGATGGTGATATTAGACGGGCCTTGCTAAATAATAAATCTTTGAATACTTCGGTTTTTGACATCCTGAGTAGTGATTTTATTTTTGGTTATTTTGGTGATTCTTCGGCCATCTTGATTGATAAGCTTAATAGTGATTCTGAAAAAAATATCAATATAATTCCGCTTGTTGATGAAGATTTGAAATTAGTCGATTATTTTAAGCTGTCTAGCCAAAGTCACTTTCCTGTCGCTATACCTAACTTAGGCGGGAATGAGTTCAAGTATCTTGCTGATGCGTTCCTGAGTACTTGGATTTCCAGCACGGGTTCATACATTGATAAATTTGAAAACTCATTCTCTACATATTCTGACTGTGACCATGGAGTAACGGTATCCAATGGAACTGTAGCGTTGCATGTTGCTCTAATTGCTCTAGGTGTGGGTGAGGGCGATGAGGTTATAATTCCAGATCTAACTTTTGCAGCAACTATTAATGCAGTTTTGCATGCAAATGCTACACCGGTGATTGTAGATGTTGAAGAAGAAAGCTGGTGTATAAATCCAATGGAAATTGAAAAAGCAATCACTCCTAAAACAAAAGCTATTATTCCTGTCCACCTCTATGGTCAAGTTTGTGACATGGGCGCTATCATGAAATTGGCTAAACAATACGATCTCAAGGTTGTTGAAGATTGTGCTGAAGCGCATGGTGCGATGTATAAGGGGAAGAAAGTTGGGAGTTTTGGAGATATCGGTTGTTTTTCTTTTTACGGTAATAAAATTATAACGACAGGCGAAGGTGGAATGTGTACGACGAATTCCACCAAGCTTAATGATAAGTTAAGGCTTCTGCGCGACCACGGAATGAGTAAAACCAAAAGGTATTATCATGAAGTAGTAGGATATAACTATAGATTAACTAACTTGCAGGCCGCTATTGGTTTCGCTCAGCTTGAAAGAATTAATGAGATCCATGGTAATAGGGCGGCGTATGAAAACCATTATCGAAAAAACATTCCAGACAAAAATTTTAATTTTCAGAAAGATTTAAAATATAGAACAAGAATTACCTGGCTGGTTGCGTTGCTAGTTGAAAATGGCAAAAGGGACTTTCTAATTAATAAGCTTAAAGAGCATGGTCTAGATGCGCGGCCTTTTTTTTATGCACTGAGCGATATGGGTATTTACAAAAAGTATTCTAACTTGCCAACTCCTTTTGCAAGAGAAATTTCTAAAAAAGGATTAAATTTGCCAACTTATGAAAGCTTAAAAAGCTTGGATCAAATACAGTTGATTATTAATGAAGTATTCAAAGGACCTTTATGAGTGATATTACAATTAGCGGCAGTGAACTTCCTCCAAAAGTTATCTTCTGTAAAAGGTGTGTCGTCTCAAACCAGAGACCAAGAATTGTATTTGATGCTGAAGGGGTGTGTTCTGCTTGTCGGTTTGCGGAACATAAAAAAAATGTGATAGATTGGACCAAAAGAGAGAAAGAACTGGCCGAATTGTGCAATAAGCATAGAAGTGATGATGGAAGCTACGACGTTATTGTGCCTGGAAGTGGAGGTAAGGACAGTAATTATGTTGCTCATATGCTTAAGCACAAATACAACATGCACCCCTTAGTGGTAACTTGGGCGCCACATATTTATACAGATATAGGTAGGCAAAATTTAACTTCATTTATTGACTCAGGTTTCGATAACATACTTGTTACGCCAGACGGTTCTGTCCATAGAAAACTCACTAAGGCAGCTTTCATAGAAATGGGGGACCCGTTCCAGCCTTTTATTTTCGGGCAATATTCTGCACCGTTTCGGGTTGCGCTGCAGTATAAAGTGCCATTCGTGATTTATGGCGAGGACGGAGAAGTTGAATATGGTGGGTCAATGGCCCACGCTGATAGGGCAAGCTTATCTTATGATGATTTTGTGGCCAATAGGTTTTCGAATATTTTCCCAGAATCCTTTGAAAAGTATGGGATCACAAAAAGTGAATTAAATAAATACGGTTTGTCTAAAAATGAATTAAAAGAAATAAAAAAATTAGATGTGGAGCAACATTTTTTTAGTTATTACCATAAATGGATCCCTCAGGAAAATTATTATTATTCCGTGGAGCATACAGGCTTTGAGGCAAATCCAGTAAGAAATGAAGGTACGTATTCCAAGTATGCTAGTTTAGACGATAAGCTTGACGGATTTCATTTTTATTTAGCTTATATTAAATTTGGCCACGGTCGATGTTTGTCTGATGCTGCACATGAAATTCGTGACGGCCACATATCTAGAGAAGAGGCTGTAGTGTTAATTAAAAGGTATGATGGAGAGTTTCCCAAAAAATACTATCAAGAATTTCTTGAGTATTGTGGATTAACTCATCATGAGTTTGATAGCATTATTGAGTCATGGCGCTCTAAGCATATATGGAAATTGGATAATGAAGAGTGGGTATTAAGAAACCCTGTATGGGAAGATAGTTAATATAACATCATGAAGAAAATAAGATTAATCGCGCGTCTTGATATTAAAGGCAGTAACCTTATAAAGGGTATCCACCTAGAAGGTATGAGAGTAATTGGTTCACCTAATGAGTTTGCGGTTAAATATTACAAACAAGGTGCCGACGAACTAATATTTATGGATACAGTCGCAAGTCTATATGGAAGAAATCATTTGGGCAATATTATTGAGGCTGTAGCTAAAGACGTTTTTATACCAATGACCGTTGGGGGTGGAATAAGGTCTGTTGAAGATGCGTTAGCTATACTTCGTCTAGGAGCTGACAAAGTTGCTGTTAACACTGCAGCTGTAGCTCGCCCTGAGCTCATCGTTGAAATTGCTAATTCTCTAGGCAGTCAGGCAATGGTTTTATCAGTTGAGGCGAAGCGAGTTGGTCATAAAAAATGGGAGGTATACACGGAGAATGGTCGTGAGAGCACAGGGCTTGATGTCATAGACTGGTTGCGTAAAGGTGAATGTTGTGGAGCCGGAGAGGTTTTGTTGACATCAGTAGACTTCGAAGGAACGCGAAAAGGGTTTGACTTAGAGCTAATCCAAGCTGCTGGTGAAGCTATCTCGATTCCCATAGTAGCGAGTGGTGGAATGGGAGATTACAAACACCTTTACGATGCAGTAACTGGAACAGACTTGGACGCAATAGCGATGGCAGATGTTTTACATTACGACAGATTGACTTTTAAAGAAATCAGAAAAAGATGCCTTTCTTCGAAAATAATGGTACGTAATTATGCTTCATAAAGAAGTCATTATTATTGACTACGGTGTTGGAAACGTTTTCAGCGTAAAGCAAGCGTTTGAGAAGATAGGTGTCCATGCCGTTATAACGTCAGACCCTGAAATTATCAAAGAGGCTAAACACTTGGTCCTTCCTGGTGTTGGTGCTTTTGAAAAAGCTATGCAGGCGCTCCATGATCGTAGGTTAACTGATGTGATTAAATATGTTGCTAATAGAGGAAAACCAGTACTTGGTATTTGTCTCGGTATGCAAATGTTACTTGATGAAAGTGATGAGTTTGGCGTAACTAAAGGGTTAGGTTTGATTCCTGGCAGGGTAGAAAGGTTTCCCATGGGACAAAAGGATTTTCCACCGGTGAAAATCCCACAGGTCAATTGGCATGAATTGGCACTATCTACGTCTAACATTAGCTGGCAGGATTCGTTATTAAATGCTCAAAGCTTGAGTGACGAGGTGTATTTTGTGCATTCATTTGTTGCCAAACCAGTAGATAATGAGCACGTACTTGCAGAATATCTTTGTGGGGGAAATCGTATCTCTGCGGTAATTGCAAAGAAAAATGTAATGGGCTGCCAATTTCATCCAGAAAAAAGTGGGGAAGTTGGGCTAGCTATCTTAAGGAACTTTATGTCCGTATGAGAATTTTGGCTTTAATTTTAGCAAGAGGTGGTTCTAAGCGTCTTCCTGGAAAAAATATAAGAGATTTGGGTGGGAAACCGTTAATCGGGTGGAGTATTGCAACTGCTCTTCAAATACCTGAAGTGTGTGATGTCTTGGTTTCAACTGATGATCAAAATATTAGGTCTGTGGCCAAGCGATTGGGTGCATACGTTCCATGGCTTCGGCCTGAGGCGCTATCAGCTGATGATTCAAGTTCCGTAGATGCGGCTCTGCATGCGATAGATTGGTATGAGTCTGAAAATGGTGCGGTCGATGGTGTTTTATTATTACAACCTACTTCACCTTTTAGAAAAATTGAAAAGATGAGAGAGGGTGTTGAATTATTTTCAACTGGTGGCTGTAACTCAATCTTAGGCGTATCGCCCACACATGCACATCCAAAATGGACTTTTACGGTAAAAAATAGCGTTCTCCATACATTTTTAGACGATCATGGATTAAATATTAGATCGCAAGACTTGGAATCGGCGTATGTAGTCAACGGCTCGTTCTATCTAATATCCCCCATCTGCCTCCGAACGGAAAGATCTTTTTTCATTAACGGTACCCGGCCGTTAATAATTGAGTCTCGAATGGAATCATTGGATATTGATACAGTTGAAGATTGGCAGTATGCCGAATATTGTTTAAATCAGTAATATGGTATCGATTTTATGAAAGAAATAAATATATCAGGTAGAAAAATTGGAATTGCTTATGATCCGCTAGTTATTGCGGAGATCGGGATTAACCATGGTGGAGATTTAGCCGAAGCTTTTAAATTAGTTGATGCGGCCTGTAGTGCTGGTGTCGAAATGGTTAAACATCAGACACATGTTGTAGCCGATGAAATGAGTAGAGAAGCAAGAAAAGTAATACCTGGTAATACAAAAAAATCAATTTATGAGATTATGGAAACTTGTGCACTCAATGAGGTTGATGAGATCAAATTAAAATCATATGTTGAATCAAAAGGTATGATATTCATTAGTACTCCATTTTCTAGGGCGGCAGCAGACAGGCTTGAACGAATGAATGTGCCAGCATATAAAATCGGATCTGGCGAATGTAATAACTATCCATTGTTAAAATATATAGCTTCATTTGGAAAGCCAATTATCCTTAGTACGGGCATGAATACTATTGAAAGTGTGAAAAAAGCGGTTAAAATTTTTAGTGATTTTGAGATACCATATGCTTTGTTGCACACCACTAACTTGTATCCGACCCCTCCGAGACTTGTTAGATTGGGGGCGATGTCTGAGCTCAAAGATACATTCCCAGACGCTGTTGTGGGTTTATCTGATCATACTACTGATAATTTTGCGTGCTTTGGAGCTGTTGCGCTTGGAGCTTCTATTTTAGAGCGGCACTTTACTGATTCTATGAGCAGGGAAGGACCCGATATAGTTTGTTCTATGGATACTTGGGCATGTAAAGAGCTTATTAGTGGTAGTAAAATATTAAAGCTTGAAAGAGGTGGGAAAAAAGAGCCCGCTAAAGAAGAAAAAATTACGATGGACTTTGCTTTTGCAACAGTGGTGAGTATCGCAAATATTGAGAAAGGGGAGGTTTTTTCTAGTAAGAATATTTGGGTTAAAAGGCCAGGGATTGGATCTATTGCGGCTGAAGATTATGAAAATCTATTAGGAAAAATTGCTTCAAAAAATATACTTATAGATCGGCATTTAAGTCTTTCAGATATCGAGGGTTAGGCATTGCACGAGCTAGTCATTACAGGAGCCTCTGGTTTTGTTGCGAAACATGTGATCGATCGGTTGACACAGTTGGACTACAATATAACTCCAGTATCAAGAAGAAGATTTGAAAACGTAATTCAAGTTAAAAATTACAAAGATACTCCCCCTGGCGATACCCTGATTCATCTGGCTGAAAATCCAGATCGCAGAGAAGTTAACCGGTTAGGAAAATGCTACGTAGAGCAGTCTTGCGAAATAATGAAATCCTTAACCGACAAATTTAATGGTAGAGTGATTTATGCGTCATCTGCTGCTATCTACGGTGACAAAAATATTTTCCCATACTCCATTAGAGCACCAATACACGTAACAGATATTTATAGTGAGTCAAAGGTCGTTAATGAAAAAATTGTTTTAGATGCGGGTGGGACTGTTCTTAGATTGTCTAATGTATATGGTATCGGAATGTCACCAAATAACGTCATGTGCGACATTATTAGGCAATTAGAGCACAATTATATTGTGCTTAATGATACTTCAGCAATAAGAGACTTTGTTTCAGTAACAGATGTTGCTAGCTTAATAGGTAAGCTACTTAAAAGTGAATATAGAGGCATTGTTAATGTAGGAAGTGGAGTTCCTATAACTATTGGCGAACTAGCTAAGGTTTTTATAAAACTAAACAATCAAAAAAATAACAAAGTTATATCCAGAGAGAAAACGTCTAAGTTGTCGGTCAATGTTTTGGATATTGCAGAAACTCAAACACATTTTGATTGGGCACCATCACTAGATTTCGAAAACAATCTAAAAATACTACTCATGGCAAATATAAAATAGAATGAAAAAACGAATAGTGGCTGTTTTTACAGGTAATAGAGCAGAGTATGGCCTTCAGTATCCATTATTGAGTGAGCTAGATAACCATCCAGATTTGGATTATCGATTACTTGTTTCAGGGGCGCACCTGGATAATAATTTTGGAAGTACACTTAAAGAAATACAAGCTGACGGTTTTCATATTGATTATGAAATCAAAATAGACGTTGGAGACGATTCTAAAACATCTACTCCCCAATCCATTGGATCTGGAATATTATCAATCAGCGAGGCCCTTAAAGAACTCAGTCCAGATATGCTGGTTGTGTATGCTGATCGATTTGAAGGCTTTGCCGCCGTTATTGCGTCTACTCAAATGAACATTCCTACTGTTCATATAGAAGGTGGGGATTTAACCGATGGAGGTGCACTGGATGATTCTGTTAGGCATTCTATGAGCAAGCTCTGCCATATTCATTTTACAACTAATCAACAAGCTTCAAATAGGTTAATAGCGATGGGTGAGGAGAGTTGGCGCGTTCACACTGTTGGATTACTGGCAATTGATTCTATTTTGAGTGGCCACTATGCATCGCCCAAGGAGATATCGGAGAGGCTGTCGATTGACTTAAACAATCCCATAGTGCTGTTTACACAACATTCAATAACAACTGAGTTTGAACTTTCAGAAGAGCAGATCACGCCATCTCTGTTAGCAATGAGGCAGTTGGCGAAGCAGGGTGTACAAGTTATTTTGACGTATCCAAATAATGATGCGGGGGGGCAAAAAATCATCAAGGTATTAGATGCCATAGATCTTGAATGTGTTGAAAACATCCAAGTACACAAATCGTTAGGACGGCATCTGTATCATGGTATTCTATCACTAGCTACAAATTCACAGTACAGAGTCGTTTGTGTTGGCAATTCATCTTCGGGCGTCAAGGAAACACCTGTTTTTGGCTGTCCGACGGTTAATGTTGGCTCAAGGCAGAGTGGTAGGCTTAGAGGTGATAACGTTATTGATACAACCTACAATCAAAAAGAAATATTTGATGCCGTAATAATGTGCATTCGAAATGACGATTTCAAGCTAAGATGCGCTTCAACGCCAAACCCATATTATCTAGGAGGCGCTGGAAAAATAATGGCCAACGTCATGGCTAAGGTTAAACTAGATAAGGTTTTGATTAGAAAAAAAATGACGTTGAAAGGAATAATTGAAGATGGGTGGTTCAAATAATAATGACTTTGAAAAGTGTAGTTCATTGGCAGGCAGTTTTAATTGATCAACAAGCAACTATACATGATGCAATTGAGAGCTTGAATGTTTCTAAGTTAAAGATTGTATTAGTAGTAGAGTCTAATAATACTTTTCTTGGCACCATCACAGATGGTGATATACGACGAGGACTATTAGAGGGGTTAAGTCTGACAGATTCGATTGACTTGATCTTCAGGAGAGATGCGTTTTCGGTCCTAAAAAATGTTCAATCGTCTATAGTTTACGATATGATGGAATCAAATAAAATATCACAGATTCCTATACTAGACTTTCACCAACGCGTCGTTGGTCTTTTCGAATGGGATGTTTCAAATTCCCAGAGGCGTCTTAGTGAAAATGTGATCGTTATTATGGCAGGTGGTTTTGGAACAAGATTGAGACCATTCACAGAAAAATGCCCGAAACCCATGCTGTTGGTTCATGGCAAACCAATCCTTGAACATATTATATTAAAAGCGAAATCTGAAGGGTTTTACAAATTTATTATATCTACTCACTATCTTGGCAATATAATAGAAGAATATTTTGGGAAAGGTGATAAGTTAAGTGTTGAAATTGATTATATTAGAGAAACTCAGCCACTGGGAACGACAGGTGCGTTAGGTTTAATAGAAGCTGAATTACAAGACGATTTTATAGTTACGAATGGGGATGTAATATCTGAAGTTAATTTTGGAGATCTTTTAGATTTCCATAGTGATAATTCATCGTTTGCTACTATGGCAGTTCGCCAGCACGAGCTTAAAAATCCATATGGTGTTGTGAAGTTGAACGGACTGGACATTACTGGTTTTGAAGAAAAGCCAGTGTTGAAGTCAAATATTAATGCTGGTATCTATGCATTGAGTCCACATGTGATAGATTTTATTGAAAAGGACGTTTACTGTGACATGCCAACTCTATTTGAAAGCCTAAGGTTACAAAAAAAAATCACTAAAGCCTTTTTTACCCATGAAAAGTGGATGGACATCGGCCGCCCAAATGATCTTGAACAAGCTAACAAGGTAACCAATAATGAATAGCATTACAAATCCGGTGTATCCAGAACTTCTCGATTTAAATTTAATCAATAAAAATTCTATTAAAATTATCTCTGAAAAGACTAGAGATAAAAACATTGCTGTCTATTTAGATGTAGAAACTAAGGTGATATTCCTGGGGAGTTATGAATCCAATATAGAATATTATGAAAATAATGCTAGTGGAAATCCTCAAGATCCGTATTTCCTCACAAATAACCATTACCCAGATGATAAAAGAAGATTTCACCAGTTTGAAAAATATATTCAAAATGCAGAATATGTTCTTGATTATGGTTGTGAATGGGGTGGGTTTTTAAATTTAGCAAAAACAAAGTGTAAAAAAATATCCGGTGTAGAGTTGAATGATAGCTGTTTAAATTATTTGAAAAATAACTTTAGCAGTTCATCTTTTTATAAAAACATTACGCAAGTTGAGGACAAACCGGACTTAATTACATTATTTCATGTTCTTGAACACCTACCGCATCAATTACAATCTTTGATTGAGTTTAGAAACACCCTAGCAGACAACGGTAGGATCATAATTGAAGTGCCGCATGCTGAAGACTTCTTAATTCAGACAGTGGATCAGCCAAGTTTTAGAAACTTCACATTTTGGAGTGAACACTTAGTTTTGCATACGCAGACTTCATTGAAAGTACTAATGGAGCAAGCAGGGTTTTCTAACATTGAAGTTTTTGGATATCAACGATACGGTTTTACGAACCATCTCGGGTGGTTCGTTGATGGTGCCCCTGACGGACATAGCAGGTATCAACACTTAGAAGATTTTGAGCTAAATGAGTCGTATAGGAAATCTCGAGTTAATTCCTCTACAACGGATACCTTAATAGTAGTTGCAACTAAACAGTAATTTATTATGGCAACTTTGATTTGTGATTTTATGAGCGATAGTTACCTTGAAAGTATCGCAGAAAACTTGTGTACATTAAGACCGAAGCAATTTAGTCATTTATTGGCTCATCGAAGACCAGATAAAAATAAAAAAATTGATGAACTAATATTTTTAGACGCAACACAACTATATAGACACGAAAATCTATCCAAGTGTTTTAAAGATTTAGCGATAGCACCTATAGAATTAACGTATTCTGATAAATTAGCTGAGTGTCAGATCCTTTTTATGGCCGCTTTTGACAGGACGGCTCCAGAACCCAACTCAACTCATTATGTACAGCATTTATTTTGGGATTTGGTAGGGTACTATATTAGTTTTTTCAGAAACAACATTAATGTAGACTCCGTTTTATTTGATAATACACCTCATTTACCATGGGATATATGTTTGTTTTTTGTGGCAAAAATGTTGGATAAAAAAGTGCTCTTCCTCCGTAAAACAGGTATGTGTGGTTATCTGTATATAGATGAAGATTTTAGACCAAATAAAGGTGCCTGGAAATCAGAATATACTGGGTTGTTAAACCCATTAAAGACTATTGTTGAGAAAGAAGATTTCTTTTCGGACTTAAATGACCTCTCTTTTTCTAAGGGCCAGGTTGATGGTATGTGGCCGAAAAAACTTGAGGTTAAAAAAGATTTTTTATTAAAAATTAAAGATTCTTTAAGAAGTTTTGGTTTAGGTAAACTCGTCAGTTTCATTGGTGTCTTATTAAAATCTCCGTTAAATAACCACATCCTAGCTACTCAATCCTCTAGTCAAAGAACTGTCCTAGCTGGTATGGTTTTTGTGAGCAGATGGCGCTTTGTGAAACTACATTTTGATCATATTAAAGCGTTAAAGGCAAAAGTGTTGCTCTATAGTGCACTCTCGTCAAAGAGTATCGATTTAAGCAAACCCTACGTGTACTTTGCTCTTCATCTTCAGCCAGAGCGAACAACCCTACCCGAAGGTTTAATTTATGATGACCAAGTAATTGCGATACGGACATTGTCGGAAGCACTTCCAATTGGTTGGAAAATATTTGTGAAGGAACACCCGCGCCAAATGAAGTATGACATAAGATCCACCCATGGTAGATCGTGTCTTGATTATGAGCGACTATCGGCTATTGATAATGTTCTAATCGCTCCCTTGGACTTTAGTCACGAAAAGTTGGTAGCAAGCTGTAAGTGTACTTCCACTATTTCGGGCTCGGTTTCGTGGGAAGGGTTGCTTTTGGGTAAGCCTTCCTTGGTATTTAGTGAGAACTGGCATGCTGATTGCGATGTAACCTATGTTGTCGCTTCAGTAAAAGACGCCAAAGATGCATTTTTAGATTTGGCGAATATGTCTGCTAATTCAATAAAATTAAGCACATGTCGTTTTGTTCTTCATTCTCATAAATATTTAATCAACAGCGCGCTCAACGGCAATCATCTTAGGGTGTTCTTTGATGAAAAAACTGCTAGTGTGGCTTTGAATAACATCTCTTCTGGAATACTACAAAGGCTTGCTAAAAAAATTTAAACCATAGTGTTTTTATTTTATAATTGAAGTATATTGATTATAAATAGAGGAACACTTTTGCTCATGTTCGGGAGTAGCTTAAAAATAAATAAAACGCCTCAATAAAGTGTATGGGTTCGTTGTTTTCACAACCACTTAAAATATGTCCTCTTTAGTTTATAATTTAGTCATTCTATTGATTGAATTAATATTAACTTATTTATATGGTTTATAAAAACCACTGATTATATTTATTTCTATAAGAGTAGTAATGAATCAATATTTGGAAGATGTTTATAATATGGGTATAAAATGAAATCATTAGTTTTTTCTCATACGCCAACGTGGCCGTCCCATCATGCGGAATCTGTGGAAATAGCGCTAACAGAGCATGAACTTGGTAATGATGTGGTGTATCTTTCATGCGTAGGTTCATTGAAGACATGCCCTGCGTATGCGGTACCATCAAACGAAAAATGTAAAATATGTCGATCCCAAACGGAGTATACTAAATCAAAAATATTACCTAGTGATATAAAATTTTTAGATTTAGATCTAAAAAAAACTGGTTATTCTTATCAGATTTTTAATTCAATTTATGATTTAAAGATTTTTGAAATAAATAAAATTCCATTTGGCAGGATGGTGTTCTCGACTCTTACATCAGAATTTAATGATAGTTTTTTTGACGTGAATGAACAAAAAGACAGGATTAATACGCTAATAGAAAATGCAGTTGGTCTGTATGAGTATGGTCTAAAGATAATCCAAGAAAATGAAATAGATCAGGTCTACGTCTGGAATGGAAGGCGCTCATGTGATGGTCCTTTGCTCTATGCGGCAAGAACTTTAGGTGTCAAATATTCAGCCTTTATCTCTGGAGGTAAATTCAACAGCCTTTTGATACGCCATGAGGCGCTGATAGTCCAAGATGTCCCTGCAGCAAAGATCGAGTTATTAGAAGTGGTCAATAATATTGAGCAAGATAAAGACCGGTTTAATATTACCAAAGGGGCAATTAATTATTTTAATTATTCTTCTGGAAATTCTGGAAGTAATGCAGTTAACCATATGGGGTTTTATCAATTCTCGAAAAAGTTTGAAAAAAAACAAAAAAATATTAAAGAATTTTCTGAAAAAAGAAAAATTATTGCCGTTTTTACTGGGACGTACTCTGAGTATGCTGGGGTTCCTGGATATGACAACCCCGATAATTTTTGTAATGATTTTTATGAAGGTGTTAGTTTCTTGCAAGAAAATTTTCATCGAATCAATAATGCAGAGTTGCGCATAAGGTGGCATCCAAATTCTAGAAATTTAAAGGGTAATGAATACGAAAAACTGCTCAGTATTATTGAGCGTGGAAAAGAAATAATTAATGTACATCATATATACCCAGAGTCGAATTATAATACCTATGACTTGATAGAGGCTGCTGATAAATGCATTGGGTTCGGTACATCTGTTTCTGTAGAGACATGCCTTTATGGAAAGCCAACAATTTTCATTGGTAATAACATGTTTGAAGATTTGGATTGTTTTTACAAGCCTAGCTCCTATGAAGAGTTAATCGAAATTTTGAACTCTGAATTAGAAATTAAAAGTTTTGATCACGCGCTCGCTTGGGGTTATTATTTTAGTAATTTTGGTACAGCTATGTTTAGCCAGTTACATCAGAAAAAAATCGGAATGTTCTACTATAAAGGTATAAGATTGGCAAATTTTAGATTTACAATCCGGCTTGTTCTTGGAAGAATTAAACGAACTTTATTAGGTTTATTGAATTAATTATTGGCTCTCCTATCTATGAAATATTACAAATTTACACATTCAAATAATGATTTAAAGAATAAGAAGTTGTGTAAGTCAAAGACATTTTCTAATAAAATAATTATGGTAAACGGTTTTAATGCATCGGGTAAAACGGCCTTTTCTCCTCTCGTTTCTTCTATAAAAGACGTAGAAGTCATGTCTTTTGCATATGAAGTTGAATGGTGTTCAAGTTTTCTTTATTCAAACGAAATTTCAATGGAAGCGTATGTCGAATTTATTAAGATGTATGTTGATCTTAAGCTTTACAATCAAATGATGTCTCGTGAGGTGAACTTTAGATGGAAAGATCTATCAAGTGTAATTAGGCATAAATCCAGGTGGACTTATATAAAGAGACTTTTTAAAAGCGGGGATAATGCTATCCTTGATAATATTAAAAATGGAAATCCAATCGTATCATTGACGACTTGTCATTTAATGCCGTTCATTCCTGCCCTTACAAAGGCTCTGCAGGAGCGACTTCTTTTCATCGAAGTTGTGCGCGATCCGATGTTTATGTTTCACCAATTATTGATATTACAAGAGACTATTATTAAAGGTCACCCCGAAAAAGACTTCACTACGCGAGTGAGGAGTAATGGTGTGGACGCTACATATTTGGAGTATTACAGTTCGATTGAAGTATTTGACGAAATAAAAAATGCTAATAATGCTTCGATTGTAGTGGGATATTTGGAAAGGGTACATAACTTTTATCGAACTCTTGATATTGAAAATCTTGAAATTAATAATTCAAGTTTTATGCTAATTCCATTTGAAAAATTTGTTTTAACACCCAAAAAGTGGATGGAATCTATTGTTGAATTTTCAGGCAGTGTTTGGTCAGAAGATATTGATAAGGAAATGATTCGCCAAAAGGTGCCGAGAAAATTACTCGGAGCAGGAAGGAATTTGGAGATTTATAAACGTTTTGGTTGGACAGATGAACTGAGTAAAAAGAACATAACCTTAGTTGAAGAAAATGAAAAATATAGGATGAAGATGAAAGTCTTAATTGATGATGATGACCTTTACGAACGATTAGAGAATATTTCTGACGGATATAAGGATTGGATCGATAGTATTTCTAATTTTACCTTCCCAACCAAATAGAATGAAATTGATGTATTTTATAAAGTTATTAAAGAAAATATTGCCAATAAAATTAGTGAAATTTCTAGCAGAAGTAAATGGTAGTATTTTTGATGGGTACTCAACTAAATCTTATTCGCAAGAAGGCGAAGACCTTATTTTGAATAGAATTTTTGAAAAAAAAGGAGTTGGTTTTTATATCGATGTAGGTGCTCATCATCCAAAAAGGTTCTCTAACACATATCTTTTTTATAAAAAAGGTTGGAGCGGTCTTAATGTTGATGCTATGCCAAATAGTATGGCGAGGTTCGACAGAATTCGTCCTAGAGATATTAATATTGAAAAACCAATCTCTTCTAGAAAAGAAATATTAAAATATTATATTTTCAATGAGCCTGCGCTTAATGGTTTCTCAAAAGAATTATCTGAAAAAAGAAATTCTAAGAAAGATTATTATATTAAGTCGACCAAAGATATCGAAACAGTCACTTTAGAAGAATTGCTAGATGAGCATTTACCAAATGGCCAAAATATTGACTTTTTATCTATTGATGTTGAAGGGTTAGATTTTGAAGTGCTTAAGTCAAATAACTTTGATAAGTACCAGCCAGAGATAATTTTGGTAGAGATTCTTGGATCCAACTTGGCTGATTTAGAAATTAATGAAATCACTCTTTATCTGAAAAATCTCGATTATTTTGTGTACGCTAAAGCCGTTAATACGGTCATTTTTCTAAAGAAATAATGTCCACGAAAAGTTATTTAATGTTGGATTATTTTTGGTGATTATAATTAATAATATCATTTCTAAAGTCGCTCTAAAATTTATAATGTTCATATATCTTTTATCCTCCTTGGGTTTTGTATTATTAGATGTGACTCTTTCATTATATATATTTCCAGTTAATTGTTTTCTAATTATAGTGATTTGTTCGTTAGGAAAGTGGGTTGATATTAGGATCGGGCTTCTCTTTTTTACGTCAATTTATTACGTTGGTCAGTATCTGAATTTTTTCATATTGAACTCAGATGATATATCATCTGGTTTGAGTGATCGCATAATTATATTTAATTTAAATGATTATTATACTAATATTGAGGCATTGAGTCATGTTGTTGTTTTTCAGGTTGGTGTTTTGGTACAGTTTATTTCACAAGAATTTAGTTTTAATGAAAAATATTATTTATATAGATATAAAAATATAATCGATTCAAAATATGTTGATTTGATTAAATTTGGTAAATGGCCTATTATTTTTTTATTAATTCTTTTCACCCTCCAGCTTGACTGGGAGTTGATAAAATACAAATATACATTAGGAGGTATGTCTGAAGTATTCTTTTTGTGCTATCTGCTTTTTACTATTTCCACAATGGACTTTATTTATCGGATTTATTCTGGAAGGCTGATTAACTATTTACATGTTTTTTGGTTAATGTTTTTCCTTATTATTTTTAATTATTTGGGGGTTAGGCAGGTTTTGTTTTGGTCTGCTTGTATTCTGTTTTTTGGTTTTTCTTCTTTTTATAGTATTAAGAACTGCAATACACTGGGTTTTTTAGATAACAAAAAGTCATTTTTTATAGTTATTCTGTGTGCATTGAGTTTTTTAATGGTTTTAAATATTGGTTTTTTGTTTCGTCATCAGAAAATGGAAATGCTAAACGTTCTTGCCAATCTTAGTTTTAGTCAGATTTTCAGTTCGACCTTATCTGGATTTTTTGCTGAAACTAAACTCACAACATATAATTTACTTGCAGTTATTAATGAAAATAATAATGGTAATACTTTGAGATTTTTGGAAAGTTTTAGAGACTTTTTTGTGATGCTGATCCCGAGTGGCTTATGGCGTGAAAAATATCAGTATTTAGAGGTTATAAATTTTTCTAAAGAGCACAATGTTACGCCGTTTGGAACATGGTATATAGTTGGATTCTTCTCTTCATTGGTCGTACACCCGTTCTATTTATTCATTACTTCTTACATATATTCTTTTTTTATATACGCAGTGTCAGTTAAGATTTTTAGTCAGCATAGGCCGCTTGTTTTTGCATCAACACTTTATGGTGTCGCATATTCTTTTTTGGGGCTTTACGTGGTAAGAGGGACGCTTTTCGGAGGTGTTAAGATTGCATTGTCGATAATGTGTTCATTGTTTATTTTGAATGTTGGGATTCGAATTCTAAAAAATGGCAGTAAATATATCTAATTTTAATTTATTGAAACGCGGTGGATGATTTTTATAAATCATTTTCCTTGGAAAATAATAGGATAGAAAAATGAATTTTGCTCCTTTGGTTTTGTTTACTTATCGCAGATTACCTAGGGAAACGATTGAAAGCTTATTATCAAATGATGTAGCTAAAGAGACTGACCTTTATATATTTTCAGACGGGTACAGAAGTAACATTGATAAACGTGACGTCTTAAATGTTAGGGAGTATTTGAAATCTATAAGTGGGTTTAAGTCAATAATTATTAATGAATATGATAGCAATAAAGGTCTTGCGGTATCGATTATTTCGGGTGTAACTGCTACTTTAACAAAATTTAGAAAGGTTATCGTTTTGGAAGATGATCTAATAGTAGCTTCAAACTTTCTGGATTTTATGAATGACTCTCTGGATTTTTATGAAAATGATAATAGAATTTGGTCAATATCAGGGTATTCTCCAAATTTCTCTATTCCAGAAAATTATAAATCTGATATTTTCTTATCGGTTAGAGGCTCTTCATGGGGTTGGGCAACCTGGAAGGGTAGGTGGGACAGTATTGATTGGCAAGTCAAAAATTTTGAATCGATAAAAAATAACAAACAAACAATCGAAGATTTTGAGCAGGGTGGAAATGATTTGTTTAAAATGCTGGAGCTTCAAATGCTTGGACGAATCGATTCATGGGCAGTTAGGTGGTGTTTTTCCCAATTCATACAAAATAGATACACTATATACCCTGTTAAATCTAAAACTATCAATAATGGATTTTCCGACGAAAAGGCAGTTCATAATAATGGGCAATCATGGCGGAAATTCGATGTAACATTGAATAATAAAAAAGTACGGTTAGAAAAGGGGATTATAATAAATGCAGCTATTTTAAATGAATTTAGAAAAATAAATAATATTGGTTTATATACAAAAGTCGGATATTTCTTGAAGAAATTCGGTGGTTACCAATTTGCAAAAAAAACGACAAAATTGTGCAGTAGTTTTTTTAAAATCATACTGTTTAAAAACAAATGACTAGTATTTTTTATATTACATCGGGCTTAGAATTATTCTTATTGTGTTGCTTTAATCGGGTGTCGAGTATATGTGATCTCCGTAAATTGAATATAGATCACCACTTCGAGTGCCTAAATTGTTTTTTTAATAATTAGTAAATTACTTAAATTTAAGAAAATTATGGTGGCTTACAATACCTATATGTTGTGTCTGGACTGCGGAAGCGCTTAGTAGTTGGAGGTGAAGCGTTGAGAAGAGTTTGATTAATGATAACTTTCCTAGGGTAATATATATAAATCAATTACAATATTGTGTAACTGGTTATAATTAAGGACTAATATGAAAACTGCCCTCATTACTGGGATAACGGGCCAAGATGGCTCCTACTTAGCTGAATTTCTTTTAGAGAAAGGTTATGAGGTGCACGGAATAAAACGTCGTGCATCTTCCTTTAACACAGAGCGTATAGACCATATTTACGAAGACCCTTTGGTACATAATGGCCGTTTCCACTTACATTATGGTGATTTGTCAGATTCGTCTAATTTGACTAGAATCATTAAGGAAGTTCGCCCAGATGAAATCTATAACCTGGCTGCTCAGTCACACGTAGCAGTATCTTTTGAAGCTCCTGAATATACTGCTGACGTGGACGCGCTGGGTACGTTGCGTATTCTTGAGTCAATAAGGTTTTTAGGACTGGAAAAGAAAACACGCTTTTATCAGGCTTCTACTTCTGAACTATTTGGTTTAGTTCAAGAGACCCCTCAAAAAGAGACTACACCATTTTACCCTCGGTCTCCTTATGCTGTTGCTAAAATGTATGCTTATTGGATTACCGTAAACTATCGGGAATCATATGCTATGTATGCTTGTAATGGTATCTTGTTTAATCATGAATCTATGCGTCGGGGTGAAACTTTTGTTACTCGTAAGATTACTCGTGGACTTGCTAACATAGCTCTTGGGTTAGATACGTGCTTGCATCTGGGTAACATGGATGCGTTGCGAGATTGGGGGCATGCTAAAGATTATGTGCGAATGCAATGGATGATGTTGCAACAAGATCATCCCGATGATTTTGTAATTGCCACTGGTAAGCAGATTTCTGTAAGAGATTTTGTCCGTTTGTCGGCAAGGGAACTGGGTTTAGATCTTCATTTCCAGGGTGTAGGGGTTGATGAGATTGCAATTGTGTCCTCAATAACGGGTGATCTCGCGCCGGCCCTATCAGGAGGTGAAGTCGTAGTCCGTGTTAATCCACGTTACTTCAGGCCGGCGGAGGTGGAGACCTTGCTAGGTGATCCAAGTAAAGCGAAAGAGCTACTGGGTTGGGTCCCAGAAATCACTTTAGAGGAAATGTGTGCGGAGATGGTGTCTCACGACCTAGACCAAGCTAGGCAAAAGTCCTTACTTAAGTCTCATGGTTATCATGTACCTGTAGCTAGGGAAAACTAAACATGGCGATGCTTGTTTTTGTAGCAGGCCATCATGGCATGGTAGGTTCTGCGTTAGTGCGTCAGTTGTCTAAAGACCCTAGTGTAGTATTATTATTAGCATCTCGATCTGATCTTGATCTGATGGAAGGTAGTGCAGTGCGAGCCTTCATGGAATTGCATAAGCCAGATCAAGTATATCTTGCAGCAGCTAAAGTAGGTGGTATTCACGCGAATAATACTTTTCCAGCTGAGTTTATTACTGAAAATTTGGTTATTCAGTCCAATGTAATTCAGTCAGCATGCGCTGCGGGGGTCAAAAAACTTTTGTTCTTAGGTAGCTCATGTATCTATCCTCAGCTCGCAAAGCAACCAATTAGGGAGGATTATTTGCTCACCGGTACGCTGGAATCTACTAACGAGCCTTATGCTATTTCCAAAATTGCTGGTATTAAAATGTGTGAATCTTATAATCGGCAATATGGCGTAGATTACCGGTGCGTAATGCCTACTAACTTATATGGTCAGAACGATAACTTTCATCTGGAAAATTCTCATGTTATTCCTGCCATGATGCGCCGATTTCATGAAGCAAAGTTGCAGGGAGCGGAGAAAGTGGCGGTTTGGGGTACTGGAAAGCCCATGCGTGAATTTTTGTATGTCGATGATATGGCTGACGCTTGTATACATACTATGAATTTGCCATACGCTGATTTGGTTGTTGAAGTGTCAAATCCCATGTGTTCTCACATTAATGTGGGAACGGGGCATGATGTGGCGATTTCAGAATTGGCATATATAATGGCCAAGGTGGTGGGTTTTGAAGGATATATAGAGTTTGATATATCGAAGCCAGATGGTGCTCCTCGTAAGCTAATGGATGTTAGTCGTCTTCGTTCACTGGGTTGGAGATATTCTATTGAGTTGGAAAGAGGACTTGAGATGACTTACAAATGGTTTTTGGATAATTTAGATAGTTTACGAGGTTGAGCTTCAGGATTGCTTCGCTTCGGTCGGAATGACGGATAAAGATAGATTACACAGACAATCGTCTTATGGAAATTTTATTATGGATATGTATTTTAACCCTGTAGTTCTAGCTGGCGGAGTTGGTAGTCGTTTGTGGCCTTTGTCTCGGGCTTCGTATCCGAAGCAGTATCAGCAACTTGTTGATAATGAAGATGGGGATACGATGTTGCAGCAAACGTTTTCTCGGTTGTCGGGACTAAATCTGGGGCTAAGTCAGCTTATTTGTAATCAAGACCATCGTTTTTTGGCCGCGGAACAGTGCCGGTCTGCTAATATTAATGTTGAAATTATATTAGAACCGATGGGGCGTAATACTGCGCCAGCGGTCATTTTGGCAGCTTTAAGGTTGCTTAAATATGGCTCAGATGAACCGATGTTAGTGCTTTCTGCCGACCACTCTATTGCTGATGAGAGTGCGTTTCGCAAGGGCTTGGTTAGTGCCCACGCATTGGCGCTGTTAGGAGATCTAATAACTTTAGGTATCGAGCCAAGTTTTGCTTGCACAGGATATGGTTATATTAGATGCGGAGCTAATGTTGGTGTTGGTTTTAAAGTTGATGGGTTTGTAGAAAAACCTGATGAAGAAAGTGCTCAAAACTATTTAAAGGATGGTAACTACCTTTGGAACAGCGGCATGTTTGTCGTGCGGCCTAGCGTGTTGATCAAAGAAGCTTCATTGCATTGTGCTGATCTATTATATCATTGTAGGGTCGTATTTGGGTCTATAACCAAAGATTTAGATTTTTTTCGGTTGTCAGGCGACTTGTTCTCTCATTGTGAAGATATTTCTCTTGATTATGCGATTATGGAGCATACGAAAAAGGCAGTAGTAGTGCCGGTGGATCCTGGTTGGAATGACGTAGGTGACTTACAAGCACTGTGGAAAACTAATAATAGGAATGAGGATGGTAACGCACTACAAGGCGATGTCATTGCGCTAAATAGTCATAATTGTCTCGTTAAGGCAGGCGGTAGATTGGTTGCTGTCCTAGGTGTCGAAGGACTTGCAGTGATAGAAACTAAAGATGCTGTCTTGGTGGCTCCGCTTGATCAAGCACAGCGGGTTAAAGAATTGGTATCTCAGTTGCAGGGTCGTGATGAGCTGATGCACCAAAGAGAAGTCTATCGTCCATGGGGCAGCTACGATAGTGTGGATAGTGGTGATAACTATCAAGTAAAACGTATTAGTGTGAACCCTGGGGCGAGATTGAGTTTGCAACGGCACAAATACCGAGCAGAACATTGGGTGGTGGTAGATGGAACTGCTAAGGTGCATGTGGATGGTTTTGACTACATTCTTCATACAAATGATTCCATTTATATTCCTGTGGGAGCTGTGCATTGTTTAGCTAATGAAACTAGTTCATCTTTGCATTTAGTTGAGGTCCAATCTGGCAGTTATTTAGGTGAAGATGATATAGAACGCCTTGAAGATTTATATGGACGTTGTTGATAACTGCTGATTATGTCTGTGATGTATACTTAACAGACAGCCTATCAATCTTTCAAGCAATAAAGGCACGCATGTGGTTTCAGACTATCATAGACCGAGCATGCTGGTTGTGAATCAACAGTCGGCGTAATACGTCAAAAAAAGCACATAAGAAGTAAAATATGCCTAATCATGCTGCTTAATAAAATATTAACTTGTGTATATGGTTAGAGTGGAATTTGGCCTGTTGGCTCCAACTGTATATGAAGGACTTTTATCTATGGAGTAAATTTGGCGGAACCTGTAAGTGTCATTGCAGATAATAGTTTTCAAATGTACCTCCGTATAGATCCAAAAATAGAGCCAAGTGAGGGCAAGTTTTCTAACTTAATTAATCTTGACAGATTGGTTGAAAGAAATAAATCTTCAACCAAAAAATAATTATATCAAAAATAATATTGGTGGGTTTTTGTAAATGAATATATTAATAACAGGTGGTTATGGTTTCGTGGGTATCCAGCTTGTCAAGGATTTATCTGAAGAGCATGATTGCTATATATTAGATAACGAATTTAGTGGTGAACAGAGGAAGAGTCTTTTAATTGGTCACGATTATATGGCAATAAATTGTGATATTGCAGATCAGGAGGCAGTTTCACAGGTTTTTCAGCGTCACAATTTTGATGTGGTTATTCATTTGGCTGCTAAACATTTAATACCTTGGTGCGACCGCAATAATGCACAAGCGTATGAGACAAATGTTGTTGGAACACTAAACTTATTAAACAGTATTTCAGAAGGAACAAAATTTATTTTCGTTTCTTCTGCAGCAGTATATGCCGCATCTAATGATTCGCTAAAAGAAGATCAAAGCGTATTAGCACCGTTTGATATTTATGGATTGACTAAGTTGCATGGGGAAGCTGTCGTTGAATTAAAGTGTCGACAACGCTCGATCAACTACACGATAGTCAGGTTATTTAATGTTATTGGTGCGTTAGAAAGTAACAGTCACATATTGCCAGATATCTGTTATCAATTAAGGAGTGGAGCTAAGAGAATAAAACTCGGAAATACTGATTCATTTCGTGATTTCATCGGGGTCAAAGACGTATCGGTTGGGCTAAGAAAAATAATGAATATTCAAAAAAATATGGAAATAGTTAATTTATGTTCAGGTAATTCGCACTCGATGAATGAAATGATAGCTGAGTTAAAATTTGTTTCAGGTATTGAATTTGAGATAGAGAGAGATCCTCTTAGGCAGCGAAAATCAGATAATCCGTTTATAAGAGGATCTACCCGAAAGCTGGAAAAATTGACCAATTGGAAGCCTGATACAAGTTTTTCAGATAATGTGCGTTCAGCTTGGGAGGATGAGTGGACCTCTGAAAATTGGGGCACTGTTATTAAATGAAAGTATTGCATATTATTTTTACCACCACTGGCTATAAAGTTAGTGGTGCTGTGAGTGCAGCTCTATCGATTGCCCAAGAGTTAAATCGTTTAGTTGATACAAAAGTTTTAATTATGAGCGATAAAAACCAAAAGAAAACATATAAATCTTTGGAGGTAATAGAGCTCAAATCCTCTTCAGGACTATTTGATTTCATACCAATACCTGAACGGATAAGAAAATTATTTCTTAAGGCTAATGTAGAGAAGTATATATTAGCAGAGAAGCCTGACATTGTTCATTTTCATAACCCGATACCAACATTAGCGGTTTTAAAAGCAGCTAGGTTCTGCAAAATAAATGGTATTAAATACGTGATGACATCTCATGGTTTTAATGAAATGTTTAACTTTTCTAAGTCTTTTAAAGTTAATTTTTTATTTAGTTTCGTTGTCACTTTTTTGGTGCACTATCCACTAAAGTATGTTTTGAAAAATGCGGAAATTTTATTCCTTTTATCTCCAAATGAGCTAGAAGATGTAAAGAAATATTTAAAAGTCGGGACTATTAACTATGCAATAACACCGAATGGTTACCCTGTGGATGTGAAGATCTCTTCCTTACAAAAAGAAACATGTAGATTTCGATTTTTATTTGAAACAGAAAAACCTACAATATTTTATTTGGGAAATCACACACAAAATAAGGGACTTGATGTGCTTATAAAAAGTGTAGAGCTATTAAAATATGAATGTACCGTTATAATAGGCGGGAAAACTAAGATTAAGGGCGGGAAGCATGAATTTATGGGTAAGGATCTCTCTTCTTTAAGTAAAAATATATATTTCACTGGCTTTTTAGAAGACCATGAAAAATTTTATTTGTTGGCGAATTGTAATTTCTTAGTACACCCAACAAGAGCTGATACATTACCCCTAAGCATCATTGAAGCGATGTATTTTGAAAAAGCCGTGGTCTCAACAACTGTTGGTGGAATACCATCACTGGTAGATGCCGATACAGGGGTGCTAGTGCCAGCGGGTGACGCTATTGCTTTGGCTAATGCGATAGATTGTGTTTTAAGTGAACCAGGGAATGCAATTAAAATGGGGGTGAACGGTCGCAAAAAAGTGTTATCTAAATTCTCTTGGGAGAAGTCTGCACTACATACCTTTGAGGCTTATAAAAAAGCCGTTAGAATTTAAATATGGTTTGATGTGGTCTAACAGATTAGAAAGGCTGTTCGTCCAAGGAAAACTCTGAAAATACCATACTTTTTATGATATTTTAAATATGGTGTTGCAGTGGCTGGTTGAATCCGTCGAGATCAAAAGTAGAATCTTCTCGTAAACTTTGCGAAGTAGATCTACATGAAAAGCCACGTTATTCTGATAGTCAAATACTGTCTATCATCAATCAAGGTGAATGTAGTGGTACTGTAGGGGTGCAGTCTGGAAACTATATGAGTGGTTGGAAAGTTTGTATGGGCTTTGTTAGTTGATAGATGCGCTCAGATTTTCTGTAATTAACCCAGCTTAATAGTCGTTTTTGGAATATATTCGGTGCTGCTTTTTTATAGCCGGCTGTACAAACTGTATCTAAGGGTCCCCATGAATTTGGGATGTCGATAGTCCATTTTAATCAATATTTCGTTCGTTAGGAGGTGCATGTTGAAGGTGTCCGTTATTACAGCGACCTATAATCGAGATTCTACAGTAGTGAGGGCGCTCTCCAGTATCAAAAGCCAAACATACAGTAATATTCAGGTTGTTGTTGTTGACGGGGCATCTCAAGATAATACCATTTCAGTAGTCACTCCCTTGCTAGGCGATAATGATATTTTTCAGTCTGAACCAGACCTAGGCATCTACGACGCACTGAATAAAGGGCTGGCACTTGCGGAGGGAGATATTATAGCCTTTCTGCACTCGGATGATTTATATTTTGACAATAACGTTATATCTGAAGTGGTCGAAGCTTTTTCTGATGATAGTGTTGATGTGGTCTATGGTGATGTATGTTTTTTTTCTGGCAGTAATGTTAAGAAAATAAGACGCAGGTATCGGTCAGATAAACTATCGGAGCGAAATTTAGCTTGGGGGAAAATGCCAGCACACCCTGCAATTTTCATTAGGCGTCGGATTTATGAAGAAATAGGGTGTTTTGAAACGAATTTTAACATAGCTGCTGATTATGAATTTTTGTGCCGGGTTGTCCAATACGCGAATTTAAAGGCTGTGTACCTTTCTAGTGTGCTTGTACGTATGCAGCTCGGCGGTATAAGCACAGGTGGATTTAGGAATACTATTTTACTTAATAAGGAGGTATTTAGGGCAATACGCAAGAATGGTATATACACAAATGTGTTTATGCTACTTTCTAAATACCCTTCTAAAATTTTACAGTTTTTAAGAACGTGAAGGTTTTGGTAACTGGCGCGACTGGCTTTATTGGATCTGCGTTGATTAAGTGTTTGGGCAGTGATCCTGACTATTCTGTGGTAGGTATGGTTCGGTCAATAAGGGATATTCCGATTAACAGCATCGTTGAGTTCAGGTTAGGCGAGATAGGATCTTCAAAACAGATTGGTGTCGATTTGAGCGACATTGATGTAATTATTCATACTGCCGGGCGCGCACATATCATGAATGATAGCTCGGTGAGTCCGATAAACGATTTTCGTCGTATTAATACGTTTGGTACCTTAAATTTAGCTAGGCTTGCAGCAAATTCAGGGGTGAAGCGTTTTGTGTTTTTGAGTTCGATCAAGGTTAATGGCGAAAGTACTGATTTAGGGGTTCCTTTCTCGATAAATAGTAAGGAAAATCCTCGAGATCCGTATGGGGTTTCTAAGTACGAAGCCGAGGTTGGACTTAGAGAAATTTCTCATGAGACAGATCTAGAAGTGACTATTATAAGACCCCCGCTTGTTTATGGACCTGGCGTTAAGGGCAACTTTAACACTCTGGTTAAAGCACTATCGTTACACATCCCATTACCGCTTGCCTCAGTAAAAAATAATCGACGCAGTATGGTTGGGCTGGATAATTTGTTAAACATGATTGCGATCTGTGTGCGACACCCTAAGGCTGCAAATAATACTTTTTTAATAAGTGATAAGGCTGACCTATCAACTTATAGTTTATTAACGCTGCTAGGGATTTCAATTGGTAAACCAGCTATTTTATTCACATTTCCCGTTGTTATGCTGTACTTGATTGCTAAATTATTTAGAGTGGAGGTCAAAGCTCAAAGAATTATGGGGACATTGCAGGTGGATATTTCACATACGTGCAGTCATCTAGGGTGGGAGCCTCCTTTCAGCGTCGAGCAGGGCTTGAAAAAGTTGAAAAAGTTGAAAAAATAAGTTACGTGATGCTATTTTTATTAATATAATTAATACTCATTGTAGGTAGTACGTCGCGATTATCAAGGAACTAAAATGAATGTATTGTCATTAATAGGTCGAAGTTTACCGTTGTTTGAGGAAGATTTACTGTTTTCTGCAGTAGAGCTCAAAGAAGTGGTTTCCAGCGGACGATTTTTAGTAATTGGGGGGGCCGGTTCAATTGGGCAGGCTGTGACTCGTGAGATATTTAAACGTGACCCAAAGATTCTTCATGTAGTTGATATTTCAGAAAATAATATGGTTGAACTCGTGCGGGATCTTCGCAGCACAGTTGGTTACGGGAATGGCGACTTTAAAACGTTTGCGCTGGATTGCGGAAGTGTCGAATTCGAGGCACTTATGACTATTGAAGGACCATATGATTATGTGTTTAATCTGTCTGCACTTAAACATGTTAGAAGTGAGTCAGATCCATTTACGCTTATGCGCATGATAATGGTAAATATATTTAATACTATCAAAACACTGCGTTTAGCTAAAAAAATGGGAGCCAAGAAGTATTTTTGCGTTTCAACTGATAAAGCAGCTAATCCGGTTAATATGATGGGTGCGAGTAAGCGTATTATGGAAATGTTTTTGATGCGTGAGAGTTTGACCCAAAATATTTCAATGGCACGATTTGCCAATGTGGCTTTTTCAGACGGCTCTCTTCTACACGGATTTAACCAACGTTTTTCTAAGAGGCAACCTTTAGCTGCTCCAAATGATGTTCGTCGTTATTTTGTAACCCCCCAGGAATCTGGAGAGCTGTGCTTATTATCTGGATTATTGGGAGAGAATAGAGATATTTTTTTCCCGAAGTTGAGCGAAAAACTGCATCTTATTACTTTTTCCGAGATTGCGGTTCGCTTTTTGAGAGGTCATGGGTATGAGCCTTATGAGTGTGCGTCTGAGGATGAGGCGCGCGATAGGGCAGAAGAGTTGATAGCCAAAAAGAAATGGCCGTGTTATTTTTTTGAGAGTGATACAACTGGTGAAAAAGACTTCGAAGAGTTTTTCACCGACAATGAAGACTTAGATATGGACCGGTTCGATACGGTTGGAGTTATTCGGAGTCAGCCTGGCTTTGATAAGGCTAAGCTGGATGAATTTTTGGATGGCATCGAGGCCTTAAGGTCTAAGGCAACTTGGACTAAGGACGACATTGTGAAGTTGTATTTTGGTTTGTTACCGGACTTTGCTCATAAAGAAACGGGTAAATACTTAGATCAAAGGATGTAAGAATGGAGCGGATTTTTGATATTTTGTTTTCTGGAATTGCGTTACTTATATTGTCTCCTCTTCTAGTTCCCATCTTTATTATATTGAAATGTAGCGGAGAAGGAGAGGTGTTCTTTTTGCAAGTACGCATCGGTAAAGAGGGTGCGTTATTTAAACTGTTTAAGTTCGCCACTATGCTAAAAGAAAGCCCTAACCTTGGTACTGGAACAGTCACTATGAGAGACGATCCAAGAGTGTTGCCGTTTGGTCAATTTCTACGAAAGACTAAAATTAATGAATTGCCTCAATTGCTTAATATTTTCTTTGGGGACATGAGTGTTATTGGTCCGAGACCTCTTACAATGCAAACATTTGGCTCATACTCAGATAACACTCAGGCCGTTATAAAGCAGGTAAGGCCAGGACTTTCAGGTGTAGGGTCGATTATATTTCGTGGGGAAGAAGATATAATGCATGGCGAAACCGCGTCTGTTGATTTCTACGACAATGTTATTGCACCATATAAAGGTGCACTTGAGGAATGGTTTGTTTCAAATAAAAATCTTTATATCTATTTTATGGCGATCTTCGCTACCGTTTGGGCGGTCTTATTTCCAAAGACCAAGGTTGCTTGGAGAGTATTCAAAGGGCTTCCTGAACCTCCAGAAGAATTAAAATCAGCTCTTAACTATAAAGAGTAATGATTATGATCTTGGTTGGAGCATTTCGCATTACATGCTTCATGTAGTGGTACAGTGAATTTGGCCACCTAACAAGAGATGTTATGATCATCTCTGATCAATTAGGTGAACCATTGAAAAAACGTACAAGACCCACTTTTAGCCCTGAATTTAGACTAGAAGCGTCCCAGTTAGTGGCCGATCAAAATCACACTGTCATTGCAGCTGCCAAGGCCATGAATGTGGGCATTTTCACTATGGCTAAATGGGTGGCTCAGTTAAAGCAAGAGCGGCAAGGGAAACCCTATGCAGCAGCTACGCCAATGACATCTGACCAGCTCAAAATTCGTGAACTAGAGAAACGAATTGCACGCATTGAGATGGAGAAAGAGATTCTAAAAAAGACCACAGCTCTCTTGATGTCGGATTCACTGAACAGTTAAAGCTGGTTCGCCGTCGGTCACAGTGCTCTGTGAGCAGTTTGGTGTGTGCCGCAGTAGTTATAAATACTGGCGTAGTCGTCGGCGTACAATCGATTCTGACAAGGTTAAGCTACGGGCACTTGTCAGCGCAAAGCATGAGTTAAGTAATGGCTCTGCTGGCTCAAGAAGTATCTCTGCCCTGGTGTCTCAGCACGGCACAGATCTTAGCCGGTATCGTGCTAGGCGTATCATGAAAGACCTTGGCTTAGTGAGCTGCCAGCTACCTAAACATGCATACAAGAAGGCACTGCAGCCTCATATTGCCATACCTAACGAACTGAGCAGGCGGTTCAACGTTAACGCACCAAATCAAGTGTGGTGATGTGACCTACATTTGGACAGGACAACGGTGGAGCTACTTAGCTGTCGTCATGGATTTGTTTGCTAGAAAGCCAGTTGGCTGGGCGTTATCTAGATCGCCTGACAGTAACTTAACGAAACAGGCCTTAAATATGGCCTACGAACTACGCGGAAAGCCACAGGGAGTGCTATTTCATTCCGACCAAGGCAGCCATTACACAAGTATTAATTTCCGCCAGAATCTTTGGCGGTTACAAATAGGACAAAGCATGAGTCACCGTGGAAATTGTTGGGATAATGCGCCAATGGAGCGGTTCTTTAGAAGTTTAAAGAGCGAATGGGTACCCACAAAAGGATACTCAAGTTTTAACGATGCTCAGGCCTCGATTACACATTATATTGATGGATATTACAGCCAGCATAGGCCTCATCAACATAACGGTGGCTTGCCACCAAATAAAGCAGAGGCAAAGTACAACCTTGTCTCTTATACCGTGGCCAGTTTTACTTGACCACTACATTTGGATGATGTTTATGGGCGCAGTTGATTCTGCAACCTCATGTTAATTATACCCCTGTGGATTGCTTTGTTGCCAATGCCAAGAATCTGCCATCATATTTTCTAGTGTCAATAGGGCTTGCCAATTGAGTTCTTGTTTTGCTTTGTTTGCATCAGCCCAAAATGCTGCAAGATCTCCTTGACGGCGGGATTGGGTTGTGTAGGGTATGGTCACCCCGCTGGATTTCTCAAACGCTAAAATTACCTCTAGCACCGAATAGCCTTGGCCTGTGCCCAAGTTCCAAATATGTTCACCGGTGCCTTGTTTCTGTTCGTTGTCGTCTATTGGCTGGATTTTTTCCAGTGCCTTCAAATGGCCTTTGGCCAAATCTACTACGTGTATATAGTCACGAATTCCCGTGCCGTCCGGTGTATGGTAGTCACCTCCAAAAACGGATAGTTCCTTGCGTTTCCCTATGGCCACTTGGCTGATATAAGGTAGCAGGTTATTCGGTATGCCTTTAGGGTCCTCTCCAATTAACCCACTTGTGTGTGCCCCTATGGGATTAAAGTAGCGTAGCTGGGCTACTGACCATTGTGGGTCTGCAATGCATTGGTCAGTGAGTATTTTTTCTATCATGGCTTTTGATGTGCCATAAGGGTTGGTAGTTTTCCCTATTGGCATAGATTCATCATAGGGTACAGGCGCATCCTCCCCATATACCGTAGCTGAAGAGCTGAATACCAGTGTTTTAACATTAGCTGTGTTCATGGCTTCGCAGAGGCACAGAGTGCCGTAGACGTTATTGTTGTAATACTCTAGTGGCTTTGAGACGCTTTCTCCCACGGCTTTGAGGCCAGCAAAATGAATGACACTATCAAAATGATGGTCTGCAAATAATCGGTCAAGTTTGTTGGTGTCTCTTATGTCGCCCTCGATGAAGGTGAGCTGATCATTAGGTTGGGAAATCTTTAGAATACGATCGATTACTTTTGGAGAACTGTTGCAGAGGTTGTCTAAAATAACCACTTTGTAGTCGTTTTTTAATAGTTCAACCACAGTATGGCTGCCTATGTAGCCAGTGCCACCTGTAACTAGGATAGTTTGCATACAAAACTCCGTTGTATTGTTTGCTTTATGTTGGTATTTTCGATTTAAATGATCGAATACTTGTGCTGAATATTCTACACTTACAATAGTTTAAAAACACTTAATTGCCGTAAATCATGACCAAAGAAAAATTAGGTAGTGCCCTTTATGTTCGCCTGATGGGTGGCTTGGGGAATCAACTATTTCAATACGCTACTGCACGATCAAGGGCCGATGATCTAGGAGTAGAGCTAGTATTAGACAGGCGCTACGTAGAACGTAAAGCCCAACATACTGGGCTGGCGTTAGATCACTTTGCTGTGCGGGCTCGTGGGCTGAATGCAACTGAAGTGGGAAAGTTTTCGGAAATTAAGTTGCGTATAGCTCGATTGTTAAAAAGGCACGCTAGACCAGTGTTTAGCACATATTGGGAAACTAGGTTTAACTTTGATCAAGAAGTTAAGGGTGCTTCTTCTGGTT
>Ga0209384_1000176_pt1 | contig 45016 bp, 49 predicted proteins | sample CoawatmetaG05DNA_FD_187511 | JGI IMG/M metagenome (GOLD analysis project Ga0209384, IMG submission 187511) | Marine microbial communities from the West Antarctic Peninsula - Coastal water metaG058-DNA (SPAdes) (version 2) | ecosystem: Environmental > Aquatic > Marine > Coastal ... | reverse complement strand
AATATGCTTATATAAATCTAGCAAAGAATGCAAAAATATTCATTCCAGCCATAAGGAGTATTGACCAAAAAGTAAACCTCATACCTTGAGCTCTTTTTGTTTTATCGGTGCCAGGTGTTGTAAATGATTTAGCATGTAAAAATCGGCCGACAAATAATAAGCCGCCTAATATAAAAACTATCAATGGATGAATTTTATTAATCTCAAGACAACATAATAATATTAAACCTAAGGGAACGTATTCAATAAAGTTTGCTTGAGCTCTAATGGACTGCTCAAGATCCTTATGGCCCTTATGACCAATAGAAACTTTATGCTGCCTTCTCAATTTAATAACATTTTTAGATAATTTGTAGAAAATTAGTGAAAGAAATGAAGCGTAAAGGGCTGTGATTGTGAGCATAAAATAAACTCCGTTTGTTTATATAAAATAATTGTAGCTTAACAGCGAGAAAACTCAATCTCAATGAACATTATTACTTTCAATCAGTCAGAAAGGTGATAAAGTTGGAACTGAATTAAAAATTTATCTTTTAAATTCTTAATGCAGTTTAGGTAGTGCTTTATTTAATTAATTCGAAAAGGATTTTATGAATTTAAGAAAAAATTTTGGTAAGTTAGCAATATTCTTTGCTGTTTTGTCGATCATTTGGCTTGCACTTGGATTATTTAATATTGTTCCATTGATACTAATGATTCCAGGCGAAAGTTTAATTAGATCACATGCTACCTTACCTGTGATTTGTCTTTTACTCGCTTCGTGGGCTTTTTGGAATGACGATTAGTATATTTATAAATTTAGAAAGGATTACTTATGATTAAAATGTCAGATATATGTATTTTACTATCAGTTGCCGTAGCTTTTGCTACAACGGCTTTTTTGTGGTTTAACGGGCAAAAACAAGAAGGTTTATTTACAGCTACATGGATACCTTCCATTTTAACTTTTGCTATTTATTTTAAGTTGATAACTAGGAAATAATAAAATGGATGATAATTTAGTATTTTATGTTGGATTTTTTTGCTTCGTAATGGCAATTGTTGGAGTTATTATGACGATACTAGAATTTAAAAACATGGCTGAAAAGTCAGACAAGTAAAAGTTTTAACTAAAGATGGTGGCCTGAGAAAGAATCGAACTTTCGACACGAGGATCTTCAATCCACTGCTCTACCAACTGAGCTATCAGGCCATATAAACTTCAAGTGCGAGATTATATCAAAATATCCTAAGTTAGGGGTATTTTGATATTTGCTATTTAATTAGTTTTAAACTTTTCGGAAGATTTTGATTGTTTAATAAGTCCTAATACCTTTACAGAAAAAAGTAGCACAATCGCATATGTTAGATTAGTCACTAAAAAAGAGCTTAAATTAGCCTTAAGAAAAAGAAGGTTTCCGTAAAACTCTGGATTATTAATCCACCCTGATAAAAAATAATGACTCGAATACGAAATTATAAAAGCCATCAATAGTACCCCCAATACTGTAGGTATATATATTGAAGCCTTTAAACTAGGCCTGCCACTTAAAATTTCTTTACCCGCATACCAGGATATTAAATAAGTAGTGACGTAGACCCAGTAACTAAAGGTAAGATTTATGTGAAGCATATTATTTGCGTTAATTGCATAAAGATCAATCCCAACAATCAAAGATACAAAAAATAAAAGCCATTTTATATTTTTTAGAAAAATTCCTGCAGCAAAAAAAATAATAAGGCTTGCATCAGGAAGGGCTAGCAACGTTAATTCGTGACTAACCCTTGTTAAGAAAATAAAAAATATTAAAAAAATACTTATTTTTACTTCTTTTGTTAAAATATTTTTTTGCACTATTATTTCCTTAAATTAGTTTTTCTAAATTTTACCATCTCTAGTGATATTTTTAAAAATCAATATTTACTCCAGCCATCCAAGTTCTACTAAAATTAAATGGGTATAAACTATTATCTGCAGATTGAATCGCATTTTCATTTTCAAAAATATTATTTACAGACCCGAATAAATTAATTTTATCAGCATATTTAGTATTATCGACAACATAATTGATACTTAAGTTAGTTGCACTATACGCAGGCTGTTTTTGGCTACTACTATTTGCGAAATCTCCAAAATGATATGTTTTTTGTTTCCATGTATGATTAAAATTAATATTACCTTGATCCATATATTTATAATTAATGTCTAGAACAGCTGTGTGTTTAGGGACACCCGGCATATCGTTTCCATCTACAAGACCTTGGGCATTACTCCCAATCTTTGCCTCAACGTAGTTGTAAGCAATCCCTACATTTGTCTTATCATTCAATTGAAAATTATTTTGAATCTCTACGCCATATTTTTCTGAATTATCAATATTTTGATTATTCGAAGCAACATAAGCAATTTCATTTTTAACATCTGAATAATAAGCAACGATTTTAAATTTATTCCTGGGAGTCAGATAGTTTAAACCTACATTTAGTGTTTCGGATGTAGCTGGATCAATAAATCCATTAAAAGTTCTACCAGTTAAATTATAAAGTGGTGCAGGGTAAATTCCTGTAAAGAAGCGGTCGACGTCAGGAGCTTGAAAGGCACGATTTAGGTTTGTAAAAATAGACAACTGAGAATTTAGTGAATGATTAAGACCTATATTCCAAGCATGTAAAGATTCATCAGTACTCAGACCTGCTGATGTCGCTGCGTTATAAGAATAATCTACTTTTTCTTGTCTGTAGCCGGCAGAAAATAAAGTGTTGTTTAGTTGATATTCTGAATTAGCAAAAACTGCTTTATTATCTTTTGTAACTTTACCTCTAGATGAACCTCCATCTAATCTCTCACCATCAAAAACATATAATCCATAGGTGTTAAAAAAGTTACCAAACTTATGATTTAAAACTAAATCGAGTGTATGCGTCTCATAGTCTAGTGTATTGTCACTACTAGATGTAATAGAATGCGTTTTTTTATCCTCAAAAGCATAGTTTCCATTCAAAGTAAATTTTGAATTTATTTCATAGTCAAAGCCCGTATTATATTTATCATAATCAAAATCAAAATTTCCATACTGATTGCCACTATTTTGTCTAGGATTATCTAAAAACTCAGCATTTGTAAGGTTACCAGCTAAAAAGTTATTTGTTCTGACATTCAATACACCAAACTTCAATGCTAAATTTTCAGCTGCTTTAACTGTTAATTTTATTTGCCCTGTATTACTAGCTGACTTATCTTTATTGCCTTGAGTATCAGCGTCACTGTAGCCATCATGTTTTTCATCACTAATATTTACGGAAATATTATAGAGATCTGTTGTGAGGCCAGCGTTTACTTGATGATTCATAAGGCCAGCACTTCCCATAGCAGATTCGATACTTACGCCATCGTAATTCTTAGTATAAATTTGAATAGACCCAGCCATTGCACCATCACCTCTAACTACAGAGCCAGAGCCTCTATTAATTTCAATTCTTTCTATGCTACTGAGATTGTATGCACCTATAAATGGAGTCACCATATCAATATTATTTAATTTTACTCCATCAACTGAAATAACTAGATTTTGGTAGCCTGATTCTATCCCGTATCCTCGCATATCTATCAAAGGCTTATTTTTGTCGCCATAGCTAGGCGAAATACTAAGACCTGTATGTTTTGATAAATAGTCAAATAGCGAGGTACTTCCAGATTTAGCTATTTCTTTATCTGTATGAATTTCAATGGAGTAAGGGGCTGTTAATTCTGTTGCATTATCGTATCGATAATTATTTACAATAATTTCATTTGTTTTTAATGCCGGCTCTGCATAAACGTTTACTGCGCTTGCAACTAATACTACTAAAAGTTTCTGTTTCATTATGATCCTCTCTTTACAATCGGCATGCAAAAACGCATGTCCAAGTTGATTTTTGAATAAAGGAGTTATCAAAGGGATTTATAATAATTAACAACGGTTCTTATCAATTAAATATTGCTTCCCCGCAATATTCTCACGCTAGTTTGATAAGGCCGGTCTCCAGACTTATAAGACTAAGTACATACCTTCCCAGGATTGATCCCAGTGGTTTTTAGTGTACCCATCCTCATTTACTGTTGCGGGGGCAGTGTAAGATTTTCACTTTACTTCCCGTTTAAATATTAATTTTAAAGAATAAAATTAATATCACCTACATCAAGCCGAAGATAATAACATTTTTTTTTAAAAAATAAAGTATTATAATTTTAATTGTGGAATTAATACTCAAACAATCAAACTAAGGGGTAATGATGGCTAGAATAGTGAAATGTGCGAAGTTAAAAAAAGAAGCTGAGGGACTTGATTATCCTCCATATCCAGGACCGTTAGGATTAAAAATATTTGAAAATATATCAAAAGAAGCTTGGGGTGGATGGTTAACGCACCAAACAATGCTTGTTAATGAAAATCGATTAAGTTTAGTTGACCCTCAAGCAAGAAAATATTTAACTGAACAAACTGAAGCTTATTTTTTTGGCGATGGAGCAGATGCAGCTACTGGATATGTACCACCTAAAAGTTAAAAGTACGTTTAATTACTTAACGTTTCTTAATTACTTAACGTTTCTTTTATTTCTTTGAAGGAAGCATGACTAACATCTGTTCCACTTACTGAGTATATTACACCTTCTGCAATATTTTGAGCATGGTCTCCGATTCTCTCTAAAGACTTTGCAATAAATATACTTTCAAGTGACATTGATATTGTGCGGGGGTCTTCAAGCATATATGTAAGCAGTTGCCTCATATATAAACGATAGTCATCATCTACCTCTTGGTCCCTTTTAAGAACGCTCATAGTATTAGTAGTATCTGATCGAGCAAATGAATTTAATGCGTCTTTAAGCATAGATCCAACATTTTTAGCCATTAAGGTAATCTGTTTAAAGCGTGGCTTGCTCATTCGATCATCTTCAAAAATACGAATAGTAGCTTGCGCAATCTTTGCAGCTTCATCACCAATTCTCTCTAAATCATTAATAATTTTGAGCATCATAAGAATATTTCTGAGATCACCTGCTGCAGGCGAGCGCTTAGCAATAAACAAAGAGCAGTCCTCATTTATTATTGTTTCGAGTTCGTTAACTCTTGCATCACGAGAGATTATTTTATTAGCAAGCTTGGTATCTGATTCAACAAGTGATTTAATTGCATCGGTTATTTGTTCTTCAACAATGGACCCCATTTCTAAAACTTTAGACCTTATTGCTTCTAAATCTTCGTCAAATTGTTTGTAAATATGCTCTGAAGCCATATTTTGTTTACCTAAATAAGTTAATAGTAAGGGTATATTATGACAAATTTAAGGCAATTAAGCACCTTTCTTTATTGTCTTTACTCCATCGTTAGTTGCTAGAAGTAAAATATTGGCGGGACGAACAGCAAACAAGCCATTAGTAACCACACCAACAATTTGATTAATTTTAGTTTCCATTTCAATTGGGTCTTTAATATTAAGCTCATGCACATCTAAAATAAGGTTTCCATTATCTGTTTTAAAGTCTCTTAGTTGTGGTTGGCCACCTAGCTTTGTTAACTCTCTTGCGACATAGCTTTTTGCCATTGGTAAAACCTCAACAGGCAATGGGAACTTACCTAAGACAGGAACATACTTACTTTCATCACATATACAAATAAATTCTTTTGCGTTGGCAGCTACAATTTTCTCTCTAGTTAATGCTCCCCCTCCACCCTTTAGCATGTGCATATGTTCAGTAATTTCATCAGCTCCATCTACATATATTTCCATACCATGAATATCATTAAGATCGAATACTTCAATTCCGTGAGATCTAAGTCTATCTGCAGTAGCTTCACTACTAGCAACTGCCCCATCAATCTTATTTTTAACTTGAGCTAGCTCGTCGATAAAATAATTTGCTGTAGAGCCTGTACCAACTCCAATAATTCCTGATTTAACGTATTCAATTGCTTTAATAGCTACTTGTTTTTTAAGTTCTTCTTGAGAATGTTGCTTATCCATTTTATTTAAACCTTCATTATTCAATAATTATTTTAAGATTAAGTTATTATTATTTAACAATTAAACTATCTTTAACTGTTTATTAATTAACTTAAAGTATTATGTTGTTATCATACACGGCACAATGTTGCTTGAGAATAATCAAATTATGAAAAATGAATATAAAAAAAGAATTGATAATGCTAATGTTTATGACGCAGCAATAAGAACGCCACTAGAAAAACAAATAAATTTATCAAAAAGATTTAATAATAATATTCTATTAAAGCGCGAAGATCTTCAGCCGGTTTTTTCTTTTAAGATACGTGGTGCTTATAATAAAATGAAAAACTTAAGTGATGAGAATCTTAAAAATGGGGTTATTGCTTGTTCAGCAGGAAATCATGCTCAGGGCGTTGCATTAGCAGCAAAAATTTTAGAATGTAATGCAACAATTATCATGCCTAAAACAACTCCTACTATAAAAATTAATGCCGTTGAATCACACGGAGCTAAAGTAATTTTACATGGAGAAACACTTCATGAGTGCTTTGATCACGCTTTAGGTATTCAAAAAAAACAAGGCTCAATATTTGTTCATCCATTTGATGATCCAGAAGTGATAGCCGGTCAAGGTACGATAGCAAAAGAAATCTTAGATGATTATTCTCGTCCAATTGATGCTATTTTTTGCTGCGTAGGAGGTGGTGGTTTAATTTCAGGAATAGCTGCTTATATAAAAGCTGTAAAACCTGAAATAAAAATAATCGGAGTCGAGGCTGAGGGTGCCGATGCGATGACACAATCACTCAAAGCAAATAAGAGGGTTACTTTAGATAAGATTAGTATGTTTGCAGAAGGGGCTGCATTAAAGCAAGTAGGAGAGCTTCCTTTTAAAATTTGTCAGCAGTATGTTGATGAAATGATTGTTGTCAGTAAAGATGAAATTTGTGCAGCAATAAAAGACGTGTTTGAGGATACGAGAACCATTTTAGAACCTGCTGGAGCATTAGCAGTGGCAGGCATAAAGTCATATATTAAAAAGAATAATGTTGAAACAAAAACTTTTGTTGCTACCGCTTCTGGGGCAAATATGAATTTTGATCGACTTGGGTTTGTTTCGGAAAGAGCAGAAATTGGTGAAGAAAGAGAGGCAATTTTCGCTGTTACCATCCCTGAGAAACCCGGAGCTTTTAAAAACTTTTGCAGTCTGATCGGTAAAAATAATATTACTGAATTTAATTATAGATATTCAAGTAAAAATAGTGCAAATATTTTTGTTGGTATTAGCGTAAAAAACTTTGATGAAGCTAAATCAATATTTGAGGTTTTAAAAAGAGCTTCCCTGGAACCAATAGACTTAACTCATAATACAATGGCAAAGCTTCATCTGAGACATTTAGTCGGGGGCCATGCCCCAGAGGCAAATAATGAAGTTGTTTATAGATTTCAGTTTCCTGAGAAGCCAGGAGCACTTTTAAATTTTCTAGAAAAAATGGGTCATTGGAATATTAGTTTATTTCATTATCGGAACCATGGGTCCGATATTGGAAGAGTTCTGGTTGGCATGCAAGTTGATGAAGAAAGCAAAGAAGAATCCAAAGAATTTTTAAAGAATCTTGGGTATAGCTATGTCAATGAGACTGATAATGAAGCTTATAAAATATTTCTTGGAAAAAATTAAGAAATCACTAGCTAGAAACCAGTTAAATATAATAAAATAAATAATAATTATAAAAAGGATCTGCAGAATGAATTTGTTAAAAATAACTTTATTATCACTTTTTTTATTTGGATGTGGGAATTCAGATAAAGGGAAAGCTTATATTACCTCTCAAGATGGCGGGATATCTGTAATTGATTTAAATAAAATGGAATTAGTTGATTCAATTAAGGCAGGAGATTACCCAAGAGGGATAGGCGTAACTAACGATGGTAAATATTTAATTACTGCAAATAAAGCTGGAGCGAATATATCAGTAATCAATGTGGCTACAAAGGAAATAGAAAAAAATATTGATGTAGGTATAAATCCTGAATTTGTGAGAGTTTATGAGGGGCAAGTTTTTGTCTCCACTGAACCTTCTTCAAAAGGTAAACCTCCTTCAAAACAAGCCCACAAAGAAGAAGATGAGGACGATGAAGATAGAACTCCTGCTAAAGTAGCTGTCGTAGATATTGCTGCTGGTAAAAAAGTAAGAGAGATCACTGCAGGCCCTGAAACAGAGGGCATAGAGTTCAGCAAAGATGGAAAAAAAATAATCATAACAAATGAAGCTGATAACTCAATCACAATTCATGATTTTTCAACAGGAGATTTGCTTAAAACTTTCCAAACCGAAAAGTTTGGACTTAGACCCAGGGGGATAAAAGTTTCTCCAGATGGAAATTTTTACATAGCAACGCTTGAGCATAGTGATAATTTTATTGTTCTTGATAAAGATTTTAAACATGTAAAAACTGTCAAGACAGAATATTCTGATATGGGGAAAGACCTTCATACAGGTAAATCACCTTATGGCGTTAGCTTTAATGCCAGCGGAGATAAATTATTTGTTGCTGCAAGTGGCGGTTATAAAAAAAGAAGTACTTTAGAGGTTTATGACGGAAAAACTTTTGAGAGAATAGGAAGGGTTAAGACTGATGGAAGAAGATGTTGGCATTTTACATTTACCCCTGATAATAAAAATATTCTTCTTGCATGCGGAAGGTCGGATGAAGTTTTAGTTATCGATTCAGACACTCTAAATATTACCAAAAGAATTCCCGTTGCTGGAATCCCTTGGGGAATAGTAACTTATCCAAAAGCAATAGGAAGCTTAGACCAAGCAAAGTAAAATATAGGTTTTAGATTTCATTAATTAATGACCACTCATCATTGGTAACAGGGGTAATCGATAATCGATTGCCCTTTCTTAATATCATCATATCTTTTAGTTTTGAGTAGCTTCTTAATTTTGCTAATTCAATCAACGGCAATTTTTTTACCAAAGTTACATCAACATTTAGCCACCTGGGATTTTCAAGCGTAGATTTTGGATCATAATATTTACTAGTTTCTAAGAATTGAAGTGGGTCAGGGTAAGCAAGTTTTGTAATTTTCATTATTCCTACAATTCCTGGTATTTTACAGTTTGATTGATAAAAAAAAGCTTGATCACCTAATGACATATCATCTCTCATAAAATTTCTAGCTTGATAATTTCTTATACCTTTTGTTGGAATCCAATCCACAGTTTGCGTCGGAGTATTCTCCAGCTCTTCAATTGTAAAAACAGATGGTTCGGATTTCATTAGCCAGTAGCGCATGATATAAATCTTCCTTAATTAATATATTATTGTTATGTTAATAGAAGTTTAATACAAGAGAAAAATTATGGAAAAGAAAAATGTACTAGGGACTGCACTAAAGTCATGTAGTTTAGACCCATTAACAGGTTACTTTAGAAACGGTGAATGTGATTACTGTCAATCAGATACTGGTAATCACACTGTTTGTGCTGAGGTAAATAATGAATTTTTAGCCTTCTCGAAGTCACAAGGAAATGATTTGAGCACTCCACGTCCAGAGTATAATTTTGTTGGGCTAGAGGACGGCGACCGATGGTGTTTGTGTGCAAACCGATGGCTGGAGGCAGCTGATGCTGGATGTGCTCCACCTGTAATTTTAGAATCCACTCACGAAAAATCACTAGAGGTTATCGCTTTAGGTGACTTGCAGTACCATAGCTTAAGCTAAGAGTATCTTATTTCTACTTACTAAAAAGATGTACTAAAAATATAGAGACTTTTAAGTCTATTTTGTGGATTTGAACTGAAGAAATATTTGTTTTGATGTTGCCTAGACTAGCATCTAGAACCAATAAGTTCAGGTGGTAATAGACTAAGAAGTTTTAGGTTCACTCTCCAAGAGCCCTTAAAAGGTTACCCAATCGTGAGTGATCGCACCACTTCTGATTGACTAGAACCGATGCTATAGACTAGTTCAAAGAATATATAATCTAAGCAACATCAAAACAAATATTCAATCATTAAATATTAATCTAATACTTGATCTATCAAAGAGCCAAGGTTCGATAATTTATTTTTGTAATCCATTGTATGGATATTAGAGCCCCCCTCCTGATTAAGAAATTCATGCGTAATATTTAGTGCAGCCATAATAATAGTTTTATCAACGCCAATTACGTTTCCGGTCTTTTGTATCTCTTCAATTTTATGAGACAAATAATTTACTGATTTTAGTAGATTGGCTTCCTCTTCCTCAGGACAAGAAATACTAAAATCCCTACCAAGTAATTTAATATCTAGTTGTTTCATGTAAGGCGGTTATTTTGGTAATTGTGCAAGTAAATTTTCCATTTTTAAGGTTGCATCATTAATTTTATTCTTTAAAACTGATATTTCTTGCTGAGCATTTTGGAGGCTTGGCTTCAAATCAGCATTTTCTTCTTTAAGAGTTTTTACAAAATCAAACAATTGATTAAGTTTGTTTTCAAGTATATTTATATCTTCATCCATTTGTTCACTATAATTTAAATTTTCTCCATCATCAATAGCCAATAAAAATTATTTATTTTTTCTTTGCTCTAGGGTGTGATTTATCATAAATTTCAGTTAGATGTTGATGGTCTAGGTGAGTATAGATTTGTGTGGTGCTAATATTTTCATGCCCTAATAATTCTTGCACAGCCCTTAAATCATGACTAGATTGCAAGATATGAGAAGCAAAGCTATGTCGAAGTAGGTGGGGGTGGATATTTTCAGGTACTCCTTGTTTAATCGCCCAAAATTTTAATCGATACTGTATGGCTCTAGGGGTTAATCTTTTTGAGAGCTTGCTTAAAAATAAAGCTGAATTATTAGAGCTTCCGTCTAAAAATTTCAACCTAAGAGTTAGCCATTTTTTTATTGCTTTAATTGCCATATCTCCTATCGGCAGAATTCTCGTTTTGTTCCCCTTTCCTATAACTGTAATTGTTTCGTCTGAAAGGTTAATATCGTTTTCATTTAAATTTGTGAGTTCACTTAACCTTAAGCCAGACGAATAAAAAAGCTCTAATACTGCGTGGTCCCTTACGCCTAAAAAACTTTCATCTTTAATGTCGACCAATCTGACTGCTTGATCTACTGAAAGTATCTGAGGAAGTTTTTTAGGTGATTTTGGGGCCTTAATACCTATGATAGGATTTTTAATAAAATTAAAGCGATTAATTAAAAATTCATAAAACCCTCTCCAGGAAGACAGCATTCTTGATAAAGATTTACCATTTAAGCCTTTTGAGTGAAGTGAAGAAATATTTTTCCGTATATCATCTATTTCTATTTTGTTAAGTGGCTCCTGATTATTTAATTCTTCTAGTTTAAAAATATCTTTTAGATAATTTTTTATTGTATTTTTACTAAGTCTTTTTTCAAAAGAAATATATTCGGTGTAGGCTTTTATATATTCTTTGTTAGTCATTGTTAGCAATTGATTTTAAGTCTACTTTGCCTTCATAAACAATTTGAGCAGGACCAGACATAGTCATTGAATTTGTCCCATCCCATTTGATGTCAAGATCTCCGCCATCCATGTGAACTTTAACTGGAGAGTCAACTAAGCCTTTAGAGATTGCTACAGCACTTGCTGCACAAGCTCCAGTACCACATGCAAGAGTTAGCCCACTCCCTCTTTCTAAAACCTTTAATTTGATATTTTTTTTATCAATTATCAACATAAAGCCTACATTAACTCCATCAGAAAATTTAGATTGTATTTTTTTGCCTATCGTTATGTATTTTTCCCAGTTAGGGTTTTTATTAACAGTCATAACCGCATGAGGATTACCTAGTGAGACAAGAATATATTCATCTGTACTACTAGAGGTTTTAAGGACTGGGCGACCCATGTTCACTGATATATGTTCTTCTGATGTTTCTGTGAGCTCAATAATTCCAGATTTAGTTTCAACTAAAACTGTTTTATTCTCTGTCAATTTATGATGTTGAATATAACGATAGAAACATCTGGCCCCATTCCCACACTGCTCCACTTCTTTTCCATCAGCATTAAATATTCTATATTTAAATTCGGCTTTTATATTCTTAGTTGATTCCACAATTAAGAGCTGATCAAAACCTATTCCAAAGTTTCTGTTTGCCAAACTCTTTATTGTTTTAGAGCTTAGATTAAAATTGGTGTTGATTTGGTTGATCACTATAAAATCATTGCCAATACCATGCATTTTTGTAAAATTAATCATATGTAGTTTTAGATAAGCCCTATTTTTTTTTATTATTATTTGCTATTCTAGCTCGTTATAAATAATTTAACTTAAGGTTTTCATGAAAAATTTTCTTTTTACTTCAGAATCTGTTTCAGAGGGGCATCCTGACAAAGTTTCTGATTTAATTTCAGACGCAGTGCTAGATGCTATTTTATCGCAAGATCCAGCAGCAAGGGTTGCTGCAGAAACATTAACAAATACAAATTTAGTAGTTCTTGCCGGAGAAATTACAACAACTGCGAAGGTAGATTATGAAGAGATTGCGAGAAAAACGTTAAAGTCGATTGGGTACGATAATAGTGATTATGGGATAGATTACAAAAGCTGCGAGGTGCTAGTTAAATATGACACACAGTCGCCTGATATAGCTCAAGGTGTCGATGGCGCTATGGATGACCCATTAGATCAGGGCGCAGGTGATCAGGGGCTTATGTTTGGTTATGCCTGTGATGAGACGGACGAATTAATGCCTTTACCTATTCACCTTGCTCACCGTTTAGTAGAGCGGCAAGCAATGGTAAGAAAAGATGGAAGGTTAGAGTGGCTAAGACCAGATGCAAAATCTCAAGTGACTGTAGAGTATAAAAATAATAAACCTGAGAGAATTGATACAGTGGTTTTATCAACACAACACTCTCCTGATGTAAGTCTTGAAGATCTCCGAGAAGCTGTGATTGAGGAAATAATCAAACCTGTATTACCTCAAGATTTAATTAAGGGCGATATTAAGTTTTTAATTAATCCCACTGGTCGCTTTGTTATAGGCGGACCCCAGGGGGATTGTGGACTTACGGGCCGTAAAATCATTGTAGATACATATGGTGGTGCAGCACCCCATGGCGGAGGGGCATTCTCTGGAAAAGATCCAAGTAAAGTAGATCGTTCAGCGGCATATGCTGCTAGATACGTTGCAAAAAATATTGTTGCTGCGGGTTTAGCGGAAAAGTGTTTAGTACAAATTTCATACGCAATTGGGGTAGCTCAACCGACTTCTGTCATGGTTGATACTTATGGAACAGGAAAGGTTTCAGAAGACATTTTATCTAAGCTGGTATTTGAAAATTTTGACTTAAGGCCCACAGGTATAGTTAAGGCCTTAGACTTACTTCGTCCAATTTACACAAGAACTGCAGCTTACGGTCATTTTGGAAGAGATGAGCCAGATTTTACATGGGAAGCATTAGATAAGAAAACTGTTTTAGCTTCTCTATAAAGTCCTGTATTCGGTTGATTTATACTAATATTTGAATTACCATACTGTTACCCGAGGAACGCTGCAAGAATTTTCCCAGGCTCGGGATACAAATTTAATTTGTAAACCGCGTTCACCATAATTAACCCGTGCCAGTTCCGGATGTTAGGTGAACAAAACATCTCGCTGGTCACATTTATTTATAAGAGAGAAAAAATGAATACTGTGACTGATTCAAAATTAGATACCAAAGACTACCTTATAGCTGATATCAGTTTAGCTGATTTTGGCCGTAAAGAAATTGCAATTGCTGAAACAGAAATGCCTGGTTTAATGGCAATTAGGGCTGAGTATGAGAGCTCAAAACCATTGAAGGGGGCTTTTATTACTGGCTCTTTGCATATGACTATTCAAACTGCAGTTTTAATAGAAACCTTAGTCGATTTAGGTGCTGAGGTCCGTTGGGCATCTTGCAACATTTATTCAACTCAAGACCATGCTGCCGCTGCAATAGCAGAAGGTGGAACCCCTGTATTTGCATTTAAAGACGAGAGTTTAGATGATTACTGGGATTTTACTCATCGTATTTTTGAATGGACAGATGGTAAATATACAAACATGATTTTAGATGACGGCGGCGATGCAACTCTTCTACTTCATCTTGGAGTGAAGGCTGAAAAAGATCTTTCAGTTCTTGAAAGCCCATCAACAGAAGAAGAAATATGCTTATTCAATGCTATTAGAAACAAATTGAAAACAAGCCCTAGCTGGTATTCTGAAAGAATTTCTCATATTAAAGGTGTAACAGAAGAAACAACCACTGGTGTAATGCGCTTATACCAAATGTTTAGAGATAATGAGTTATCATTTCCTGCAATTAACGTAAATGATTCAGTAACAAAATCTAAATTTGACAATTTGTATGGTTGCCGTGAATCACTTGTTGATGCTATTAAAAGAGCTACCGATGTAATGATTGCTGGGAAAGTGGCGGTTGTTTGTGGGTATGGCGATGTTGGTAAAGGATCAGCCCAAGCTTTAAGAGCCTTGTCTGCCCAAGTTTGGGTTACTGAAGTTGACCCAATATGTGCGCTTCAGGCGGCGATGGAAGGTTATCATGTTACTACCATGGATTATGCAGCAGAGCATGCTGACATTTTTGTTTCAGCAACAGGAAATTACAATGTTATTAACCATAGTCATATGGTGAAAATGAAGAACCAAGCAATAGTATGTAATATAGGACATTTTGACAATGAAATTGAAGTTGCCTCATTATCAGAATATAAATGGGAAGAAATAAAACCTCAAGTTGACCATGTGATTTTCCCTGATAACAAGAGAATTATTTTGTTAGCAAAGGGTCGCCTTGTAAACCTTGGTTGTGGCACAGGTCACCCTAGTTATGTCATGGGGTCTTCATTTGCAAATCAAGTGATAGCACAAATTGAATTATTTAATCAACAAGATCGCTACCCTTTGGGAGTTCATACGTTACCTAAGCATCTAGACGAAAAAGTGGCCCGACTTCAACTGACTACTTTAAATGCTGAACTTACAGAGCTGACTAAAGAGCAAGCGAAATATATTGATGTTCCGGTTTCTGGACCTTTTAAAAACGATAGTTACCGCTATTAGTTCTTAATATGCCAAAGTTACCACCATTAAGTTTTGAATTTTTTCCGCCTCAGACTGAGGCGGGAATTCAAAAATTAAGGATAACTACTGAAGCACTTCGCTTGCTTGATGCTGAGTTTATTTCCGTTACTTTTGGTGCAGGTGGTTCTACTAAAGAAAAAACGTTACAAACTGTTTTGGAAATAAAATCTTTAGGTTTAAAAGCGGTACCACATATATCTTGTATATCATCACCCAAAAGTGAAATCCTTGAATTATTGAAACAATATGAGAGTAAAGGGATAGACCATATTGTTGCTTTGAGGGGAGACAATCCTTCTGGGGCAGTTAGCCATGGCGAACTTAATTACGCAAATGAGCTAGTAGCCTTTATTCGCGATGAAATGGGAGACAAATTTTATATCGAAGTTGGAGCGTACCCAGAATTTCATCCAGAAGCTGATAATGCATTAGAAGATTTTTCTAATTTTAAGAATAAAGTTAATGCTGGGGCAGATTCAGCAATAACACAATTCTTTTTCAATGTGGATGCATATTTCAGATTTATTGAAGAGTGCCAGAAAAGCTCTATTTCAATTCCAATTATTCCAGGAATAATGCCAATCTATAATATTAAGCAATTATCCAGGTTTGCGAATAACTGCGGAGCAGAAATACCTAGATGGCTTAGAATGAGATTGGAAGATTATCAAGATGATATTCCTTCACTGAGAGAGTTTGGTGTCGATGTTATTTCTGAAATTTGTGAGACTCTTATTCAATATGGTGTTCCAAGCATTCACTTCTATACTTTGAATGAGTCGGGAATTATCTCGAAAATCGTAAAAAATATTAGAGACTAGTGCATTCTGTTCTGATCAGGCTTATAGAGAGCATCTTCAACAAATAAATAATCATTTTCCCTGCCATTTTGCCATAAAGTCATCATTACGATCCAGCGAACCTCATTGAGGCTAATCGTTTTTTGATTGATAGTCATAGCTTGATCTAGAATTATTTCACGCTCACCTGATTTGAGAATATGAGCTTGTTCAAGAAATAAAATAAAACCAAGACCATCAGTGGTGATTTTATTCTTTTCGTTATCTGTAAAAATTCGTATTGTATTTTCATAGGCATGCTTAATAGAAACATTATCTTTATCGGCTAATTTTTCAAGTTGAGTAAACCAATCAAGAGCACTCTTAATTTCTTTATTATCAAACCCTGCTGCCTCAAGCTCTTGAGTTATGTTTGCAAAGTCAGAATGCGGCTTAGAGCTTAGATAATTTTCAAACATATAAATTAGTAAATCAAACATTATTTATCCTCGCTTGGCTATAAGATTAGTTTATGGAATAAGAAGTTTAAATTAAAAGAAAAATTTAAGTTAACAGTATAATATAGATTAATTTTAAAATATTTAGTAATTTTTACTTTTAATAAATTTACCAGTAAATAAATTATTAATCAATAACAATTATGTCTCTTTTAAAAATATTAAACTATCCTGATCCAAGGCTATATAAAATTGCAAGCAAAGTAATGGTTGTTGATAAAAAAATTAAGGCATTCGTTAATAATCTTTCGGAGACTATGTACGATGCAAACGGAATTGGGCTGGCAGCAACACAGGTCGATTTTCACAAAAAAATAATTGTAATTGATATTTCAGAAGATAAAACCAGTTTGATTACTTTAATAAACCCTGAATTAATTAAATCATCCGGAACTCAAGAACTAGAAGAAGGATGTTTATCAGTCCCAGGTATTTATGAAAATGTAGAAAGATTCAAGAGTATATGGGTTAAGGCACTTAATGAAGAGGGGAAAGAGTTTGAAATAAAAGCTGAAGGATTATTAGCGGTATGTATTCAACATGAAATGGATCACCTTAAAGGCAAGGTGTTTGTTGAATACCTATCTCTTTTTAAAAGAGATAGAATTAAAAGAAAAATGATTAAAAAAAACAAACAACCATATGCTTGATTAAATGCAAAATAAAAAACCTAAAATTATTTTTGCAGGAACTCCAGAATTTTCAGTTCCAACTTTAAAGTTATTATATGACTCAGGCTACGAAGTTAGCCTTGTTTTAACCCAGCCTGATAGAAAATCAGGAAGAGGAATGAAGATAACACACAGCCCTGTTAAAAAATATTCTTTAGAGCATAAATTACCTGTATATCAACCCAAAAAACTATTAAATAATGAGGATGTAAAAAATAAAATTTTATCATTGAAGCCTGATGTTTTGATAGTGGTAGCATATGGACTTATTATCCCAAAAGAATTTTTAAATTATTTTTTACATAAATATAATATACACGCTTCGTTATTACCTCGTTGGAGAGGTGCAGCACCAATTCATAGGGCGATAGAAGCTGGGGATAAAACAACTGGTGTAACAATAATGAGTGTAATTCCGGAATTGGATGCAGGGCCAATGGTTGAAAAAGAAAAAATTAAGATTAAGAATTCTGATACAACAGGAAGTCTAAATAGATACCTGTCTGAAGCTGGAGCAAACCTGATGCTAAAAGTTCTCCAAAATATAGAGGCTGGAAATATTATTAACTCAGTTTCTCAAAATGACTCTGAAGCATCATATGCACATAAAATCAAAAAAAATGAATCTATTTTAAATAAAAATGAGTCGGCACAGCTTGTTTGTAGAAAGGTAAGGGCATTTAATCCGTATCCAGTAGTTAATTGTATTTTTAGGAAAAAGATAATTAAAATTTGGGAGGCAGATATTGCTGAGATAGATAATTACTCCAAAATAAATTTGGAGCCAGGTAAGTTCATAGTTATTAAAGAAAACTTATATTTACAATTGTACGATAATGCAATAAAAATTATAAAGATTCAGCCTGAGGGCTCAAGACCGATGTCAGCAAAAGAGTTTATTAATGGATATAGTGTGATAACCGGAGAATCAATTACATAATGAATGTATCACAATGGATAGCGTCATTAATTTTACAAAATGTCTTATCAGGCAAAAACCTTGATAAGACTTTTGTAGTATTTTTTGAAAAATACAGTAAAAAATTAGAAGAAATAAATAAGCCTGAAATAAAAAATTTAGTATACGGCGCATTAAGATTCTTAGGAGAATCCTCATTTATTATCAACAAATTAGTCAAAAGAAGAATTGATGATAACTCTTTAGAATGCCTTCTTTATGTAGCTTTATATCAAATTAATCATGATAGAGCTACAGATTTCACCATTGTGGATCAGGTGGTAAATGCTTGTAAAAAAATAAATTCAAAAAAATGTGGTTTTATAAATGCAATTTTAAGGAATTATTTGCGAGACAAGGTTAATTTAAGATCACAGGCAGAGCATGATGAGCAAGCAAATCTAAACTATCCGGATTGGTGGGTAACAAAAATTAAAAAAGAGTACCCTGATAACTGGATAGAAATATTAAAGTCTGGAAATCGTCACCCTTCGTTAACTTTAAGAATTAATCAAAGGAAAGTAAGCCTTCAGGATTATGAGCAAACGTTAAAAGAGAAGGGGATTGATTATTTAAATATAAGCAAAGAAGCATTAATCTTAAAAAACCCCACAGATGTTCAAAAGATTCCTAATTTTATAGATGGATATGTATCAATTCAAGATTATGGAGCTCAATTAGCTGGGCATCTTATTGATTTGAAAAAAGGGCATAAAGTTTTAGACTTGTGTGCTGCTCCTGGTGGTAAAACATGTCATATGTTGGAATTAGAGCAGATAGAATTAACTGCTGTAGATCTAAATAAAAAAAGAGTTGAGATGATTAAGGATAATCTAGGAAGAGCGGACTTAAAAGCAAAAGTAATAAATGCAAAGGTAGATAAAAGTAATGAATGGTGGGATGGAAAGCAATTTGATAGGATAATGCTTGATGCACCATGTACAGCATCTGGAATAGTAAGAAGACATATAGATATTAAATGGCTTAGAAGGGAGTCAGATTTAGAGTTCTTTAGTAATCAACAATTTGAATTATTGGATGCATCTTGGACAATGTTAAAAGATAAGGGTAAATTACTTTATGTCACTTGCTCAATATTTAGTGAAGAAAATAGAGCCGTGATTGAAAAATTTAAAAAAATTAATAATGTAAAAGAGATAGAAATAAAATTTCCAAACAATATAATTTCAATAGAGAATCAACTAATTCCAAACGACAACCATGATGGCTTATTTTATGCATTACTTGAAAAGTAAAATATATATATATGCGGTGCTAATAATTTTCTTATTTTCAGGAAATATAAATGGTTTTGAAGGCGAGAAAAGTATTGAAATAAAAGATTTTAGTTTTAAAAAAAATGAAAATAGTTATTCAATTGAGTTTGTACAAAAAATTAAATTATCTAAGAAAATTAAAAGTGCTATAAATAAGGGGATACCTTTTAATTTCAAAATAGTCTGCAAAGTATTTTCTAAAAATAACTTTTGGTTTGATGAAAAAATTCAGCAAGTAGAGCTATTCTACAGAATTAAGTATAAAGCATTAAAGAAAGTCTACGAGGTTCATGGCGTATATGACAAAAAAAAAGAATTTAATGCTTTAGAGGAAGCAATAAAAAGTTTAAATATAGTTAAGGATTGGAATTTAAATTTAAAAAATAAATCTAATGTTTACAAGTATTATATTGTGTTACAAGTAAAGCTGGATAAGAAGAAATTACCCAAGCCCTTACAGGTAAATTTTTTTGATAAATCATGGAGCATTGAGTCTAGAAAATATGAATATTTATTGGAAAGATTAACATGAAATATGTAATAACATCAGTCGCAATTATTGGTATTGCACTCTTAATTTTGCTAGCAAAGTCCCTGTCAAACACTGATTTAATTTCAAGTGATACTTTTCGTTTTTTGGTAGCATTATCAGTATTTTTTGTTTTTTCCTTAATAATTTTGATAGCAATTCAAGTATTTCGACTTTTACAAAGCGTTAAAAAAGAAATAATTGGGAGTAGATTAACATTAAGATTAGTTTTGTCTTTTGGCTTAATGGTTTTAATACCTGTTTCAATTGTTTACCTTGTATCTGTTAATTTTTTAACTAAATCAATTGAGTCTTGGTTTGACGTTAGAGTTGAATCAGCCCTGGAAGGGGGGCTTACTTTAGGTCAAAAGACGGTCGATATACTAGTTAATGATATTGAATTGAAAGGGAAAAGTATTGCTTATTCATTATCGAATACATTGCCTGAGAAAAGACAAAGCTTATTAATAGATATGAGGGAAAAGTTCGCAATACAAGATGCAGTATTATTTAATAAGAATGGAAGTATTAATTTAATTTCAAGTTCAAGGGAGGTATTAATTCCACCATTAATCGATAATGACGACATCAAAAAAGCTAGTAATGGTTATTTTATTAAAATAGAGTTTTCGGATAATATTGAAACTGGTGATAAGGAGATTTTTTTAAAGGCTTTTATTCCAGTAGACTCAAACAAATCGCAACAAAAAAATGTATTAGACGTTAGTTCACAGCAACAAATATTAATGTTGACTCAGCCAATACCAAGATCAATTGCAAATATTGCAGTTTCAGTCGAATCTGTATACGAGGAATATCAACAATTAACTTATAGTAGAAATTCATTAAAAATAATCTATACCTTAACCTTAACTCTTGTTTTATTACTAGCAATATTATCTTCTGTTGCTATTTCGTTTATTTTAAGTAGAAAGTTTTCTCGACCACTGGCAATGTTAGCAGATGCTACTAAAGAAATTGCTAAAGGCAATTATAAGAAGTTTATTCCAGAATCTGGGAAAGATGAACTAGGTGTATTAGTTAAATCATTTAATAGTATGACAAGTCAACTTGACTTTGCTACTAAAAATGCAAAAAAGAACAGAAAGAGCTTGGAAGAAGCTAGGTCATTTTTAGAAATTATCCTTACCAATTTAGTTACTGCAGTCATTGTAATTGATAATTCTAAAAAGATAAGGCTATATAATAAATCAGCATCAAAAATGCTTAATTTTAAATCAGGCAACGCTGAGGGTAAATTATTATCTAATGCTATCAAAAATAAAAAATTATACGGAGGCTTATTAAAATTTATTGAGGAATATTTGGGGAACCCTAAAAAAAGTATGAAGCAAATTAGTGCAGAGTTTAAATTTGAGCATAATCAGAAAGAACAAATAATTATCTTACAAGTTTCACCTTTAGCTGAAAAAGTTGCAGGATCATATGTATTGGTAATAGATGACATAACAATGGTTACAAAGGCACAAAGACAAATTGCATGGGGAGAGGTCGCAAGAAGATTAGCGCATGAAATTAAAAATCCATTGACACCAATTCAGTTAATAGCTGAGCGAATACAGCATAAATTTAGTAAAAAATTAAATAAAGAAGATTCAGGAATTCTTGACAAGTCAACAACAACAATAGTTAAGCAAGTTAATGCTTTAAAAGTTATGGTTAATGAGTTTTCAGAATACTCAAGAACACCAAAAATACAGAAAAAAAAGCTTGATATAAAGCAATTACTTGAAGAGGTAGTTGATTTATACACGAATAAATCATTCTTAATTACATTAAATCTAAAAAAAGATTCAATTTTTATTGAAGCGGATGAGAATAAATTAAGACAAGTACTAATAAATATTTTTGATAACGCAAAAGATGCGCTTAGAAATATTGAGAATCCTCAGATGATGGTTGAATTAGAACAAAAGATAAATAAAGTAGTTATAGTGATTAAAGATAACGGTATTGGTATTCCTAAAAATATAATAAACAGAATATTTGAACCATATGTAACATCTAAAGATAATGGAACAGGCCTAGGACTTGCAATTGTAAAAAAAATAATTGAAGAACATAATGGAACAATTATAATAAAAAACCTTGTAAAAATCGGAGTAAAAATAACAATAATTCTGCCAACTAAGAATTTAAATTAAATTTTGAAAAAGATTATAAACATACTAATTGTAGATGATGAAAAAGATATCAGAGAATCATTAGGAGATATCTTAATTGATGAGGGTTTTAATGTTTTTTTAGCAAAGAATGCGTCTGTTGCAATTAAGTATAAAAAAAAGCAAAAAATAGATTTAATTCTATTAGATATTTGGATGCCTGATATAGATGGCATTTCCTTACTTAAAAGTTGGGCTAAAAATAAAGAAATAAATTGTCCTGTATTAATGATGTCTGGTCATGGAACTATTGATACTGCAATTGAAGCAACTAAAATAGGAGCAACAGATTTCCTAGAAAAACCAATTTCGCTTCAAAAATTATTAAAATCAATATCAGGAGCACTTAAGAAATCAGTTGAAATTGATAAAATTGATAAATATTTCCTTGAGAATAATTCACTCAAGTATGTAAATGATTTTAAAACTGATCTTCAAGCATTAAAAAATTCATACTTCACTGCTTTAGTTGGACCAAAAGGGAATTTTATTAATGTATGTAAGAGTATCTTGGTGAGCAGTAGTTCTTTTCAGATTGATTCACAAGATTTAATTACCACAAATATTATTAAGGTTGCTCAAGCAAAAGGAACAAAATATATAGTGATTGATAATTTCTTTAATTATACGGATGAGAAAAAAAACATATTTATTTCATTAGCTGAAGAAATAAGAATCTCAAAAATAAAAATTATAATTATTGAAAGTTCAATAAATGAAGAGAATTTAAATACTTTGAAATTAATAGATAGAAGCTTCGAGAATAATATACTTTTAATGCCAGACCTAAATAGCGATAAAGACTTAATTCCTGATTTATCTATTTCTATACTAAATTTTTATCTTGAAAAAAATAAAGATTTTGGTTTTAAAGAATTTGAAATTTCCGCTTTGAACGAATTAAGAGTAAATAAAAATATTACTAATATTGATACATTAGACGGAATAATTTTTAGCTTAATGATTGGTTCTCAAACTGAGAACATTACAATTACTGATATAAATTCTCTAAATAAAAGCCTAACTAATTCGAATAAAATTATTAGTGAAGATGAACATAGAATTACTTCCCTTTTCAACCAACCACTAAGAGATGCTAGAGATAATTTTGAAATAATGTATTTTAATTTTCATTTACAAAATAAGATTAGCGTTGCAGATTTAGCAAAAAAATCAGGAATAGAAAGAACTCATTTATATCGAAAGCTGAAGCAACTGAAGATTAAATTTTAATCTTTAAATTCACTTATTACAGGAGTATGGTCTGAGGGACGCTCTAATTTTCTAGGTTCTTTGTCAATATATGAATGAATTAAATCGGGTAATAACGATTTAGACACTAGAATATGGTCTATTCTCATACCTAGGTTTCTTCTAAAGCCTGCCATTCTATAATCCCACCATGAATACTCATTACTTTTGGGATTAAGTATTCTAAATGAATCATCAAATCCAATATTAAGTAACTTGATGAAATAACTTCTTTCTTCTTCAGAAACTAGATTTTGTCCAGACCAACTTTCAGGGTCATGACAGTCAATATCTTTTGGAGCAATATTAAAATCTCCTGTTATCAATATTTTATTGTCTGTTAATTGGTCAATCCATTTACAAAAATTTTTTAACCAATTTTTTTTATAAATAAATTTCTCTGAATCTAGTGACTGACCATTTGGTATATAAGCAGATATAATTCTAACTTTATTATTTTCTGCTATTTCATATTCTCCAGATATTATTCTTTTTTGGGGGTCATCAAAATTTGGTAAATCTAATAAGATATTTGATAAAGGCTTTTTACTAATAAGCGCTACACCATTATAGGTATTTTGACCGTTATGATAAGAATATAAACCTAATTTTTTAAAAGTTTCATGTGGAAAATTATCATTATTTTGTTTGGTTTCTTGCAAACACAATACATCAACTTTAGATGACTCTATCCAATTTAAAACTTGAGGTAATCTCACTTTTAACGAATTAACATTCCATGTGGCTACTTTCATTTTATGATTTTAGTCCTTGATGTTTAAGTAAAGCATCAATTGTTGGCGGCCTACCTCGAAATGCAATAAATGAATCTAATGCTGGTCGAGAACCCCCTTTAGCGAGCACTTCCCGCTTAAATTTCTCACCAGCAACTTTTGACAATATTCCTTCTTCTTCAAACATACTATATGCGTCTGCAGAAAGAACTTCCGCCCATTTGTAACTATAGTATCCAGCTGCGTAACCACCAGCGAAAATATGAGAAAAGCTATGAGAGAACCTATTCCATTTTGGAGGTCGAATTATTGCAACCTCATCTCTAACATCTTCTAAAAGACCTAAGAAATCATGATTTTTCTTATAATTAACATTATGAAGCTTTATATCAAACAAAGAGAATTCAACTTGACGAAGTGTTTGAAGGCCAGATTGAAAGTTTTTTGACTTTAATAGTTTATTAAATAATGATTTTGGCATTTTCTTTTTCGTAGTGGTATGTTCAGTCATATTTTCAATCACCGACCATTCCCAACAAAAATTTTCCATAAATTGGCTAGGTAGCTCTACAGCATCCCATTCAACTCCTTTAATTCCTGAAACAGAATAATAATCAATCTCTGTTAGAAGGTGATGAAGTCCATGACCAAATTCATGAAAGAGAGTAATTATCTCATCGTGATTAAGGTAGGCACTATTATTTCTACCCGGGGCGGTAAAATTACATGTTAGAAAAGCTATAGGCAAGGCAGATTCATCATCAATAGTATACTTAGAGACGGCTTCATCCATCCATGCGCCACCTCGTTTATTTTTTCGAGCATAAAGATCAAAATAAAATTGACCTAATAGAACGTTAGATTGACTATAAATTTCATAGAACAAGACGTCTTTATGCCAGACCTCAGTACTTGTTTTTTTAAAACTAAGACCGTAAATTTTTGAAACAATACTAAAAAGACCCTCAATTACTTTATTAATGGGAAAATATTTTTTAATTTCAGTATCTGTAAAGTCAAATTTCTCTTTTTTAAGAATTTCAGACAAATAAGCAATGTCCCATGCTTGAGGAGTATCAATTTCATGAATTGTACCAATTCTATTTAAATCAACCATATCCTTTTTTGCAAAGGGCTTTGCTTTACTTGCTAAGTCTTGAAGAAAATTGATAATCTCTTCAGGAGTATCTGCCATTCTTGTTTCCAAAGCCATTTCTGAGAAGCTTTGATAATTCAGGAGTGATGATAAGTCATTTCGTAGCTTTAGAATTTGATGAATAGTTTTTGTATTATCAAATTTTGGTATAGCCAATTCTGAAGCCTTAATTGCATAGGCTCTATAAAGCTGCTCTCGCAATTCACGATTTTCTGCATACTGAAGAACAGGTATGTAACTTGGAAAGTCTAATGTAAATAGCCAACCATCTTTTTTAATATTAGTGGCTTTTTCTTTAGCCATATTAACAATATCTATAGGGATACCTTTAAGCTTATTTTTATCTTTAATAATAAGGGAAAACTCATTCACAGAATCAAGAACATTTTCTTCAAATTTTGAGCAATGTTTAGATAACTCACCCTTAATATTTTTAAATTTGTTTTTTTTAAGTTCTGGTAACGAGACTCCAGCAAGCTTAAAACCAAGCAACTCATTTTTTATAATCTTCTTTTGAATAGAATTAAATTTTTGCGAAGAATTATCTAAAAATAAAAATTTCTTATAAATAATTTCATTTTGTCCAAGAGTAGAATAGTATCTTGTAATTTTAATAAGGTTTTCATTGTATGCTTTTCTTAGGGGCTCATTATTCATGACGGAGTTTAGGTGACTAATTTGTGACCATGCACGGCTTAATTTCTCTTCGCATTTCTCAAGTGGTGTAACGAAGTTATCCCAATTAGGATTTTGTTTATCACTTTCAATTTTCATTATTGAGATAATATTTTTATTTATTATTTCATCAATAGCAGGCGAAATATGTTCAACTTTTATTTTCTCAAATGAGGGAAGGCAGTTTCTTTTAAGTAAAGGGTTCATAATTTATAATCTTTTTATATATAAAGTGGTGCGAGTAAATTTAAGGTAATAAATTCAATTTTTTTTAGAGAAGATATATCAAGATAAACTTTTATAAGAATTATCACTTTTATGGTGATCTTTAATCTTTTCTTTATATTTAATTACTTGCCGATCAAGTTTAGCTATTAATAAGTCAATTCCATGGTACATATCTTTGTCTGTACTTTTTGCGTGGATATCAATATTTGGAAGATGAATTGTAGCCTCTGCAATATGAGTTAGTTTTTCAACACTCAATATAAACTTAACATCTATAACATAATCAAAATGCGTTTTAATTTTTAAAAACTTTTTAGTAATATGCTCATGAAGTGATGGAGTTATATCTAAATGATGTCCAGAAATATTAATATTCATAATTCTACCCTTAAATAATTTTTCGTTTAGAGGACGGTAAAATCTTCAGAATTTCACGATATTTTGTAATTGTCCTTCTAGCTATTTTAACTCCTTGATCATTAATGATCAAACATAATTGCTCATCTGAGTATGGTTTTTTTTTAAATTCTTTGTCAATAATATTTTTAATTTTAGAAAGGATTGCTTTTGACGATAAATTATCATTATTTAAGGTTTCAATAGTTGAACCAAAGAAATATTTTAATTCAAAAATTCCATGTGGAGTTGAAATATATTTGTTGGAAGTGATTCGTGAAACTGTAGATTCATGAATTTCTAATTCAGTTGCAATATTTTTAAGTGTAAGCGGCTTAATGTACGATTCATCTTTTTCAAGAAAATCAATTTGTCTTTCTACTATAGATCTAGAAACTCTTAATATTGTTATAGCTCTTTGCTGAAGATTTTTAATCAGCCATTTTGCCTCTTGAAATTGATTTTTTAGATTACTATTTTTTTTATCTGATAAAATATTTTTGTAGTTACTATTTATTTTAACTTTAAAAAAACTTTCATTATTTAATTCTACAACCCATTCTCCATTTGTTTTTTTTACAAACACATCTGCACTTATATAGTTAGTATTTTCAATTTTTTGGAATGATAGACCCGGCTTAGGATTCAGTTTTTTTATTATTTTAATTGCTTTTTTTAATTCATCATCTTCACATTTTAATTTGTTTTTTAGGCCATCAAGGTTTGAGGAAGCAAGTAAACCCAAGTGTTTATTTGAAATAATTTTTGCTAAATCTATAATCTTAGGATTATCTTCAATAATATTCAATTGCAGGGATAGGCATTCTGATAGGTTTCTTGCACCTATTCCAGGAAGTGAAGCATCTTGTATTAATTTTAATAATATTTCTATTTCTTTTAAGTCAACAATAGGGTCGTATGGAATTTCTTCTCTTATTTTTTCTATACTTTCTGATAGGTACCCATTCTCATCAATATAATCAATCAGAAATGAAAAAATAACTTGATCCCTGTCTGTGAATGATAAAATAGATATATTTTCAATTAGATATTCTTTTAGTGTTTGATTTTTTACTTGATTTTCGAAAATATCATAATCTTGACTAATAGAGTTATTATCAATTACATTTTTACAAGGGACTGATTGGTCTTTACCATCCTCCTCTAAAAATAAATTTTCAGCCAAATATTCGTCAATTAGATCATTTAATTCTGACTGGGATGCCTGTAAAAATTTTATCGATTGCTGAAGTAAAGGTGTAAGTTTAAGGGATTGTGATAGTTTTAAATTAAAACTTAATTTCATATCTACAGCGTGAAATTCTTACCAAGATAAATTTCTCTCACCTTTTGGTTTGAAGTTATTTCTGATGGTGGCCCAGAAGCAAATATTTTTCCTTGGTTTACTATATATGCACGATCACAAATGCCCAGGGTTTCCCTAACACTATGGTCTGTTATCAGAACACCAATACCAATTGAAGCTAGGTGTTTAATAATTTTTTGAATATCAATCACTGCAATTGGGTCAATGCCTGCAAATGGCTCATCTAATAATATAAATTTAGGGTTTGTTGCAAGGCACCTAGCTATCTCTACTCTTCTTCTTTCTCCCCCCGATAAACTGATGGCAGAATTATCTCTGATATGTTCTATATTTAATTCTCTTAACAATATCTCTAGTTTTTCCGTCAATTTTTTTTTCGATAGTTTTCGTAATTCTAATATTGATAATATATTCTCTGAAACTGTCATTTTTCTAAAAATTGATGGTTCTTGCGGTAAATATGAAATACCAACTTTTGCGCGGTTATGAATCGGCATTTTTGTTAGGTTTTGATTGTCGATTAAAATATTTCCATGATCAGATGTAACAAGTCCAACTATCATATAAAAAGATGTTGTTTTTCCTGCACCGTTTGGCCCAAGTAAACCTATCACTTCTCCACTTTTTATAGACAATGAAATGTCTTTAACGACAACATTATTTTTATAACTTTTCTTAATATTTTGAATTATTAATTCTGACATTATTAATCTACTTTTTTAGGATTTATAATTGCTTTTGTACGCCCTTTTTTTCTGATTTCTCCATTTTTATTTTTGGTATCTCCAGATAATGCTTGAGCAAATTCGCTATTGGCATCGTACATTATATAGTCACCCCATACTTCATCTGCACCTCTTTTTACATAAGCTTTTTCGTATAAATGAACTTTATCCATATGACCATCATATTCAATTCTTAACCCTTTGCCATCTATATATTCATCTCCCCCTTCCATCTTTTGCTTAAACGTTGCTGGCTCTCCTATTGATGTGCTATGAGTAAAGCCTTGTTTATCTTCTCTTACAATTAATGTGTCTGCATGAATAATTAATGTTCCTTGGGTAAGTATTACATCTCCAGTATATGTGCTAATACTTTTAGTATCATCAACTGTCATTGTATCTGCTTCTATTTCTATTGGCTTATCTCTATCAGATTTTTCTGCTACTCCCATAGAAGGTACTATCGTAAATAGTAAAAAAATCAGTTTAATTATTTTGAGGTTTTTCATAGTAGACCTTCACATTACTTAGTAATTTGATTGTTCCTTCTTTTTTATCATACCTCATCCCAACGCCGTCAATTTCAATATCTGGTTCCTGTATTATCTTGACTGGTTTTTCACTTGTAACAATATCTAACTTAGTGAAAATTTTTAACTCATCAGTAAAAAGTGTCATTCTTTTCTTTTTTGCTGTCGGCAGGCGAATTAAGACAACATTTTTTTTAAGGAACACCTCATCTCCTTTATTATTAATCTCACCAGCAACACTCTTAATGGAGGTATGAGGTTTCCCATTTTCATATTTTGTATAGAAAGGCTGAATAAGAAAAGACTTCTCAGAGTAATTATAATGTTTCATTTCCTCGGCCTTCAACGTGTACTTAAGTTCTCCGTCCTTATCAGTTTGTGTTGTTGTAAAATTGTTTAAGAAAAAATCAGGCCCACTATTAAGGTCTTTTTTTTTATTAATATACTCTTTATCAACCTCTTGCTTCAACCAGTAACTGGTTAAAGCAACGAGTATTAAGAAAATTGCAACAAAGAATGTGGAAAGTTTATTCAATATTTTTATAGTAAATCAAATTATTTTAGCTTTAAATAAATTTTGTATTGTTAAGGCTCCAATTAAAGAATTATTAGAGTCAGTTACGAGAAAAGCTGTAATTTTCATCTCTTCCATCATTTTAAGTGCCTCTACTGCCATTTGATCAGATTTTAAGATTATGGGGGTTTTTTTCATAGATTTATCTATGGGAGAATTAATTTCCATTCCATCAAGCATGGATCGTCTTAAGTCCCCATCAGTGAAAATACCTAAGGGCTTGCCATCTGAGTTTACAACTGCTGTAAATCCAACCTTCTTTAAAGAAATTTCATTTATCGCATCTTTTATTGTGGCATCAATATTTATTAATGGTGTTGATTGTAAATCAAGCATAATATCTTTAACTAAAACAATCTTACCAAGACTTCCTCCCGGGTGAGATCGCGCAAAGTCTTCTGCTGTGAACTCTCTTAAATCAAGAACACAAATTGCCAAAGCATCACCTAGGGCTAAAGATGCGCTTGAGCTTGCTGTAGGTGCGAGCCCTAAGGGACATGCTTCTTTGGTAACCTTCACACTTATATGGATATCACTTTGTTTGGCCAAATTAGAGCTGGAATCACCCGTTATGCTGATAATTTTAGCCCCGATTCTCTTGATGGTTGGTAAAATTGATATTAATTCATTACTTTGACCCGAGTTTGAAAGAAAAATAACAATATCATCTTCAGTTATCATCCCAAGATCACCATGACTTGCTTCACCAGGGTGCATAAAAAAAGCAGGGGTTCCTGTGCTTGCAAAGGTAGAAGCAATTTTTCCAGCTATATGGCCAGATTTACCAATTCCACTCAGAACCACTCTTCCTTTACAATTCAAGATCTCAAATACAGCTTTTACGAAGTCTTCTGAGATATCAGAACTTACTTTTTGTATTTCCTTTGCCTCAATGTTTAAAACCTCTTGAGCTCGCTTTATAATTTCTTGTGTATTCATAGAAAATTTTTTGTTTTAATAAATTTAGACTTATCATGAAAGTATAGATTGATTTGATAGTAGAATAAAGCATATCTTAAGTCATACTAGTGATTATGTTTGAATCAATCCAATTAATTATTTTACTATTAGTCAGTTCGGTCTTGATGGTGGCTCTTTTTAGCTATTTAAGGCTGCCTCCAATGATTGCATATTTTGTTGTTGGACTAGTATTAGGGCCTCATGCGATTGGGGTATTACCAGATTCAGAATCAAGCAGACATTTTGTTGAGTTTGGCATAGTATTTTTAATGTTTACTATAGGGTTAGAGTTTAGCCTACCTAAATTAAATTCTATGAGAAGTATCCTTTTTGGACTAGGTGGCTCCCAGGTTTTAATAACAATTTTTACCGTTATATTATTCGGAGTATTTTTTGGCCTAAATCTGCCTACGGCATTTATTATCGGAGCGGCACTGACTATGTCTTCCACAGCTATAGTTTCGAAAATTTTAATGGAGCGAATTGATCTAAATAGTAGGCATGGTAGGCTAGCAATAGGAATTTTATTATTTCAAGATATTGCAGTAATTTTTATTCTTATTTTAATCCCTGTTTTTAATTCCCAAGATACCGATTTATTTGAACTTATTATTTATTCTTTAGCAAAAATAATTTTATTATTATTTATTGTGTTTAAAGCTGGTCAGCCGGTTATGAACCTTTGGTTTGGTATTGTCGCAAGAAATAAATCTAGAGAATTATTTGTTTTAAATGTATTGATGATCACACTAATTTTTGCATATGTAACAAAACTAGCTGGTCTCTCATATGCTTTAGGTGCCTTCTTAGCTGGAATGTTAATCTCAGAAACACGATATAGACATCAAGTAGAGTCAGACATAACTTCATTTAGAAATATTTTACTAGGATTATTTTTTATTAGTGTTGGAATGATGCTAAACCTTGATGTTTTAAGTAATAATTTTTTATTAATATTTGTGTTGTTTATTGGGCTTACCTTATTCAAAATAATCTTAATAACTTTTCTTACATGTTTTTTCAAGTATGAGCTTGGAGTTGGAATTAGAACTGGAATTATTCTTTCCCAAGCAGGAGAATTTAGCTTTGTAATTTTAGCGCTTGGACAAGAGAGCGGAATTATTTCGGGCGACATTCTTCAGATTATATTGTCTGTTTGCCTTTTATCAATGCTATTTGCCCCAATATTAATTCCATACAATGGAAGGATCGCAAGATTTATTGCTAAAGGGTATTCTAAAAAAACAGAAACATTAATGAAACAGCAGGAGGGAATAGGACATGACCTATTTGACCATGTTATTTTGTGTGGGTACGGAAGAAGCGGACAATATTTGGGAAGGTTTTTAAAAGAAGAGAATATTAAATATATTGCTATTGATATAGATTTGAACCGGGTTAGTGACGCAGCCAATGCTGGTGAAAATGTAATGTATGGAGATGCAAGCCGTAGAATTGTTTTAAGAGCTGCTGGGATTGAAAGGGCAAAAGCTGTTGTAATTGCCTATGCAGAAGATAGGTCCACTGAAAAGGTATTGAATGTTATTCGTGAGTCCCACCCAACCTTACCCGTTGTTGTAAGAACTAAAGATGAATCTTCGGTCGAGTCATTAAAAAATTCTGGAGCTACAGACGTAGTTCCAGAGGTTCAGGAAGGGAGCTTGATGTTAGCATCACATGCCCTGGTTCTATTAGGTGTTCCACTTAGCAGTGTGATAAAAAAGATTAGGATTTTTAGAAGTGAAAAATATAAAATGTTTAAAGGGTATTTTGTTGGCGCAACTGATTTAGATCAAGAGAATACCATTCAAGATCGTCTTCAGCTTCATTCAATAGAGATTAAAAAATACTTTTTTATTAAAGAAAAATCAATAAAAAACTTACCATTACAGAAATTTAATATTGAAATACAATACTTAAGGAGACCCAACATGCTTGAAGATGTAGAGCCTCGTGAGGATATAATACTGGCAACTGGCGATATAGTTGTTATTTTGGGTTTGCAAGTAGATTTAAACTTATTCGAAAAATATGCAATTACTGGTAAATAAAAATTGAGTGTAAAAATTGTAGTCATAGGAGCAGGAATAGTTGGGTGTTTGACTGCTATCAAATTAAAAGAAACAGGGTTCGATGTGACTATAGTTGATAAATCTCAATTAGGTGCAGAGTCAACGTGGGCAGGTGCTGGAATTTTATTTCCATTGATGCCTTGGCAGTACGAAGCCAGAGTTTTTGATTTATGCAAAAATGCATCAAAATTTTATAAGGCTTTCTCAAAAAAACTATTTCAGCACACTAAGATCGATCCAGAATATATTGAGTCAGGTTTGGTATGTACTCCACCCTTCGATAAAAAAAATGTACTAGACTGGGCCGGTAAGAATAATTTAAATGTCTGTGAATATAAACATAAAGAAGAATCATCTTATTTATTTGAGTTTGTTGGACAAATTCGTGCCCCAAGACTAATGAAGTCGATTAAATTGTATATGAAGGACCTTGGGATAAATTTATTAGAAGAAACTCAACTTAAGCACCTAAAAGACATTAATATTAATGTTAAAGAGTGGCCGACTGTTGGAGAAGATAAAATATCTGGAGATATATTTGTCATAACTTCTGGTGCTTGGAGCTTTGAATTGAAGAAACATTATAAAGAGATGATTTATCCAGTTAGAGGCCAAATGATTCAATATAAAAAAACTAAAGTAACACTTAAGCACATTTTGTATTCTGATGATTTTTATGTGCTTCAGAGGAAAGATGGAATAATACTTGCTGGTAGTACAGTTGAGAATGTAGGTTTTGATAAAACTGTCAGTAAATTTTATTTGAAAAAACTCATGAAAAAAGCAGAAAAACTTGTACCTGAATTAAATGGTTTAGAGCCCGAAACTCAGTGGGCAGGTATAAGGCCGGGAATAAAGGGAAATGTACCTCTGATACAAAAAGATAAATATCATGATAATGTATTTATTAATTCAGGCCATTTTCGTTATGGTCTAACTATGGCACCTCAGTCAGCAGAAGAAGTTTGCAATATGATAATAAAATCAATCCAATGAAAAAAATAACAACAATAATTTGGTGCTTCGTTGATGGAAAAAAAGGACATGAAAATCAATCGGTTGGCCTAATTAACCAGCTGGGATCAAACGTAAAATGCTTTACTCATTATATTGATGTACCTGTAAAAAATAGCTTTTTTTCAGCATTAATCTTTAATAAGTTATTAGTTTTGAAGGCACTAAGAAAACCAGATTTAATAATAGGAGCTGGGCATAAAACTCATTTATACGTTTTATATGCTAAATGTTTTTTTGGGGGAAAATCAGTTTTATTAATGAAGCCGTCGTTACCGGTTAAATGGTTCGACCTGTCAGTAATCCCTGAACATGATGTAGGGAATTTAAGTAAATCTATTTATATTACGAAAGGTCCTTTAGTAAAAATTACCCACAAAAAATATAAACAAATACGTGGACAAAATTTAGTATTAATAGGAGGGGAATCAAAACACTATGAATGGGATAGTAATAAAATTATCAATCAACTAAAGGAAATCGTAGAAAATAATCCAAAAGAATCTTTCATTTTATCAAGTTCGAGAAGGACACCAAAAAATTTCATAGCTAAAATACCACAACAGATAAAGTCAAACATAAAGATAGTTTTATGCCATGAAACAAATGAAAAGTGGATGAATAGAGTTATGGCTAAGTCAAATTATATATGGGTTACCGTAGATTCTTATTCCATGATCTATGAATCATTAAATTCTGCCGCTAAAGTTGGTGTATTAAATTTAAAAAATAAAAATACAAAATTAACTAAAGCAATTGCAAAGTTGATTTCCGAGAAAAAAGTTTTTACTTGGGATAAAAAGCAAACATATAAGACTAATAAAAAAATAATATACAAATCAAACGAAACCGAAAGTTGCTCTAAATATATTATAAAACGTTTTATAAACAAGATATGAATACAAAAAATATTACTGTATTACAAGTTCTACCCGCACTAGAGTCTGGAGGCGTAGAAAAAGGTACTTTGGAAGTAGCTAAATTTTTAGTTGAAAAAGGGCATAGATCAATTGTTATTTCCAAAGGCGGAAGATTGCTAGAGCAGCTGATTAAAAACGGAAGTGAGCATATTAAGTTAGATATAGGTAAAAAGTCATTGCTTACAATTAAGTATATGCCATTTTTAATTAAATTTATTAAATTTAGCAATATAGATGTAATACATGTTCGCTCTAGATTTCCTGCATGGATAATATTTTTAACACTTAAGTTTATCCCAAAAAAAATAAGACCACTTTTGGTAACTACAGTTCACGGTCCCTATTCAATAAATTTTTATAGTTCGATTATGGCAAAAGGGGATTTAGTTATTGCTATTTCAGAGATGATTAAAAAATATGTTTTAGATAACTATAAAGTAAATAAAAAGAGACTTTACCTTAATTATCGTGGAGTTGATTCTATAAATTATAATAATAAACAGACTGTTTCAAAGCTATGGAGCAAAGATTGGTTCAGGGAATATCCAAAAACAAAAAATAAAATTCTTGTAACCTTGCCTGCCAGAATAACTCGCTGGAAAGGACAAGAAGATTTTATTAGCTTAATATTGAAATTAAAAGATGATTTTCCTGATATACATGGATTAATCGTAGGAGATGCACAAAAGGGCAAAAAAAAATTCCTTAAGTCTTTAAGAGCAAAAGTTAAGCTCAATAATCTAACAGATAACATTACTTTTACTGGTCATAGAGGAGATATAAAAGAAATAATGCTGATTTCAAAAATTGTTTTCTCATTATCAAATGAGCCAGAAGCATTTGGAAGAGTTTCTTTAGAAGCATTGAGTTTAGGGATACCAGTTATTGCTTATTCACATGGTGGGGTTGAGGAGCAGTTAAAAAAGATTTTGCCTTCCGGGCTAGTAGCTAAAAATAGTAACCAGTTACTTTATGAGAAAACTAAAAAATTTCTTATTCAACCTCCAATTCCTAAAAAAAATAATTATTTCTTATTAAAGAATATGCTGGAAAATACATTAAATATTTATTTCATTGGGATAAAATTAAATAATAAGGATAGATATTGAAATTTATCATTGTTACTCAAACATTCCCTCCAAGGAGAGGGGGGATGCAACTTGTTATGAAGGGACTTTCAGAGGGCCTTTCGGAATATGGGGAGGTAATTATTTTTCTCGATCATTCTTGTAAGGAACCAGTTAATAGTAAAAAATTTACCATTAAAATGAACCCAACATTATTTCCAAAAATTATCAGACCTTATGTAAAATATGTAAAATTATTTTTTCAAGACATAAATAGAGAAGATATTTTTATTTGTGATAGCTGGAAATCAGTTTCGGCAATACCGGGGACCTATTCAAATAAGATAGTTATCCTGGCACATGGACAAGAGTATCTTAACCAAAATAAAAATGGTAAGAAAATAAAATTAGCGCTATCAAGGTCAAATATTTTGATATCAACATCAGTGTATACAAAAAATTTGATTGAAAAATACCAAAAAAAAATTAGGATTAAAATCATACCTCCCACCTACGCAATGCAAGAGTCATTAAAAATAAGTAAGAAAGTTAGAAAAAAAAGCGAGTTGGTTAATTTATTTACCCTCACGAGAATAGAAAGAAGAAAGGGTTTGTTTGAAACAATGTCTGCACTATCTGTATTAATTAAAAAGAACAAGTTAATAAACTGGCATTGGACTATTGCCGGGGATGGACCAGATTTAAACGAACTTAAGAGAAAATCAAAAACATTGGATTTGGATACATTTGTAACCTTTTGTGGAAAAATAGACGAAACTAAGAAAAAGAGACAGTTTAGTGATGCTGATTTATTTATCATGCCTTCCTACAGGTACAAAGATTCAGTTGAGGGGTTTGGAATAGTTTATATCGAAGCTGCAATGTATGGAGTTCCATCTATAGGCGGGGAAGATGGTGGGATTACTGATGCTATTGAACACAATGTAACTGGTTGGCTCGTTAACCCATTAAAAGAGGATAGGTTAATAAAACTACTTAAAAAAACTATTAGCAGTAGTGAGGAGCGAAAACTGAAAGGAATTGCTGCTAATAAAAATTATAATAAAAAATTTAAGGGTAGAAAGGCTTTAAAAATGTTTATTGAGGAAATTACGGTTTAAAATTTGACTAATAAAAAAAATATATTAATTATCAAGCATGGGGCTTTAGGCGATATTATTGAGTCCGAAGGTTTGATGCGCGCAATAAGAAATCATCATTTAAAAAGTAAAATTACTTTCTTAACATCAAGTAGGGATAAGAGTTTAATAGAATGCTTTTATTATATAGATGAAGTTATGACTGATGATAGAAGCACTTTTTGGAATGTAAGCAAAAATTTTTTACTATTAAAAGAATTAATAAATTGTAAGTTTGATATTGTTTATGATTTACAAAATTCCCAAAGAACATCGATATATAAAAAGTTTTTTTTAATTAAACCTCAATGGATTACAACTAATAGAAAAATTCATCCAATATCTGGTCTGATGGGCTTGGTTGAAATGTTGGAAGAGCATGGAGTTAAAGATAAAAAATCTTATATCCCAGACATATCATGGATGGCAAGCGATGTGAGTCAATTATTAAAAGATAATAATATCAAATCTAGATTTATTCTCTTTATACCAGGTTCTTCCGCTAGCCATAAAAATAAAAGATGGCCTTACTTTAAGGGTTTATCAGAGGAGTTAATAAACAAAGGTTTTGATGTCGTTAGTATTTTAGGGCCTGACGAGACGATACTAGAAGGTAGTTTGCATGGAAAAATTTTTAAAAATTTATCATGGGGTGACTTAGTCGGAGTGATAAATAATGCAACTGTTGTCATTGGCAATGATACTGGCCCAAGTCATATCGCATCATGTTTAGGAAAAAGAGGAATAGCTTTATTTGGACCGACAACAGCACTACAGTCTGGGCTATCGAGGCCACCGTTTACAGTTATTGAAGCCGATGATTTGTCTAAAATTACAATTAAAAAAGTAATGAAAAAATTATTACTTCAATTAGATTCGATTAAAAATTAATTTTTCTTTTGATAAATAACCAACCAGCCCACAATTAACCAAACTATGGCAGCAAAGCCATTATTAAAAATACTCATGCCAGTTGTAAGCGGAAAAAAGCAAACAAATAACAAGGTTGTTAGTATGCTTAAAACGAAGAATGACCCATTTTTTTTATATGATTTAAATATTGATATGAAGATTGATGCAATCATTGCGTAGAACAAAGTAAATCCAATAACTCCTGTTTCTGAAAGAAGTTCGAGCGATATATTGTGGGGATGCCAGCAAACACCTGGGCCGGATCCAAGTAAGCCAAAATCAGTACATACTTGTCTATAAGTATGAAGCCCTACACCTATAACTGGAGATTCTAGCCATACCTTTATAGCGCTTTGAAATACAAGGCCGTAAGTATATGCTAAAGCGCCAACTTCTGGCTTAACGTTTTCTGCGTCTGATAGCGTAAACATGTTTTCAATTTTTGAAAACTGATCAATTGTAGATATAACTGTTCTATTTGTAATTTCAGGGTTATTGAATGCAAAAATTATAATAGAAAGAATAAGAACAAAAAGAAAAGAGATTAAATGTAATCTTATTGATTTTTTTTCTACAAATAAAGCAAATAACACTAAAATTAAGCCACAAAGACTTAGCATAAATGCCATTCTCTCCCCAGTAATAAATATAGTAAATATACCGATAAATAATATTAAAAAATATGGAATAGAACTTAATAATTTTTTTTTAATTGGATTAAAGAGGGTGGCAATTAACAAAAAAAGAAACATAAGTCTTGAAAGCCAAATTCCTGGAATAGGATTATCTCTAAAAGGTCCCGTTAGTCTTTGTCCGTCAAATAATTTTGGGTAACCAAAAATATCAAAGTAATTAAAATATTGCCACCAACAATCAAATACTATAAATAAAAAGGTTATTCCAAAGATAGTAAAGAATTTTTTTTGTTGTTCTTGTGTATTTAAAACCCAATAAGCTAAAGCAATTGCAAAAACTGGCCATCTGATAAAAGCAATTGAATAAAGTAGACTCTTTTCGGGATTTGAGCTGAATGGAGTATTTATGAAGAGTAAATATCCCCAAAAAATTAAAGCAAATATGAACCAACTTTCTTTTACCCAGACCCAATTCTTATTAATGAATGATTTATACAAAAAAAGAAAAACTATGGTAATAATTGTTACATCCGCAACACTCCGAGAAAAAAACAAGAGTAACGGCAAAATAATAACAATGTATTTACTAAATAAGTCTAAAGCTGTATTTTTTTTACTATTTTTCATTGATAACATTATATATAAAATAATTGTTTCCCTAATACAAATTATATTATGAGAGAATATTATTTTTAAACTAATATTAAATTTATTGTGCTTAAAAACCTAGGCATAGAAAGTAATGATGACGATTAAAATACAAAAGATTTTATTTATTACTCTTTCAAATATTGGGGATGCTATCTTAACTACCCCAACACTAGAGGCAATTAATCTTAAGTACCCAAATGCTCGTATTGATATTGTTGGAGACAAACAATCAATTTGTATTTTTAAATATTTTCCATATGTAGAAAATTTGTTTATTAAAAATAAAGACCATGGATTCATTGGGTTAATAGCCCTATTAAAAAAATTAAGACTTACTGATTATGATCTAGCAATTGACTTAAGGTCAGACGCATTACTTTATTTAATAAAATCTAAAATAAAAGTTCACAAGCTACCTAACAAGAAATCAATACATTTGCATAGTGCAGAAAAGCATTATTATTGCTTAGAAGCAATAGTTTCAAATAAAATTCCGGATACTAAAATATGGATATCAAAGAAAGAAATATCTTTAGCTAAAGAAAGAATAGGTAATATTAAAAAAAGTAAAATATTATCTATTGGCTTAGGATCTAGATTTAAAACTAAAAATTGGCCAGTTACTTCTTACGCTGATTTGTCCAATAAACTTCTTAAATATTTTGATGCGGTTATTCTGGTTGGCAACAAAGATGATTCGAAATACGCAGATAAATTTATTGAAAATTATCATGGTAAAATATTTAATTGCATGGGTAAATACGATATTATTGAGACGGCAGCGCTAATCAAGCACTCTGATTTATTTATAGGGAATGATTCTGGTTTAGGACATGTTGCTAGTTCAGTTGGAGTCAAAACATTCACTTTGTTTGGTAATGGCGAGCCATATAGATATAAACCCTGGGGCAAAAATTCAGAATGGCATCAAGATAAAAATTTTGAAATAACAAAAATTAAAGTTGAGGTTATTATGAATAAAATAATACCTCTTTTGACTACCTAGTTGTTACCCAGCTACCTGACTTTCCACCATGCTTTTCAGACAATTTAATGTCGAAGATACGCATTTCTTTATCCACTGCTTTACACATATCGTAAACTGTTAATAATGATATTGTTGTAGCGGTCAGTGCCTCCATTTCAACACCAGTTTTACCCATACAAAATACCTTCACAGCACATTCAACAATATTATTTTTTTGATCAATATGGAATTCGATGTCGACATTGGTTAGTTCAATTTGGTGACATAATGGTATTAAGTTAAAAGTTTGTTTAGCAGCCTGAATGCCAGCAATTTTTGCTACTGTAAGGACGTCTCCTTTTTTGTGTTCGCCTTTATTTAATAATAATAATGTTTTTGGGCTCATTTGAATAAACCCAATAGCTTTTGCTATCCTTTTGGTAATAGCCTTGTCTGATATATCAACCATTTTGGCATTGCCATCTTTATCTGTGTGTGTAAGCATAATTTTAAATATAAAATTCCATTTTTAATATATATTACCCATAATATAAAATATGAAAAAGCTTTTATCAATACTATTTATTATATCCACTGTTTGTACTGCCAATAATTTACCAGATTTAGGTGATTACGGTTCAACTGTTGTTAGTTCTCATGATGAATCGCTTATTGCTCGACAAATTTTATATCAGGTTAATCAGAGTCAAAATATTGTTAGAGATATAGAGATAAGTGATTACTTAGAATCAATTGGACTAAAGCTTATAAGAAATAGCTCAGATCCAGGCCGAAAAATACAATTTTTTATTGTCAATGACCCGACTATTAATGCTTTTGCGATGTTAGGAAATATTATTGGCGTTCATACTGGACTTTTCCTTTCAGCTAATTCTGAATCCGAACTTGCTAGCGTATTAGCACATGAAATCGCACACATCACTCAAAGACATATTGTAAGATTTCTGGCACAGCAAGATCGTATTACTACTGAGGGGCTTATTATTACCGCATTAGCAATTTTATTATCAAGGGGAAGTGCAGACCTTGGAAGTGGCGCGTTTCTTGGAGGAAATGCTTATGCAATGCAGCAGAATTTAGATTTTACGCGTGAACATGAGAAAGAGGCCGATAGAGTTGGCATTCAAATTTTACATAGGTCTGGATTCGACGTTAGAGCATCTGCAGACTTTTTTAAAACACTACAAAAAGGAAATCAGTTTTCAATTGGAGCGGCGCCTTCATTTCTAAGAACACATCCAATTACAAGTGATAGGATAAATGATATTAATGCTCGTCTTGAGGACTTCTCATATAAACAAAGAATTGAAAATCCTAATTTTTATTTTATTAAGGGAAAGATTAGAGCCTTTATAGGGCGAAAAAAAACAGTCATAAATATATTAGAAAAAAATATTAAAAATAAAGCGTATTTAAATGAGGCGGGTGAACGATACGCATTAGCTTATGCGTACATAAGAAATAAAGAATTTGATAAAGCTTATATACAAATAAAAAAATTATTAGGTTTTTCTATAAAAAGTCCAATGTTGATTCAATTACAAGCAACATTTTTAACACAAGTAGGTCGTGAACAGGATGCAAAAAGTATATTAAAGGTTGGACTAAAAAAATACCCTGGTTATCGTTCTTTTATTTACGGGTTAGCAGAAAATTATATCGAAGATGACGAATCACTAAAGGCTATACGTTTATTAGAAAATTACAAAATTAAATTTTCCCAAGACCCAAATTTATACCTTTTTATTTCAAAAGCATATTCAAGTCAGGGAAAAAAATTGTTGCAATATGAAAATATGGCCGAATCTTTTTATTATAAATTTAATTTACAAGAAGCAATAAATCAAATGGATTTAGCTGTAAAAGCCAACGATGGAAATTTTTATGAAAAATCTAGAGTTGAAGCTAGACTTAAGCAACTAAAGAATGAAGAAGCATTGTATGTAAAATTTTATGATAAGTAATTATTATCATAACGATATTAATAATAAACTATACAAGTTAAATAACTCTATTTATAATTTTGATTAGAAACTATATTTATTAAACTAAGGGAGATTTTATGTCTACATTAATTAACACAGAAGTTAAGCCTTTTAAAGCAACTGCCTTTCATAATGGAAAAGAAATTGAAGTTACGGAGGCGGACTTAAAAGGAAAGTGGAGTGCGGTAATTTTTTACCCAGCTGACTTTACATTTGTATGTCCGACAGAATTAGGAGATGTTGCTGATCATTATGAGGAGCTTAAAAAAATGGGTGTTGAGGTTTATGCAGTATCAACAGATACACATTTTACCCATAAAGCTTGGCACGATACATCTGAAACAATAAAAAAAATTACATACCCAATGATTGGCGATCCAACGGGAACATTGACAAGGAATTTTGAGGTTATGATTGAGGAAGAAGGATTGGCACTAAGAGGCTCATTTATTATTAACCCTGAGGGAATTATAAAAACTGCAGAAGTAAACGATTTGGGGATTGGTCGATCAGCAGCTGACCTAGTTAGAAAGATTCAAGCCGCTCAACATGTTGCAGCAAATCCAAATCAAGCATGTCCTGCTTCCTGGAAACCAGGAGAAGAGGCATTAACCCCTTCATTAGATTTAGTTGGAAAAATTTAAATAGTTTATAACGAGTTAAGAATGGAAAACCAAAATAAATCTATAGAAGAAATTTGTGGTTTAGATAAACAGTGTGAGAAAAGATGGTTAGAGGTTCCAACAGATTGTATCTAAATTACAACTGAATAAATGTTGGGTCAGAATACTGGCCCCACATTTAATAACTTATGGATTATTAGCAAATGGCACTTGATTCAAAAATAAAAGAACAATTAAATCAATACCTAACAAAAATTAAATCTCCAGTGAGTATAGATGCTTTCACTAATAATGAACATGCATCTGCTTCAATGGTGGATTTATTGAAAGAATTATCAGGTATGTCTGATAAAGTAACATTGAATATTTTTAATGATAGCAATGAGAGAACACCATCTTTTCAAGTAAATAAATCTAATGAATTATCTGGCATTCAGTTTGCTGGCATTCCTATGGGGCATGAATTTACTTCGCTAGTATTGGCTTTGTTGCAAGTAGGCGGTTATCCCGTAAAGATTTCTGAAGAACAAGTTGAGCAAATAAAAAATATTGAAGGAGAGTTTCTTTTTGAGACATACATCTCTCTAAGTTGCCATAACTGCCCTGATGTTGTTCAGGCGCTCAATGTTTTATCTCTATTAAACCCGGGCATAAGTCATTGCATGATTGATGGCGCATTATTTCAAGAGGAAATAAATACCAAAAAAATTATGTCTGTCCCAACCATATATTTAAATGGTAAAGAGTTTGGACAAGGTCGAATGGATCTTGAGGAGATTATTAATAAAATTGATACAAAAGCTTCAGATAAAGCCGCTGAAAAAATTTCAGCTATGAAGCCTTTTGATATGCTCATAATTGGCGGAGGGCCCGCAGGGTCTTCAGCTGCAGTTTATGCTGCAAGAAAAGGTATTAGAACAGGTATTGTTGCGGAACGATTTGGTGGTCAGGTTATGGATACTCTTGGCATTGAAAATTTTATATCAGTTAAGGCTACCGAAGGCCCAAAGCTAGTTTCTGCACTAGAGGAGCATGTTAAGGAGTATGACGTTGATATTATTAATCTTCAGAAGGCTAAGAAGCTATCCAAGAATGAAGACTCTCATTACTTACTGGAACTTGAGGGCGGAGGAACTCTTGAGAGTAAATCAATTATTATTGCAACCGGCGCCAGATGGAAAGAGTTAGGAGTGCCAGGAGAAAAAGAATATAAAGGCAAAGGAGTAGCTTACTGCGCTCATTGTGACGGACCATTATTTAAAGGTAAAAATGTTGCTGTAGTTGGTGGAGGTAATTCAGGAATAGAAGCAGCTATTGATTTGGCTGGCATAGTTGGTCACGTAACTGTCCTGGAGTTTGCTCCTGAATTAAAAGCTGACCAGGTATTGGTTGATAGATTAAAAACACTAAAAAATGTCGATATATTATTAAATATCCAAACAAATGAGATACATGGTTCAGATAAAGTTACCCACATAAAATATATAGAAAGAGAATCCAAAGAAGAAAAGCAATTAAATATTGAAGGAATATTCATTCAGATTGGCTTAGTGCCGAACACTGATTGGATAAATGGGAGTATAGAGTTAAGTAAATATGGCGAAATTGAGATTAATAATCACGGGGCAACATCTTTACCAGGCGTATTTGCGGCTGGAGATGTAACTACAGTTCCCTATAAGCAAATTATTATCGCTATGGGAGAGGGCTCAAAAGCTGCCCTAGGTGCATTTGATTATTTAATTAGGAATTAGATATTAAATTTTTAAGTAGTGGAATGGTAATAGATTTTTTTGTTTTTAAAGACCATTCATCTAGAGCGTCTAGTGTTGCTATTAAAGTATGAAGATCTCTTTGAAGATTGTTTATACAATAGCTAATAATTTTTGAATCTAAAGACATTCCTTTTTCTTTTGCATGATGCTCCAAGGCTAACATTTTTTCAATATCACTAAGCCCCTTTAGTTGATAAACTAGACCCCAGCCAAGTCTGCTGGAAAGATCATCCCTCAATTTCATATTTTTAGGAGAGTTTATGCCTGTAACCATTAATTTTTTATCTTCTTCCTTATATTTATTGTAAAGATTAAAAATTTGTATCTGTTCTTCTTTATCTGCATTTTGAATATTATCAATAACAGTAATATTTTGTCTTTTAACGGCTTCAGCAAGATGTGATTTACCACAGCCGTTTTCTCCCCATAAATAAATAAAAAATATAGGGCTAGATGGCTCGATAAAATTAATTAATGAATTTAAACATTCGGCATTATTACCAACAACAAAGTTATCGATAGTTTTTTTTGCAGGTTTGTGAATATCTAGTAAAAGTTGGTCCATAATTAAGCAATTTTGAAAATATCTATTGATAGCAAATTCAGTTAAAATCTTATTATACTTAAAGTAAAAAATATTTCAGAGGGTTAAAAAACTTGAATCAAAAAATTACATCATA
>Ga0209384_1000174_pt1 | contig 45120 bp, 49 predicted proteins | sample CoawatmetaG05DNA_FD_187511 | JGI IMG/M metagenome (GOLD analysis project Ga0209384, IMG submission 187511) | Marine microbial communities from the West Antarctic Peninsula - Coastal water metaG058-DNA (SPAdes) (version 2) | ecosystem: Environmental > Aquatic > Marine > Coastal ... | reverse complement strand
TAGCCACCTCATCTCCCAACATTAAATGTGGGAAGAATCCAGCACCCATTTTACTACTGATCCAGAATACAGGAAGTAAGTAAGCAATAATTAAAACTATATATTGCGCAACTTGCGTCCATGTAACTGCTCTCATTCCACCAAGCATAGAGCAAAGCAATATACTTACCAATCCAACGTACACAGCAATTTTAAAAGGAATATCTAAAGCTACTGAAGCAATAGTTCCTGTTGCATTGATTTGTGCAGTCACATATGTGAATGAAGCTACTGTTAATACTAGTACCGCAGCAAGTCTTGCTGCATTACCACCATATCGTGTACCAACAAAATCTGGAACCGTGTAACAGCCAAATTTTCTTAAGTAAGGTGCTAGTAAAGTAGATACAAGTATATAACCACCTGTCCATCCAACTAGTAGTGCCATATATCCGTAACCCTTAAAGTAAATACCACCTGCCATTGCAACGAATGATGCACCAGACATCCAGTCTGCTGCAGTAGCCATTCCGTTAAATACAGTAGGTACTTCTCTTCCTGCTACGTAGTACGCGTCCATTTGAAGTGTACGTGATAACCAACCGATTATCGCATAGATAGCAATGGTGAAAACAACAAAAGAAATTCCTATTGCTTTTGCAGATAACCCCATTTGTTCAGCAATCGCCATCAATATTATGAATCCTATAAAACCACCTGTATAGATTCCATAAACTTTTGGTAGATTGTCTATAAATTTACCTTTTATCATTAGCTACCCTCTCTTTCGGTGAAACCAAACTCTTCATCTATCTTCTCTTGTCTACCTGCAAACCAGAAATTCAAAATTACAAACGCTAATAATGAACCCTGACATGTCATATAATATGACAATGGGTAACCAAAAGGTCTGAAGCTAGATGCTTCCATCTCAGTTCCGAAAAAAAAGATGCCAATTGAGAATACAAACCAGATTGCTAAAGTAACGAACAGTAGCCCCCTAGTTTTTTCCCAATGTTTTGCTTTATTTGACATTTTTACTCTCCCTATATAGTTAAGTGAGAAACCTTAACCATAATGAGATAGATTGAAAGCCTTTAATAGCTCGAATTGGGGCCATTTTTGAAATATAAATCATACAAAAGGTAGATAAAATTGCTCAAATATAAACTTAAAATAAAAGACATAAAACTTGAAGATTTTAGAGTTTATTTATTTGCTTTGTTTAAAGGAGTTCTTCCAAAGAAAAAAATCAAGAATATGGAAGACCTTACACTGTTTATTCAAACAAAATCAGCCTGGGTGTCACAGGTAACTTTATATAGTTATTTAAAAACAAGAATGGGAACTAAGTGGGTATTACACTTTGATGATGAGGTATTTTTAGCATCCATTAACAAAGCTAAATGGAATATTTATTCTATAGCACTTCAGGATCTTACTTTTTATAGCCTATCGTATTTGAATGTTTTTTGTAATTATAAGGACATGAGTAAAGCCAATGAAATTTATGATGAAATTTTGACCAAAGAAAAAAAAAATGAAATGCCAGAGGAAATTATTTCACAAGCAAAAGAAAAATTTAAAGAACGATTAGAAAAGATTGATTGGAATACATATTATAAGTCTTGGCCATTTAATGAAAGCGCTCTAACCTTATATAAATGGGCACCAGTGGCTGAAGAATTAAAAATTTTAGACAGAAAAATCGTGTTAAATTCTATGATCTTAAAATGGGAAAATATTGAAAAAGAATTTAAAGAATTAATTAAGATTTAAATATTTTTTCTATTATCAACTAAGCTTTGCACAACACTTGGATCAGCTAGAGTGGATGTGTCACCTAATTGATCATGTTCATTAGCAGCAATTTTCCTTAAAATTCTTCTCATAATTTTCCCAGATCTAGTTTTTGGAAGACCAGGAGAAAAATGAATAATATCAGGTGTTGCAAGTGCTCCAATTTGTTTTCTAACCCAAAGCTTTAAATCTCTTTCAAGATCTAAATCTGATTTCTCTCCAACATTTAGAGTTACATAACAATAAAGACCATTACCTTTAATATCGTGTGGGTACCCAACCACAGCAGCTTCAGCAACTTTTGGATGAGCAACAAAAGCACTTTCTATTTCAGCAGTTCCAAGGTTATGACCAGAGACAATAATTACATCATCTACACGACCAGTTATCCAGTAGTAACCATCCTTATCTCTCTTAGCGCCATCTCCTGTAAAATATTTTCCATTAAATTGAGAAAAATAAGTATCGATAAATCGTTGATGATCACCGTAAACAGTTCTCATTTGTCCAGGCCAAGATTGAGAAATGCACAATCTTCCCTCGCCAGCTCCTATAATTTCTTTGCCATCTTTATCAACTATAGAGGGCTTTATTCCATAGAAAGGTTTACTTGCAGAGCCAGGTTTTAAATTCATAGCTCCAGTTTGAGGACTAATTAAAATTCCACCAGTCTCTGTTTGCCACCAAGTATCAACAATAGGGCATTTAGAATTTCCAACTGTTTTGTAATACCACATCCAAGCCTCAGGATTAATTGGTTCTCCAACAGTTCCTAATAATTTCAAAGATTTTCTAGAAGTTTTTTTAATTGGTTCGTCTCCCTCTCTCATCAAGGCTCTAATAGCTGTGGGCGCTGTATAAAAAATATTAACTTTATGTTTATCAATAATTTCCCACCATCTTGAACTGTCAGGGTAGGTTGGGATTCCTTCAAACATTATTGTTGTTGCACCATTAGCAAGAGGACCATAGATTATATAACTGTGACCCGTTACCCAGCCAATATCAGCCGTGCACCAATAAATATCTTTTGGTTTATAGTTAAAAATATATTGATGAGTCATGGATGCGTAGACCATGTATCCACCTGTTGTATGTAAAACTCCTTTTGGTTTTCCAGTAGAGCCCGATGTATAAAGAATAAATAAAGGATCTTCTGCATTCATTTCTTCAGGTTCACATTTGTTTGACACATCTTTAATTAAATCATCATACCAAACATCTCTTCCTTTAACCCAGTTAACTTTATTTCCAGTTCGTTTTACAACAATACATTTCTTAACATTGGGACATTTTCTTAAAGCTTCATCAGTGATTTCTTTAAGAGGAATAGTTTTGCCGCCTCTAACTCCTTCATCTGCGGTAATGATATACTCTGACTCGCAGTCATTAACTCTACCAGAAATAGAGTCTGCTGAAAATCCACCAAAAATAATAGAGTGAACAGCACCAATTCTAGCACAAGCTAACATTGTGATTGCAAGCTCTGGAATCATGGTTAAATAAATTGTAACTCGATCACCTTTTTTAATTCCTAATTTTCTTAAACCATTTGCAGCTTTAGAAACCTCATTATGTAATTGTTTGTATGAAATTTTTTTAGTATCTTTTGGATCGTCACCCACCCAAATAATGGCTGTTTTATCTTTTTTATCTTTAAGGTGTCGGTCTATGCAATTAGCAGAAGCATTTAAAGTGCCATCTTCATACCATTTAATCTTAACCTCTTTTTTGCTGTATTTTACGTTTTTAATTTTTTTGTATGGTTTAATCCAGGTAATTCTTTTTCCCTCAATCTTCCAAAAGTCATCATTTTTTTTAATCGAATTAGAGTATTTTGTTTGATATTTTGCTTTATTTACTAGAGCATCTTTCACCCACTCAGGTTTAGTTTTGATAATTAATTCTTTTTCTTCAATTTTTTTTTAAATTTTTTTTTTTTCTTTTGTTTTTTTTTTTATTTTAGGCATGAATTTTTTTTATTTAAATACTACTCATCTTATTTAAAATTTTCCAGCTTTTAGAGTCTATGGGCATAACGGATAATCTACTTTGCCTAATAAGTGATAAATGGCTAAGAGACTTGGTTTTTTTAACATCTTCAAGAGTTACACTTTTCTTTAATTTTTCCTTAAACTTTACTTGAACAGCTACAAATCGTCCATCTTTGTCAGTTTTATCCAAGAAAGCTTCTTTAATAACCTCAACTATACCAACAATTTCTTTACCTATATTTGAATGATAAAAAAAACAAAGGTCTCCTTTTTTCATTCCTTTTAAATTTTTAGCTGCTTGATAATTCCTTACCCCATCCCAAGGAGCACCCTTAGCACCAGCTTTTTTTTGTTGATCAATTGACCAAACATCAGGCTCTGATTTCATTAACCAGTACTGCATTACAATCTTACTCCAGCACCTTTTAAAAAAGCAGCATCTGCATCTAAGGGCCATCTAGGTTTTGCAGGACTATCTAATTCACTAAACTGTTTTAACTTAAATTTTTCCAATCCAACCATTGCAATCATTGCTGCATTATCTCCACACAAATTAATAGGTGGAAATATTGCTTCAAAACTTTCTTCTTTACAAAGATTAGTTAGAACTTCTCTAATCTTTTTATTTGCAGCAACACCACCTGCAACCACAAATTTATTTTTATTTGTTGTATTCATTTTTTTAAATTCTTCAAAAGCAATTTTACTTTTTTTATATAGTATTTCCTCAACTGTTTTTTGAAAAGATGCCGCAAGATCATATTTTTCTTGATCAGTTTTTATTTGTTTAGATATTTTTAACACAGCAGTTTTTAAACCTGCAAATGATAAATTACACCCCCCTTTGTGAAAAATTGGTTTGGGTAATTCATATTTATTAGGGTCACCCTTTTTTGCATAAACTTCAATTTGTGGACCACCAGGAAACTCAATTCCTAACAATTTTGCAGTTTTATCGAACGCTTCACCTACAGCGTCATCAATAGTTGTTCCTAATCTTTTATAATTTCCTAAACCTTGAACACTTAAAAATTGAGTATGACCTCCAGAAATTAAAAGCAATAAGTAAGGATAGTTTAATTCAGAATTTAGTTTTGGGCTTAATGCATGTCCTTCTAAATGATTAACTGCAATAAAAGGTTTATTGAGAGAAGAGGCCATTGCTTTTCCAAAACTTAAACCAACTGAAAGACAAACTATGAGACCAGGTCCTGCAGTTGCTGCTATCGCATCCAGGTCTTCCATTTTAACTCCACTTTCATCGAGAGCTTTTTTAGTGATTAAATCTATTTTTTCCATATGAGACCTTGCGGCAAGTTCTGGTACAACACCGCCAAAGTCTTTATGAACGTCTATCTGACTTGAAACAATATTTGATAAAATTGTTGGCATACCTTGCTCATTTTCAGTTATGACAGAAGCAGCTGTTTCATCACAACTTGATTCAATTCCTAAAATTATATGTTTTTTATTCATTAAATTAGTTTTTATTAATATTACATTCTCAATATAAGTATGAAGTATAAAGCAATTAAATGAAAAATAGAAAAATTATTATAGGCTCTAGAGGAAGCAAATTAGCACTAATCTATGCTGAAAAGGCTAGAGAAAAAATTCTTAAACATTCAAAAGATTTTGGAATTGAAGAAGTGATCATTAAAGAAATTGTAACTAAGGGTGATCAAGTTCAAGACAAAAGATTATCAGAAGTAGGAGGTAAGGGACTTTTCTCAAAAACTATAGAGGTTGAATTATTAGAAGAAAAAATAGACATAGCTGCACATGCGTTAAAAGATATGCCATCTGAAGAAACTAAAGGATTGTTAACAGATTGTTTTTTAGAAAGAAATGATCCAAGAGAAATTTTAATTAGCAAAGACAATAAACATCTAAAAGATTTAGCTTCAAATTCAATTATTGGAACGTCCTCATTTAGAAGAGAATTTCAGATCAAAAAAATAAGAGATGATCTTGATTGTAAATTAATTAGAGGAAACGTTGATACAAGAATAAGAAAACTTAACGAAAACTTATATGATGCAATTATCTTATCTTATGCTGGAATCGATGCTTTGGGGTTAAATCAAAATATCTCTCAAACTTTTTCCACCGCAGAAGTTATACCTTGTGCTGGACAAGGAGTTATTGCATTACAATGCAGAAATAATGATGAAGATTTAATTGAGTTATTAAAACAAGTTGATCACCAATCAACACACAGCTCAATAAAAGCTGAAAGAAATGTCTTAAAAGTTTTAGAAGGTGATTGTGAAACAGCAGTAGGAGCATTTGCAAGCATTGAAGGAAATAAAATTAATCTTGAAGTAGAACTTTTTTCATTAGATGGTAGTAAAAGATTTCATTTAAAGACATCTGAAAGTGTAGATAAAGCAGAAGAATTGGGAATAGAGATGGGAAAAACTCTTAAAAAGATGTCTAATAATTCTTACAAAAAATAATATGCATATTTTATTCACACGACCCTTAGAAGATTGTCATGAAATGATATTAAAATTTCAATCATTGGGTCATGAAATATCTCATTTGCCTTTAGTTAATATTGAAGTTTTAAAACATGAAGCTCCAAACTATTCTGAGTTTAAAGGAATTATCTTTACAAGTGCTAACGCTATTAAATTTTTAGATATAAAGAACATTGATAAAAAATTAAAATGCTTTTGTGTTGGAAACTCTACAGAAAAAAAAGCTAGAAGTGTTGGTTTTCAGAATGTTTTTGCAGCTGAAGGAAATGTTAATAATCTAAAAGAATTAATTTTACAAAATTTTAACACTTCTGATGGAAGGCTAATTTATATAAGTGGAGAAATAATATCTAGCAATTTAGATGAGGAGCTAATTTCAAATGGTTACAATGTGGAAAGAATAATAAACTATAGGGCCAATGAAATTAAAAAGTATGATGAAAACTTTATTGAAAAACTAAAATTAAAAATGCCAGAAATCACTTATGTTTATTCACAAAATAGTGCGATTAATTTTTTAAAAGTAATTAAAAATTATCAGCTAGAAACCCTATGGATGAATACCAATTTGATGTGTATTGGAGAAAAAACCTCTTCAATTCTTAATGAAATTAAGTGGAAAAAAATTTTTCTTTTTAACCCTGGAGAAGAAGAATTTTTACTATATAAAATTTAATTATGGACATATTTACTAATTTTAGTGACCTCTTTATTTCTGTTTGGTCTAAAGGAATTCGTGGAGTTGATATTTTTCAAATATTAATTGGTATTGGAATTTTTTTTATTTTTTTAATTTTTAGAGGAATAATAAGTAAAGTTATTATCAAGAGATTAGAGGCGATATCAAAAAGAACTACAAACAAGTTAGATGACACTTTTGTTCATGCAATGGAAGGACCGGCTAGATTTTTACCAATTGTTTTAGGTTTCTTTATAGCAAGTTACTACATGTCATTTGCAGATGATGGCAGAGCGATTGTTGATACAATTAACCGAACGTTAATTACTATTTTAATTTTCTGGGTGATCCATCAAATTATTGAACCAATTTCTTATATTCTAAGTGGGCTAGACAAAATGTTAACCCGTGAGCTAGTAGGGTGGATTATAAAATCCTTAAAGATCTTAATTTTTATTCTAGGGTTAGCAGCTGTACTTGAGCTTTGGGGAATAAAAATTGGACCAATTATTGCTGGTCTTGGTTTATTTGGTGTTGCTGTCGCTTTAGGAGCACAGGACTTATTTAAAAACCTAATATCTGGAATTTTAGTTTTAGTTGAAAAAAGATTTAAAATAGGGGACTGGATTTTAGTTGAAGGTATTATTGAAGGCACCGTTGAGAAAATTGGTTTTAGATCAACTGTTTTAAGAAAGTTTGATAAATCTTTGGCTATAATTCCTAATTTTCAGTTTGCTGAAAATGCAGTTATCAATATTAGTGAGACAACTAACTGGAGAATAGATTGGGCAATAACACTTCAATACGACACTACTGTTGATCAATTAAAAAAAATTAGAAATGACATTGAAAGCCACATTAATAATAACAATGATTTTGATAAAGCTGTAGGAGTTGCAGTTAGAGTTGAAAAATTTTCAGATAGCTCGATTGATATGAGGGTTAGATGTTTCACTACCTCTAATAGTTTTTCAACATGGTTGGAAGTTAAGGAAAAACTTGCAATTGAAATAAAACAAATTGTTGAAGGAAACAAAGCAGCTTTTGCTTTTCCAAGTCAGTCAATTTATATTGAGAAAAAATGATAGCTATTTTTTACTTAGTGCTTCAAATATTAAAACTTTATTCTTATGTGGTAATTGCAAATGTAGTTATCAGCTGGCTTGTTTCTTTTAACATTATAAATACTCAAAATAGGTTTGTTTACTCAATATTAGAAATGACTTACCGATTAACTGAACCAATGTTGAATAGAATAAGACGATTTCTTCCTAACCTAGGATCATTAGATATTGCACCAGTAGTACTGCTGTTGTTGATTTGGTTTATAGAAATGTGTATGAAGTTGTACATTGCGCCAATGATTTTTTAAGGAGATATATGATTTTAATAGATGGAAAAAAAATAGCAGCTGAACTTAGAGAAGAATTAAGACAAGAGGTCGTAGCGCTAAAAGCTAAACACAACAAAATTCCTGGGCTTACTGTTATTTTAATTGGGGATATGGCCCCTAGTCAAATTTATGTTCGCATGAAAGAGAAAGCTGCGAATGAAGTAGGGTTAAAATCTGAAGTAATTAGATACCCGGAAGCTGTGGAAGAAAAAACAGTATTAGATAAAATTGAAGAATTAAATAAAGATGAAAGTATTTCAGGAATTTTAGTTCAACTACCTTTACCAAAACATATCGATAAGCAAAAAGTTATTGAAACTATTTTACCAGGAAAAGATGTTGATGGGTTTCATCCAATGAATGTTGGAAATCTTTCTTCAGGCTATGAAAGTTCAGTTCCATGTACTCCTTTAGGATGTTATTTAATGATTAAAAAAATTGAACCAAATTTGAGTGGAAAAAAAGCAGTTATGATTGGTAGATCAAATTTAAACGGTAAACCAATGGCGCAGTTACTTTTAAAAGAAAATTGCACAGTAACAATTACTCATTCAAAAACCAAAGATTTAAAAGCAGAATGCTTGGAGGCAGATATCATTGTTGCAGCTGTTGGTATTCCAGAACTTGTGAAAGCTGATTGGGTTAAAAAAGATGCAATCGTAATTGATGTTGGGATCAATAAAACTGAAAATGGCATTGTTGGTGATGTTGCTTTTGATGAAGTTTCAAAAGTTGCAAAAGCTTTAACACCTGTTCCAGGTGGAGTAGGGCCAATGACTATTGCTTGCTTGTTAAAAAATACTATTGAGTGTTTTAAAAGATCTCAAAACTAGAAATATCAATACAGTTGGCAAAATTTATAATTTTTATATTTATAATTATTGCATATAACTCTTCATTAATTGCTATGGAAAAAAAACCCTATCATCATTTACCAGATGGAACTTTTAGAAATCCAGAAGGGTCACCCGTTAGAACTAGTCAAGCCAAGTTTTCATACACACAATTTATTAAATTAAAAAAAAAATAGATATGACTGTTCCAAAAGAACATGTTGTTGATAAGCAAAAAGTTTTATCTGATTTAGAAAAATATAAAAATGAAGATTATATTGCTTGGATTGGTCACGCTACTTACTTAATTAAACTTGGAGACACAACAATTATAACTGACCCTGTATTTTCAAAAAACGCAGGACCTTTAATTTTTGGCCCAGATAGATTCACTGAGCCTGCCTTAAATTTAGATGAAATTCCAAAGACTGATTTATTATTATTAACACATAATCATTATGATCATCAAGATATGGGAACTATTAGAAAGTATCCGTTTAAAAATACAAAAGTTTTAACACCTCTAAATCTTGGAAAATACTTTAAAAAAAATAAATTTAATGATGTAAATGAAATGGATTGGTACGAAGAAATTAAAGTTAATGAGGATTTAAAAGTAACATTACTTCCAGCTGTTCATTGGTCCAAAAGAAGCTTAACAGATATGAATAAAACACTCTGGGGTAATTTTTTAATTGAATATAAGGGTAAAAAAATCTTATTTGCTTGCGATACTGGCTATGGAAATATTTATAAAGAATTAGGTAAAAAATATGGTCCAATTGATTTAACAATGATTAATATTGAAGCTTATGACTTTAAGCCTATGTTCGATAAATCAATTTATCACACAACGCCAGAAGAAGCCTTAAATGTAGCAAAAGATTTAAGAAGTAAAAAGGTTATGGGAACACACTGGGGAACTTTTGTTTTATCTTTGGAACCCATTATGGAACCACCTGTACGATTTAAAGCTAGCACAGAAAAGTATGGATTTAAAAAAGATGATGCTATTATCTTTAAAATTGGAGAGATAAATTCATTAAAAAATATATTATCTAATTAAGATTATTTTTTTCCATTAACCACAAAGCATTTTCACTTAAGAAAAATATTTTACCATTATACGGGTGAACTTGAATATCTCTTATTCTTCCAACATTATCTTTAAATATAAGATCTTCTTTCACATTAGTTAGATCATTAAATATTAATTTTCTTAAAGATTTATCTTTTAAAGAAGTAACCAGTGCATGCCCATTCCATTCTTTAAATTCATCTCCTTTGTAAATTGTAATAGCACTAGTTGCTATGGAAGGTACCCAATATTGAATTGCTTTAGTAAAACCTGGCTTCCATTTAGGACCTATCTTTGTTCCTGAGTAATTTTTTCCTCCCCAGCCTAAAATTTTCCATCCATAATTTCCCCCTTTTTTAGCCTCACCAAACCAATCACCACCTCTTGCTCCATGGTTACTTAAATATATTTTTCCATCATAATCAGAGAGTGCTAAACCTTGTGGATTACGAACACCTATTTGATAAATTTCAGGTAACCAATTTTCCTTACCTTCAAATTTTGGATTATCTTTTGGAATACTACCATCAGTATGAATTCTAATAATACTACCAGGATGTTTTGTGGCGTCTTGAGCAATCATACCTTGGCCCCTTTCACCAGCTGATGCATAAAGATAGTCAGCCTTAATCGCTAATCTTGAACCAAAATGATAACCAGAATCTATAGGAGGATTTGCTTGAAAAATATTTCTAAAATCTAATTCTTGTTTATTTAATTGTGCTTTTGCAATTGATGTACTTGTTTTTGAATCCCCTCTATTTTCTGAATAAGAAATCCATAGAGTATTATCTTGGTAAATAATATCTAATAATCCACCTTGGCCGGCTTCTAAAAAATTAAGATTATGTTTAATCTCTGTAACTTCTTTTGAAACAACATTAATGATTTTAATTTTTCCACTTTTTTCAGTAATAATGATTTCATCATTGTTAATAAAGGATGATCCCCAAGGTTCATTTAGCTTTATAATTTTAGTGAATGTATAATTATCGGAATAGCTTTTTGAAGTGAATAATAGAAAAAAAATAATTAATAAAAAATATTTTTTCACTTTAAGAAAGCTTTGATCTACCACCATCAACAGCTATTATCTGTCCAGTAATCCAAGAACTCTCTTCAGTAATTAAAAATTTAGCAAGGGCTGCGGAGTCTTTTCCTTCACCCAATCTTTTAAGAGGATGAGCTTTAGCAATTCCTTCTGCAATTGTAGGATTTTTTAACATTGGTTCTGCAATCTTAGATTTTGATAAGCTGGGTGCTATGCAATTTACTCTAATATTTGGAGCAAATTCAGCAGCTAGTGTAACAGTTAATCCTTCAACAGCAGCTTTGGCAGATGCAATAATTGTGTGATTAGTAAAACCTCTTTGAGCAGCAACAGTTGAAAATAGAACTATAGAGCCTCTGTTTTTTTTTAAACTTTCTTGAAACCCTTTTATAGCTTCAATGGCTGAATAAAGGTTTAGTTTCATACATTTATTCATATCTGCTTCTGTAACCATTCTTAATGGTTTTAAATCAATAGACCCTACACAGTAAGCAATACCCTTAACTTCATTAACATCTGATTTTACTTTTTCTATAAATCCATCTTCTAAAACGTCAGCAACCGTATAAGAGCAGTCTAATTTTTCTGCAATAATTTTAACTTCATTTTCACTTCTTGCTACAAGATGAATATCATTACCTGAATTTTTTAATTGTTCAGCTAAGCTAAAACCTACAGAACCTGTCGCACCAAAAATAAGATATTTTTCTGACATATAATTTTTATTTAGTTATATTTAACTATGAAATTGTTTTTTATACTTGGCAATCAATTATTTCCATTAAAATACGTAGACCGCTTCAAAAAGGACCACTCTTTTTACATGGCAGAAGACTATGAACTATGTACTTATGAAAAGCATCATAAGCAAAAGATACTGTTATTTCTCTCTTCTATGAGGTCTTATGCAGATACGCTTAAAGCAAATAAATACAAAGTTGAATATTCTAAAATTGAAGACAAAGATTTTAAAGACAATTATTTTAAGAAATTAAAAGTTATAATTGATCAAAAAAAAATTACTGAAATTTCAAGCTTTGAGGTTGAGGATAAATTTTTTGAAAAGAAAATTTCACAATTTTTAAAAAAAGAAAAAATAAATTGGAATATTATTCAAACACCAATGTTTTTAAACTCAAGAGATGAGTTTAAAAGTTATTTAGCAAAATCAAAAAAACCTTTTATGGCAACATTTTACAAAGAGGTTCGTAAAAAATCTGGAATATTAATGGGAGCAGATGGAAACCCTATCGGAGGTAAATGGAGTTTTGATGAAGACAACAGAAATAAATTACCTAAAGATATTTCAATACCAAAATTTCCAAAAATTAATGAAACCAATCATACTAAAAAATTAAAACCTATCATTGAAAAATTATTTAAAAATCACCCTGGAAATACAAATGATTTTTGGTTAGCAACAGAATATAATGATGTGGTTAAACTTTTAGATTTTTTTATTAAAGAAAAATCAAATTTATTTGGTGATTATGAAGATGCTGTTAATCAAAAAGACAATATTTTATTTCATAGCGCATTAAGCCCGTACATTAATTTAGGATTGATAACTCCTGAAATTATCATCCAAAAAATTTTAGAATTTCATAAAAAACACAAAATTAGAATGAACTCACTTGAAGGTTATGTTCGTCAGATAATAGGCTGGAGAGAGTTTATGCGTGGAATTTATCAAGGTTATTCTGATGAAATGGAAACTAAAAATTTTTTTAAACATAACAGAAAAATGAAAAAGTCTTGGTATGAAGGCACAACTGGTTTGCCACCACTGGATCATGCAATTAAGAATGCAGTTAGCCATGGCTGGTCTCATCATATTGAAAGATTGATGATTTTATCAAATATAATGAACCTTTGTGAGGTGAAACCAACTTTTGTTTATAAATGGTTTATGGAAATGTTTGTAGATTCTTCCGATTGGGTGATGGTTCCCAATGTTTATGGAATGGGCTTATTTAGTGATGGAGGTATTTTTGCAACAAAACCATACATTTGTGGATCAAGCTATTTTATGAAAATGATGGATTTTAAAAAAGGGGAATGGTGCAACACGATGGATGGTTTGTACTGGAGATTTATAGATAAAAATAGAAAGTTCTTTTTAAAAAATCCCAGACTATCAATGATGGTCTATGTTTTTGATAAAATGAAAGATGAGAGAAAAAAAATGATTTTATCTGAAGCTGATAAATTTATAAAATTAAATACTGCATAATGTATATTTCTATAACAGGCATAAAAGTTAAAGGTTTTTTTGGAATACTAAAATTCATGAAGTATACGATACCAAGTTTTACAGCAGCAAGAAAAGCAAATGGAAACTTATTTTGTGAGGCGAAAAAAATTAATAAATATCATCACACTCTAACTGTCTGGGATAATAAGAGTAAAATGATGGATTATTTAAGAGGAAAGCATCATGCTTTGGCAATGAAGAATTTTAAAGCTATTGGAACAGGTTCTGTTTATGGGTATGAAGACAAGATAGCTCCAAGTTGGGATGAGGCAATTAAAAAATGGAAAGAAAATTTTAAAGAAACTTAAATTGAAAAAAGAAAATCTACCCTCAAAAATTTGTCCTGTTTGTAAAAGACCCTTTGTTTGGCGAAAGAAGTGGAGATTAAATTGGGACAAAGTTAAGTACTGCTCTAAAAAGTGCTCTAAATGATTTATTTATCCTTATTTTCAATATCTTTTTTAGCAGCAACTATTTTACCCTTTTCATCTGAGCTTATGTTAGCAGGCCTAATTGCAACATCTAATTATGATAATTTTCTACTATTAATTTTTGCAAGCCTTGGAAATATTCTAGGCTCAACTATTAACTGGGTCTTAGGTTTTTACTCAAGAAATCTTACAGCAAATAAATGGTTTCCTTTCAAATTAAGCCAAATAGAAAGCTCTTCAAAATGGTTTGATAAATTTGGTAAATGGTCTTTATTGTTTGCCTGGGTTCCTATAATGGGTGACCCTTTAACACTGGTAGCAGGGTTACTTAGAGTTAAATTTTTAGAATTCTTATTATTAGTATCGATTGGCAAAGTTAGTAGATATTTTTTTATTTATTATTTCATTTGACATCAACTAAAGAAAATGATTATTTGTAGTTGCGCTGAGTTAAGTTAAATTGCAGAGCGCTTTATAAATCCTGCTAAAGCGACACTTAAACCACCGCTTTAGTAGGTGGTTTTTTTTTAACTTTTGTAAAATTAAACCGGGCAGTTGAACCATATTGTGCGCCCTGCATTTGCTTAAGCACTAAAAAGGAGAAAAGAGGCCTATGAAATTAACCCTCTTGTTAGCTTGTTACCTTTTTTCTCCAAAAAAAATGGAGAAAAAAAATGAGCACAAATAAATTAAAAGAAAGATTAGATAAGGGCCCTGTTATATGCGCAGAAGGTTTTTTATTTGAAATAGAAAAACGAGGATACATGGCATCTGGTGAGTTTGTTCCAATGGTATCTTTAGATCATCCAGAAGTTTTAGAAAACCTACATAGAGAATTCCAGCACGCAGGATCTGATGTTGTTGAAGCCTTTACTTATAATGGACATAGAGAAAAAATGCGAGTTATTGGTAAGGAAAAACTTCTTGAGCCCTTAAATAGATCAGCACTTAAGATTGCAAAAAAAGTAGCGCTAGATACCCCCAAAGGATCTGAGCCAAATTTAATGGCAGGTAATATTTCAAACTCAAATATTTGGAAACATAATGATCCACAATCTCAAAAAATAGTTGAAGGAATGTTTACAGAGATGATTGGCTGGGCCGTTGAAGAGGGTGCTGACATGTTAATTGGTGAAACTTTTTATTACGCTGAAGAAGCTTTTAAAGCTTTAGAAGTGATGAAAAAAACAGGGTTACCAACTGTGTTAACCATATCCCCGATGGGTGAAAATATAATGAGAGATGGAAAGTCTGTAGTTGATACATGCAAAGAATTAGAGCAGCGTGGTGCAGATGTTGTAGGTTTAAATTGTTTTAGAGGGCCAGCTACAATGTCACCTTTTCTAAAAGAAATTAGAGAAGCAGTTAAATGTCATGTTGGAGCTTTACCAATTCCTTACAGAACCAGTGAAGAGTTTCCAACATTTTTTAATTTACCGGATAGAAGTGATTGTGGCTGTCCATCTCCACATGGAAGAACATTTCCAACAGCATTAGACCCTCACTTTTGTAATAGATATGAAATAGGTAAATTTGCAAAAGACTCTTATGCGTTAGGTATTAATTATCTAGGAGTATGCTGTGGAGCAAACTCAATGTTGATTAGAGAAGTTGCCGAAGCAGTTGGCTTAACTGTTCCAGCAAGTAAATATCGAGAGAATATGGAAAACCATTTTATGTATGGAAAAAATAAAAGAATTCCAAAACATATGACTGAATACGGAGATAAGGCGTAAATAAATTAAGAAGGGCATTTAACTAAATTGTGCGCCTGACATATGTCGAAGCACTAAAACAGGAGATAAAAAAATGAGTAATAATCTAAAAGAAACAATAAGTAATCTACAGAAGGATTTTACAGCTAATCCAAAAAATGCTGTGGTCCAATATGAAAGCAATTCAATTCTTAAAGAAGGACTTCAATCTGTAGTCACTCTTAGAGAGCACAAATTGGTTGTTGATGAACCAAAAAGTTTTGGTGGAAAAGACGAAGGACCCAGTCCAGTAGAGTTGATATTAGCAGCGTTAGCAACGTGTCAGGAGATAACATATAAAGCATTTGCTACGGCGGCTGGTATTAATATTGAGAGTGTTAGTGTTAATTTAAAAGGTGCACTAGATCTTCAGGGTTTTTTAGCTTTAAATAAAAACACTAGACCTGGCTTTCAATCTATTTCTGGTACTGTTGATATCAAATCATCATCATCAAAAGCTGAAATAGATAAATTGATTGATACTGTAAATACACATTGTCCGGTATTAGATATTTTATCAAAAGGAGTTCCTATTAAATTATTTCAAAAGGTTTCTTCCAACACTTCTGTTAATTCAGGAAAAACTGAACATAGAGCAAGTGCTGCCTAGCAAATATAATTTAGGCTTTTTGAAAAACAGTACTTAATTATAGATATTTAGTTACCTAGACTTACTAAGTTTAGGTAACTATGCTACATAAGCGAATGCTTGAGATATTTATTCAAACCTTCTTTTTGTATTTTATTGTTATTGACCCTTTGGGAAATACCCCATTATTTCTAGCAGTAACTCAGAACATGAGCAGCCAACAAAGAGTTAAAACCGCATTGAGTGCAACAATAATTGCATCAATAATATTGCTATTTTTTGCATTTCTTGGAAGCACTTTATTGAGTTATTTAAATATATCTTTTCCAGCTTTTACAATTGGTGGAGGTATTATTTTATTAATAATTTCTATGGAAATGTTGTTTGATAAAAGACAGCAAAGAAAAGAAGATGACATTGATTTTAACTCTGAAAATGTAAGTGTATTTCCTTTAGCGACACCCATTATAGCAGGACCAGCTGCAATTACATCGGTTATTGTTTCAGTTTCAGATATGGGTAGTAATTTTACAAATCAATCAGTTGGTATGGTTTCTTTGGCTTCAGTTTTACTCTTAACTTTTATATTTTTCTTTACCGCTTCAAAGTTTTCACAATTAATAAATAAAAAAGTTATCAGTGTTATTTCAAGAGTGATAGCAATCATTCTAGTTGGACTAAGTGTTCAATACATTTTAGATGGGATAAAGACTTTTTTAGCTTAAAATATTGTTATAGGGTTCATTCTATATAAATTTAGTAATGAATATAATTGTCTTACAACATATTAAGATTGAAGACCCAGGCTATATCAAAGATTTAATGTTAGCTGATGGTTTTAATTTAACCACCATAGAGCTGGATGAAGGTGAAAAAATTCCAAGTGATCTAAGAAAATTTGATGGAATGTTTTGTATGGGTGGTCCAATGGATACTTTTATGGAACAAGAATACCCATGGCTAATTGAAGAAAAAAAGGCAATTAAAGAATTTGTTGTTAATTTAAAAAAACCTTATTTAGGTTTTTGCCTTGGGTGTCAATTATTAGGCGAGGTAATATGTGGCAAGGTAGTTAAATCAAATCCAGCAGAAATTGGAATAATGGACATAAATTTTTCTAAAGAAAAAAATGAAGATATTTTATTCTCTTCTTTTCCTGAGCAAATAAAAAGTTTGCAATGGCATTCTTATGAAGTGCAGGGAATAGATAATAATAAAGATGTTACTTTGTTAGCATCGTCTCCAGTGACCAAATATCAAATTTTTAAATATCAAAATCATGCGTATGGAATTCAATTTCATATTGAAATTAAAGATACAACAGTTAAGGAATGGGGGTGCGTTCCAGAATATAAGCAGGCTTTAGAGGGTCAATTAGGTGAGGGAGCTTTAAATATATTTGATCAAGCAGCAAAAGAAAATATGCAAAGTATGAACAACTATTCTAAAATTTTATATTCTAAATTTAAAGCAATAATTCCAGCAAAATAATGCTTTTTTTTGTTTGTTTCGTGGTTAGATTTATGTTTGAATAGCAAAATTAAATAACAAGAAAGAAAAAAATTATGTCTATAATAAAAAAACTAAGTCTTACATTTGCAGCAGTCATTTTATCAATGACTTTTGTAGTGCAGAGTGCTTATGCGGGAAACGTAGTAATTAACTTAGGTCATGGAAACACTGAAGGTAGTGCTTATGATCCTTTAGCTAAAAAATTTGCAGAATTAGCAGAAAAATATTCTAATGGTAGTATAAAAGTAAAAGTTAGATGTTGTGCTTCACTGGTAAAAGAAGATGAAGCTTTTAAAGCAATGCAACTAGGTACAGTTGATATGGCTATTATTACAGGTAATAACTTATCACCACACTTTGGTTTAACAGACGCTTTTGTTTTACCTTACATTTTTAAAGATAAAGCTCATGCTTATAAAGTTTTAGAAGGACCGGTTGGAGATAGTTATAAGAAAAAATTACTTGATGCTACTGGAATAACTATTTTAGCTTTTGGTTTTGTTGGTGATCGTGATTTTTACAATTCAAGAAAACCTATTAAGTCAATGGCTGATATGAAGGGCTTAAAAGTTAGAGTTCCAAAAAATCAAGTAATGATAGATACATTTAAAGAGTTTGGTGCTGCACCGATAGCTTTACCGTGGGCAGATACACCAACTGCATTACAAACAGGAACAGTTCAAGGTGCTGATAATGGGACTTCTTTCATCAAATCTGCAAAATTTTATGAAATAATGCCTTACTTCACTGCTCTTGAACACTTCACATATTTTTCACCTCTAATGGCAAGTCCAAAATTGATGAAAAAACTTGATGCTGATCAGAAGAAAGCAGTTATCAGAGCTGGTAAAGAAGCTAATGATTATCAAAAAGCAGTAATGTCAAAAAGAGTTGGAGAAATTCGTAAGTTTCTTACAACTGAAGGTCAAGGTGGAATGAAAACTACTGAGTTTGATAGAACAGACTTTATCGCTGCTGGACAACGTGTTCAGGATCGTTATGCGACTTCAAAAGGAGCAGAGTTTACAGCGTTTGTTAATGCAATAAGAGCTGCAGCAAACTAGGTTTTACTTTTAATTAAATTTTAAGGGGCGCACAGTATCTAAAGTGCTGGTGCCCTTTTTTAATTTTTAATAGAATTCAAATAATGCTTAAAAAATTAAATCAATACTTTGAAGAAGTGCTTTGTACATTTTTTTTAAGTGTTGTATTTATTTCAGTGATAACTCAGGTAGTTTTAAGGTTTGGATTTTCATCTGCAGCAGTTTGGGCAGAAGAAACAGCAGTATATGGTTTAATTTTTGCTACTTATCTTGGGGCTTCTTTAGGAATAAAGAGACGAGAACATGTTAGAATTACCTTTATAGTATTATCTTTTCCAAAAAAATTAAAAGTTGTCTCAATCATTTTAGCAGACATTTTGTGGTTAGGGTTTTTAGCCTTAATGATTGTTCAAACTATAGTTTATACAAAGCTTTTATTTGACGTCAGTTATGTTCTTCCAGGTTTAAAAATTGAATTAAGATGGCTACAAATGTTTATGCCACTTACTTTTTGTTTAATGGTCTATAGAGTTTTTGAAGTATACTGGGAGTGGAAAAAAACTGGTTGGAAAGGTTTACCTTTATAATGGAGTTTTTTAATGGTCCAATAGTGATGGCGCTTGTCTTTGTTTTTACAATGATAATTGGAGTGCCAATTCCATTTGCAGCTGGTATAGCAACTGTCGCAGGTTTAATTATAGCTGATATTCCATTATCACTTATGGCGTTAAGTGCCTGGACCGCATTTGAACCTTTTCCATTAGTTACAATACCTTTGTTCATTTTAGCAGGACAACTCATGGAACATGGAGGTATGTCAGAAAAATTAGTTACAATTTCAAAAAAATTAGTTGGAGCCTACAAAGGAGGGATGGGCTTAGTAACAGTTGTGGCTTGTATGTTTTTTGCTGCTTTATCTGGATCAGGTCCAGCGACTACAGCTGCTATAGGCTCTATTACTATCCCTGCAATGAAAAAAGAAGGTTACGATTCAGGCTTTGCAGGTGGAATTGCAGCTGCTGCAGGTGCGCTGGGAAGCATGATACCACCTTCAAATTTAATAATTATATTTGCTCTTGTAAGTGATGTTTCTATTCCAAGGCTTTTTTTAGCAGGAATTTTACCAGGTATAGCACTTGGTTTAATGCTTATGGTAGTTGTTTTTATTATTTCATTAAAAAATAATTATGGTGGAGCTGATGCAAAATTTCAGTTTAGGCCTTTGCTTTGTGCATTATGGGATGGAAAATGGGCAATGTTTGCACCAATAATTATTCTAGGAGGAATTTATGCTGGTATATTTACACCATCAGAAGCGGCAGCAGTAGCAGTTGCATATGGATTATTTGTAGGTTTGTTTATTTATAAAGGACTAACGGTAAAAAAATTAGTAGAAGCATTTAAATTTACCGCTGTTGTGATTGGTACGGTTATGTTTATTTTAGGCTCTACAAAAGCGTTTGGTCAACTAGTAACAATTTACGATATTCCAGAATCAATATTAAATTTATTTCAAGGACTAGCAAACCATCCTGAGTTAGTTTTATTATTGATAGGAATATTTTATATATTTATTGGTATGTGGTTAGAAAGTGTTGCACAGATTATTATTTTTACAGCAGTATTTTTACCGTTGGTCACAAAACTTGGAATAGACCCTGTGGTGTTTGGTATTTTTACAGTTCTTACATGTGAAATAGGTTTTTTAACACCACCAATTGGAATTAATCTTTTCGTTGCAGCTCGTATTACTGGAGATTCAATTGAAAAAATATCCATTGGAGTATTACCTCTTCTAGTACCTTATATTTTAATGGTTCTAATCTTAGTTTACTTTTCAGATTGGGTAACTTATTTACCAGATTTAGTTTACGGAGTCAGTAAATGACGAGAATTCCTTTAGTGGGATACTCTGATAAACTTTCATTACGACCGAATGAAACCGTCTCATTTAAAATATCCTCAAACTTAAAAAAATCCTTTTCTGCATCTTTAAAAAGGTCTATTAGTGCTGACCCAAATCCTAAGGGTGTGGGTATAATAGAAGAGGATGCATCGAAATACTTTAAAACAACTTCCTATAAATCTAGAGAACAAACTTTTAACCCTGGTTCTTATGCGGTTAGCAAAAAACCAATAAAGATTTCTATTAAGAAAAATTTAACTTTATCGGTAATAATTTTTCCAACAATCTCTTCTTCTATAGACCAATCAATTATTGCAATCGGTAATGTTGAAATTTATATTAATTCTAAAGGGTCATCTTCTATCAGAGCTGGCAAGAAATCCATTTCCATTAAAGAACCAGTGGAATTAAGATCTTGGTATAAAATTAAAGTTAAAATTTCTATTAATGGAAATGTAAGCATTTCACAGAAAGTGCTAAAATATAAAGATAAAAAAGAAATAATAAATAAAGGTAAACTGATTATAAATAAAGATGTTTCAAGTAAAATATCTTTAGCTGCAATCATATCTAAGGGAAGGGTTTCTAATTATTTTAATGGAAAAATTGAGTCTCCTCAAATAAAAATAGATAATAAGATTATTGGAGATTGGGATTTATCCAGCAATACATCTTCTACAACCGTAGACTCAATTGTTGGGCCTACTTTAAAATTAAAAAACTTTCCAACTCGAGCTGTTACGGGGTCTAAGTGGGATAGCTCTGAAATGAACTGGCAACATAAACCTGAGCATTATGCTGCAATCCATTTTCATGAAGATGACATATATGATTTTGAGTGGGACACTGACTTTAAATTCACAGTTCCAAAGAATATGCCATCAGGAATATATATAATGAAAATTAAATGTGAAGAGCACGAGGATTCAATGCCTTTTTTTGTTGCCCCAACTATAAATAAATCAAAAGCTAAAATCTGTGTTTTAATTTCTACATTTACCTATTCTATCTATGGGAACCACGCTCGTGTTGATTATGATAGCAGCTGGTTAAATAGAATTAAGGAGTGGAATGCTTATCCACATAATCCTGCCAATCATAAAGAATATGGTTTATCTACATACAATTATCACTCAGATGGTGCTGGGATTTGTCATGCTTCACATCGAAGACCACTTTTTAATATACGCCCAGGCTATATAACATTTGGAGGATCAGAATCCCCATGTTCTGGATTAAGGCATTTTCAAGCAGATAGTCATTTAATTAGTTGGTTGCATGCTAAAAATTTTGAATATGAAATAATTACAGATGAACAACTTCATCAAGATGGTCTTAAAGCTATAAAAAAATATAAAGCAGTCATAACAGGAACGCACCCAGAATATCATACAAAAGAAACATTAGATGCTCTACGTGACTATCGTGATAACGGAGGATCACTTAATTATCTAGGGGGCAATGGCTTTTACTGGCGTATTGCCATTCACAAAGAGAATAAAAGTTTACTTGAAATTAGACGACCAGAAGGTGGAATACGTGCCTGGGCATCAGAGCCTGGAGAAGCTTATAACGCTTTTGATGGAACTTATGGAGGTCTATGGAGAAGAAACGGAAGAGCACCTCAAGAACTTGTTGGAGTAGGATTTACAGCGCAAGGTAATTTTTATGGCCATCCTTATAAACGTAAATGCCATGACCCTAAATTTGATTGGGTTTTTGAAGGTATAAAAGATGATCAGATAGGAGATTTTGGTTTTAGTGGTAATGGAGCTGCCGGATTTGAATTAGATCATATAGATACACGTCTTGGCTCTAACAAAGATATAACTTTACTAGCACAATCAAAAGCGTCGAAAGATCCAAAGGAAAATTTTATACTTACTCCAGAAGAAAGATTAACTCATTTATCAACTTTAAGCGGACACACTGAAGAAGAGGTTTTGCAAGCAGACATGGTTTATTTTGAAGTGCCAGGGGGTGGTTCAGTTTTTTCAACTGGCTCAATAACGTTTTGTGGTAGCTTACCTTGGAATAATTATCAAAATAATATTTCAAAACTTTTGGAAAATGTTATTAAAAAATCTTTACAAAAATAGTAAAAGATTAAATTATTTTAAATGAATAATGAGTTTTTAATTAAATTCAGCTATTATTTTTGGAATGTAGTTCTTAAAATTAAAAAAACCTTTATTACAATATTGCCAAGAAAACTGATCTAGTTTTCGGTATAAAAATTTAATATTTTTTAATTTATTATTTTGAATAAAATCTAAATTTTCACCAACAGTTGGATAAAGTGCATAAACTTCTTCAGTAATATTTTTTAAATCATTAATGTTAGTAGTTTCACAATTAATTGATTTTTCTTCTAACCTTATTTTTTGGTCTTCTAGGAGATTAACTTTAAATTTAAAGACTTTTTCACTTAATTTGATTTTTCTATTTGTTTCATTTGAGACCAATAAAATTTTTTTAAATTTATGTTCTTTAAAATCAGAAAATTCAAATGTCATATTATTTTCAAATATTAATAAAATTTTATCCTCAGAAATCTTAGAATTTTTAAAGCCCGTACTATTAATGGAATATATTTTATCAGTGGATATAGGCTTGGCATTTTCATTGAGTTTTATGTTTTTAAACCTGTTATTTGTAAATTTATTTATGTTCCATTCACTTGCTAGGTAATGCTTGCCTTGAGTTTGAACTCCAGCTACCCATCTCCAACCAAGTGTATTTGATGCAGTGTCACCATCATAAAGATGTTGCATAAAAAACTCAGCACCTAATTGCCAAGGTAATTCTAGTGTAAAAATCCAAATACTTGCAAACCATATTCTCGTATGGTTATGGAGATAATTGCTTTCTTTAAGCTCAATTACCCATTGATTAAAACAATCTACATTTGTTTTTCCTTCAATTGCATCCAAATAACCTTGATTGTTTTTAAATTCATTTTTAACTTTATCTAATTCCATTAAGTAATCTGACCAAACATTAGGTCTTAATTCTAGCCACCCCTTCCAATAAACGCGCCACAAAACTTCTTGAATAAATTTTTCATTTTTTGCAAAAGAAAATTTTTTAAGAGATTTATTAATTACTTCTAATTCACTGATTACCCCGTGGGTTATGTATGGAGATAGACAAGAAATATTAGATCTATTATCAGGTCCAAAATCAAAATTTCTTAGTTTTGAATAATTTGTAAGATTTTGTTCAATAAAATTCTTTAATTGATCAACGGCTTTAGCCCTTGAAGCTTCAAATAGCATTTAAATTATTTAGATTTTCTTTTCTTTAGACCTAATTTTTCACTATGTCTTAATCTAAGAATAACAATTGCAGATGCAATTAGAACTATAGCTACAGCTTCATAAACTAATGCTGATGGATCCATTTCTTTTCCTTGTAATATAATAAATCTGGCTAGAGCGGTTATAGCAATTAAAAGAGGTAAAGTTATACTAATTGATTGTTGATTCCAAAAAACACGAACCATTGCAAGCACCTCAAGGTAAAGAAACATTAAAAGTAAATCTGCTAACATTACAGATTGATTTAGAAACATATTTTTAATTTCCATACCAACAGCGATTACAGTGCTAACTAAAATAATGCACATTAACGCTAGTTGTAAATTTTTTGCAATCTTATCCATTATTTATCTTTACTAAATGGTAACCATTTTTCAAACACTGATTTTGATGGACCATCATAAGGTATTGAATAAGAACTAGGGTTGGGGCTTGTTAAAATTTCTATTCCTTTTGAGAATACAAAAATAAATACAATGACAAAAACAATAACCATAACCTTAAATGGGTCAAAATTTTTAGTTTTGAACACACTACTAGATTGTTCCTCTGCTTTGTGAAAATGTTTGAATGTCATATAGACTGCGAAGATAAGTCCAATGTGAGCCACATAAAGACCAGCCCAACCAAAAGCAAAAGACGTATAAGAAAAAATATATAAACTAAAAACTGTTGTCCAAACGAAACTTAGAACTAATAGAATTTGCAATCTTACAGATCTTGGTAAAGCACGTAGATCATTCTTGCTATCATCAAATAAAATATTTGCTGCATCTATCATCCAATTTTTCAAAGATTCCATAATATTAGAATAGATATTTATACATTAAAGGCAAAGACTAAAATGTCCTTAATTTTTAGCTTAAATTAGACCTTATTGTTACTTCTAAATTTTCTGCACTTTGAGCTCCTGAAATAAAATCTGTTCCTATTTCAAAAAAAGGCACTCCATTAATTTCTTTTTCTCTTGCAACTGAAATATACGAATTAACTTCTTCAATATTTTTTGAATTAAAGAAATCATTAATTACACCTGCATTAATATCAAATTCTTTTCCAATATTAATTAAAATTTCTTTATCTCCAATATCAAAACCTTCAATAAAATATGATTGATATATTTTTTCTTTAATTTCATTGTGCATATTAGATTGTTTGGCTAGTTTAATTAGTAAGTGAGAGAACACTGTATTGGGTGTTTTCTTTATTTTATCTAGATTAAAATTAAGACTTTCCTTCTTGGCTTCATTAGTCATTTGATCATACATCGGTTGAGCAAATTCTTTTCCACCAAACTTTATTTCTAGATATTTACTTCTTTCAATTCCCTCTTCTGGCATATCAGGATTTAATTGAAAAGGCATATGCTCTATTTCAAATTTGGTTTCAGGAAATTTTTTTAATGCTGTATTTAATCTTGCTTGACCAATAAAACACCAACCACAAATTGTGTCAGCAAATACTTTTATTTTCATTAATTTATGAACGAAGCTTTTGTTTATGAAAATTAATAAATCTTTCTACGTTTGATTTATTAAAGGTTTTATTTTCTTCAAAAGAAACTTTTTTCATTGAGTAAGCATTACTTTTAGTCTGTCTAGACATTATGGTGATATTACCTTTGTATAATTTAAGTTTAACAGAGCCATTAACTTTATTCTTTTTAAGGTCGACAATTTTTTGAAATTTAAACCTTGCTTTTGAGTACCAGTAACCATTGTAAATAAGTTCAGCATATTTAGGCATAATCTCATCTTTTTTATGCATAGTTTCTTTATCTAAAGTAACAGACTCAATTGCTCTATGTGCTGACATTAATAGTGTTCCACCTGGTGTTTCATAAACACCTCTAGATTTAATCCCAATAAATCTGTTCTCAACTAAATCAACTCTACCTATTCCATTTTTACCAGCAACATCATTAAGTTTTTCTAACAAATTTCCAGGCGATAGTTTTTTACCATTAACAGTTATGGGATCTCCGTTTTTAAATCCTATGGTTACAAATGAAGCTTTGTTGGGAGCCTTTTCAGGTGACACTGTTCTTTGAAAAAGAAATTCAGGTGCTGCATTTTTTGGATTTTCTAAAACCTTACCCTCAGTTGATGTATGATATAGGTTGTCATCAATAGAAAAAGGAGGAGCTCCCTTTTTATCTGTTGGAATTGGAATACTATTTTTTTTGGCATATTTAATTAAATCTGTTCTAGAATTTAATTTCCATATTCTCCATGGTGCAATAATTTTAACTTTAGGACCAAAGTAATGATAACCTAATTCAAATCTTACTTGATCATTGCCTTTTCCTGTTGATCCATGAGAAACAGCATAAGCACCAAATTTTTTAGCAATAGCAATTTGACGTTTTGCAATTAAAGGTCGTGCAATTGATGTACCTAATAAATAAACACCTTCATAAATTGCATGTCCTCTAAGCATTGGAAAAACATAATCTTTTACAAAAACATCTTTTAAATTTTCAATAATAATATTTTTAACACCTAGTCTTTTGGCATTTTTTATAATTTTTTTTCTATCAATTTCTTGACCAACATCAGCGGTGTAGCAAATAACTTCTGCATCATAATTTTCCTGAAGCCATTTTAAAATAATAGAAGTGTCTAGTCCGCCAGAATAAGCAAGTACAATCTTTTTTTTTGATTTCATTTACTTAGCTACAATTTGCTTTAGTAGCATTATAAGCTTTAGTAAACCCTAGTAGAGAATAGTGATCAATTGTTGAAGAGCCGTTTTGAGTGTTGCCTGTAATCATTATTCTAGAACCTTTTTTCATAGTTTTAATCATTTTAATCTCAAGTTTAGCACTAGTCATCCATGCAAATCCTTCTTGAAGAATATCAAATTTGTATTTATTTTTTCCAGATTTAGCTATTACAGAATTCTTATTATTAAATTCATAACCACCAGTAACACTTATTTCATTTGTTATTTTTTCTCCAGGTCTAAAGCTGATAAATAGCCTTGCCTCTCTAGATTCTTTTTTGGGTGATTGTAAAATAGGTTTTGATTGAGCAAAACAAACTTTACCTGAATCAGAATTTACCACATAAGTTTCCCAGTCTTTATGCGTTCCCATTTTTTTTACTTCTTCAGCACTAACCTGACTAACAAAAGTAGTAACAAAAATTAAGATTATAAAATTTTTAATTATGGACATGGGTTAGGGTAAATTTTTTGTACTTCATTTATTTCTTTAATTACGTCTTCACTTAAATCTATATCTATACTTTCTATATTAGTTTTCAACTGCTCCATTGTCGTTGCACCAATTATAACCGATGTTACAAACGGCTGAATTTCTAAAAATTTTAAGGACATTTGTGCTAAATCTAAATTGTGTTTCTTTGATATTTCATAATATAACTCAATAGCTTTTTCAGCATTTTGATTATTGTACCTAGACCAAAAATCACCATCTCTTTCCATTCTAGAATTTTTTGGCAATTGTTTATTTCTGTATTTTCCAGTTAAATAACCACACGCAAGAGGAGAGTAGGCTAGCAATCCTGCTTGTTCCCTAATAGATATTTCCGCAAGTCCAATCTCATAAGTCCTATTTAATAAATTATAAGGATTTTGAACAGAAAGCATTCTTGGTAAACTTTTATCTTTCGAAAGCTCTAAATATTTAGATAATCCCCACGGTGTTTCATTCGATACACCAACGTGTTTAATTTTTCCTTGATTAATAAATTTTTTTAAATTTCCTAGAATATCTTCAAACCTAGTCCACTCATTGCTATCATCATGTTCATAGCCTAGTTTGCCAAAAAAATTTGTTTTTCTTTCTGGCCAATGTAATTGGTACAAATCAATACAATCAGTTTTTAATCTTCTTAAACTTCCTTCAAGTGCTTCTGTAATATTCTTTTCTCCAAATTGATTTCCACCGCCTCTTACATACTCTCTCATTGGGCCACAAACTTTTGAAGCTAAAATTACTTTGTCCCTCTTTTTTGTTTTTTCAAACCAGTTACCAATAATAGTCTCAGTATGACCAAAAGTTTCCTCTCTTGGAGGAACAGAATAAATTTCTGCAGTATCCCAAAAGTTTACACCCTGATCTAGGGCATAATCCATCTGCTCAAAACCTTCATTTTCGGTATTTTGTTCGCCCCAAGTCATAGTACCAAGACAAATAGTGCTTACTTTTAAATCTGTATTTCCTAATTTTTTATAATTCATAATTGTTAAGTCTTATTAAGACATCTTGAAATAATAGTAAAAGGCTATTATATATAAAGCATGATATTCAATAAACAAAATTTGCTAAACAAAGTAAAAGAAGCCCAACAATCAACAGTAGTAATGGATGAGGGCTTAAGAGCCTACATGTTGAAAGTTTACAACTACATGGCTTCTGGTATTTTGTTAACTGGACTTGTATCTTTAATATTTTTTAAACTATCTGTCGTAACAGATGCTAACGGATCGATTGTTGCTTTAACAAGTATAGGAAACACAATTTTTCTTTCAGGATTTAAATGGGTAGTAATGTTAGCTCCTCTCGGAGTTGTCTTTTACATGAGTGCTAAAATTAATAAAATGGCAGCTTCTACTGCTCAAACAACATTTTGGGTTTTTGCCTCTTTAATGGGAATATCATTATCTTCAATATTTTTAACTTATACTGGAGCCAGTATTACCAGAGTGTTCTTTATTACCTCTATTACTTTTGGTGCAATGAGTTTGTACGGCTACACAACTAAAAGAGATCTTACAAAATTAGGATCTTTCTTAATGATGGGTCTAATTGGAATTATTGTTGCATCAGTTGTTAACATGTTCTTAAAATCTTCAATGATGGATTTTGTAATCTCAATTCTAGGTGTTTTAATTTTTGTAGGTCTAACTGCTTATGACACTCAAAAAATTAAAAACATGTATGTATCTAGCGATACTGGTGAATTGATGGGTAAAAAAGCTGTAATGGGTGCTTTAACTCTTTACCTAGACTTTATAAATTTATTTATAATGTTGTTAAGATTATTTGGACAAAGAAGATAGTCTTTTTATTTCTTAAGGTTTTTCCAATTAGTATTTTTAAGTAGAATTTCTAGATCGAAAGAATTTTTTAAAACTTTACCGTTTGAATCTGTAATTAAATATTTTAGATTTTTATTGCTGGGTATAAAATTTTTACAAATTTTATACAAAGCATTCTCTGCTGCATTTTTAAAGACACTAAAGCTAACTTGCCTGTTAGAAATATTTAGACCATAGTCTTTCCACGATCCTTCAGAAACCATTTTTGCATATAGGTCTAAAATAATCTTAAGCTCGTTTTTTTCAAAAAATTGTCTTTCTTCTATTTGTTTGTGAGGATTATTTACGACTAGCTTTAAGTTTCTATTCATCAAGTTTGTGTTTATTGATCAATGATATCTGGAATCCTGTAAAGACAAGGGTTATTGGCAACATTCCCCATACCTTAAAATTAACCCAAAACTCTTCTGTTTGTGTTCTCCAGATGCATTCATTGAGGATTGCAAGGAAGAAGAAAAAGTACATCCATCTTTTGTTTAATAATTTCCAACCCATATCAGTTAGAGCAATTGATTTACCCATAATTTTTTTAAGAACGGGTTCTTTTGTAAAATATTTTCCAAAATATAAAGCAAGAGCAAATAAAATATTTATAATTGTTGGTTTTACATAAAGAAAAACTGGATCATTAAAATAAATTGTCAGACCCCCAAAAAATGTAATTAAGACACCACTTATTAAGGGCATCATAGGTATTTTTTTTTCAAAAAACCAAACAACCGCTAGTGCAATTAATGTTGCAACTATAAGTGGAGGAATTGCAACTGCTAGATTCTTGTCATTATTATAATAATAATAAAAAAATATAGCTAAAGGCCCAAAGTCTGTTGCAAATTTAAGAAAAGATTTATTCACTTGACAGATATTAACATAATAAAAAAAATATAAATGTTTTTTATTGATTTTTATTTTTAAACCCCCATATTAATATCAATGGCAATTCAAAAAGCAAAATTTTCAATAGGAGACATTGTAAAACATAAACACTTTGAGTTTAGAGGTGTAATTTATGATGTGGATTTCGAATTTAATAATTCTGAAGAATGGTATCAATCTATTCCAAAGAATGTTCGTCCTAGAAAGGATCAGCCTTTTTATCATCTGTTAGCCGAAAATGATGAAATTACATATGAAGCCTATGTTTCAGAACAAAACCTTCTTATGGACGATTCAGAAGATCCAATTAAACACCCTTTAATTGAAGAGATTTTTTCTGGTAAAAGAGGTTCTAGCTACTTTAAGCCCTCTAATTAATTCTTTTTTCAAACACAATTAATTCAAATCTTCGACATATATAGTTGCTACCTATAATTATGTTCTGATCAAGAGTGTTAAATAACGTTTTTATCATTATTGACTCCCTCTACATTCTTGATCAGGATGACCTTCCATAATAAAAATTAAATTATCTTTTTTTAATATATATAATTTAAAAATGTTTAAATATTTTGAGCCTAATAAAATTTTTGCAATAACCTCTAAAGCGCCAAAGTACGTTTTATTTTTATTTATTATTGTTTTAACAATTGGTTTAACTGAAGCGCTTATACTTTCACCTGAAGACTATAAACAAAGTGATGCAGTAAGAATTATGTATGTTCATGTACCAGCTGCATGGATATCACTTGGAATATTTACAAGTTTAGCTTTATTGTCTGTTGGAAGTTTTGTTTTTAAAAATAAAAATTTTGCATTAATTGCCAAAAGTTTAGCACCTTCAGGATTTATTTTTAACATCATAGCATTAGTTACAGGTTCAATTTGGGGAAAACCAACTTGGGGTACTTGGTGGGCTTGGGATGCAAGAATAACTTCTATGTTAATTTTAGCTTTGTTTTATGGAATGTACTTATTGGCTTGGAGAATTTATGAGGACAAAGAACAAGTAATAAAAGTCACTTCTTTGATTGCAATTTTAGGAGTGGTAAATGTTCCCATTATTAAATTTTCTGTAGATTGGTGGAACACGTTACATCAACCAGCTTCAATTAATATTTTATCAACCAACACAGCAATTCACTCATCAATGTTGGTCCCATTGGGTATTATGACTGCGGCATTTGCCCTTTTTTCAATACTCATTTTTTTGATGAAATATAATACCGAACTGATAAAAGTTAAAAATAAAGGATTAGATAGATTATGATAAATGAAATAATTTCAATGAATGGATACGGAGCTTACGTATGGTCAGCTTTTTCATTTACATTGATTAGTTTTACAGCCCTGTACTTTGTAACTAAATTACAGCTTTCAAAAGAGCAAAAAAGATTTGCTTCTAAATTTGGTTCTCTAAACGTTGAGAAAGCTAGAGCTGCAAGATCACAAAATATTAATAGAGAAATATTATCCAATACATCAAATATTTAACTAATAAACCATGTATGGTAAAAAGGTTAAATTACGATTTGTATTCTTAGCTTTAATCTTAGCCTCAGTAATTTTAACAGTTTTTTTAGTTTTACAATCATTAAAAGAAAACGTTGTATATTTTCAGTCTCCGTCTGAAATAAAATCTTTAATTGAATTAAATAAAAAGAAAATAAGAGTGGGTGGGATGGTTAAAGAACAATCGATTTTTATAGATTCTGATAAAGTTAATTTTGTTATTACTGACTTTAAAAATGAAATTAATGTTGTCTATAAAGGGGCAGTCCCCAATTTATTTGCTGAAGGAAAAGGAGTGGTTGCTGAAGGTTTTTTAAAAGATAAGAATTATTTTACAGCTACTAAAATTTTAGCAAAACATGATGAAAATTATATGCCCCCAGAAGTTAAAGAAGCCTTAGGAGATAAATAAATTGCTAGCTAATCAGATAGGTTATTATTCTTTAATTTTAGGGTTGTTACTTTCAGTGTTACTTTGTGGAGTTTCAATTAAAGACTTTAATAAAACTAATAAGCAGGTTAATCAAAATATATTATCTCTATCATTTTTACAGTTAGTTTTTGTAATTGTGAGTTTTTTGAGTTTGATTATATCTTTTATAAACTCAGACTTTAGTAATGAGACAGTTTTTAATAATTCTCACACAACTAAACCATTATTCTATAAAATCTCAGGAACTTGGGGAAACCATGAAGGAAGTTTATTGCTATGGTTATTAGTATTAACTTTGTTTATTTTTCTATTTTTAATTAAATCAAGAGAGCAGCCTAAAAAATATAGAATTTTAACTTTATTATTTCAGCAAATAATAATTATTGGGTTTTTCTTATTTGTATTAATGACATCTAATCCTTTTAATTATTTATTTCCAATTCCCAATGAAGGCCTTGGTCTTAACCCAATTTTACAAGATCCAGCTTTAGCAATTCATCCCCCAATTTTATATTTAGGTTATGTTGGTACTTCTATAATATTTTCATCATCCCTTGCTGCAGTTACACAAAATTATGTCACTAAAGAATGGGGACAGCATATTAAAAAGTGGGTTTTAGTTTCTTGGATTTTTCTAACTATTGGAATTATGCTTGGATCAATTTGGGCATATTACGAACTAGGATGGGGAGGTTTTTGGTTTTGGGATCCAGTTGAAAATGTTTCTTTAATGCCGTGGCTAACACTAACTGCATTGTTGCACTGTATTGTAGTGTTAGAAAGAAGAGTATCACTAACATCTTGGGTGGTTATATTGTCTATTACAACATTCACCTTAAGCATGTGTGGAACTTTTTTAGTAAGATCTGGAATATTAAATTCTGTACATACATTTGCTAATGATCCTGCAAGAGGTATTTTTATATTAATATTTTTATTTGCATTAATTGTCTTATCGTTAGGAATATTTTTTATATTTCACAAAGAAAATAACAAAAGTTCAAACAATTTCTTTTGGCTCAGCAGAGAAACTTCCATCTTAATAAACAACTGGTTTATGATGTATTTTTTATCTGTTGTTTTAATAGGTACGGTATATCCAATTTTTTTAGATGTAATATCTAGTGAAAAAATATCAGTAGGGCCTCCTTTTTATCAAAAATTAATCGTTCCTTTTTTAATACCATTTCTATTATTCATGTCTCTTGGACCACGACTTAAATGGATTAAATCAAAAATTGAAAATAAGAACTCACTTATTATCACATTTATAATTTCGGTAATGTTAACTTTTTTTATTATTAAAAATTTAACTGCTGACTTACTTTTTTATACAGTTTTAATTTCAGCTGCTTTTTTTCTTTTCTTTACAACTTTAAAAGAATTATTTATTAAAAAATTTAATAATATTTCTCAAACTGTTTCACACTTTGGTTTTAGTTTATTAATATTAAGCATTCTATTTAATAGTATTTTATCCTCAGAAATTATAACCAACATAAAAATTGGCGAAAGATATGATTATAATAAAGGTGAAATTTTTTTTAAAAAGATAGAAGAAAGAAAAGAAAGTAATTTTAACTCCATTATTGCTTCTTTTGAAATAAAAGACAAAAATGGCAAAACTATTGAGTTAAAACCTGAGATTAGAATTTACAATCAGCCTATAATTATTACTAGTGAAGCAGATATAAAAACAACACTATTAGATGACAAGTTTTTAGTAATGAACCTTGTAAAGGGTAATGAATATTTTAATATTAGATATCAAGTAAAACCATTTATGGTTTGGATATGGATATCAGTTTTATTGTTAAGTCTTGGTGGGTTAATGAGTTTATTTAAAAGAAAGATATGAAAAATAAGTTTAGCTTATTTGTTGTAGTTATTTTTTTAAGCTTTTGTTTTGTTATTTTTTATAAAGGATTAAATACGCCAAATAATTACACACCTAAGGTTAATGAGAAAAAAAATGTCCCAACCTTTAAAACAAAGGACTTTTATTCAAATAATTATGTAAATTCAGATAAAATTTTTGAAGAGAACACCTTTTACATTGTAAATATTTGGGCTTCCTGGTGTGTACCTTGTAGAACAGAACACCCCTTATTAATGCAACTAAGTAAAAACAAATCAATTAAATTAATTGGATTAAATTATAGAGACAATTTTAATAATGCAAAAAAATTTATTGATGACTTAGGCAACCCCTATTCTAGAATTTTAATTGATAAAGATGGAACATTAGGAATTGAATTTGGAGCTTATGGTGTTCCTGAAACTTTTTTAATAGATAAAAATAAAGATATAATTAAAAAATTTGTTGGTCCAATCAATCAAAAAATTATTAATGAAATTAAATTAATTATTAAATGAAAGTTTTAAAAATATTTATAATCCTATTTTTAGTCACAAGTTTTTCTGAGTTAAAATCAGATGAAGCAAACGATATTTTAAAAAATAAAATTTTAAAGAATATTCGTTGTTTGATTTGTCAAGGTCAGTCAGTATATGATTCTGAGTCTGAGTTTGCTTCTAGTATTAAATTAATTGTTGATAGAAAAATTAACGAAGGATTAAAAGAAAAGCAAATATACCAATTTTTAAGAGAAAAGTACGGTGATTGGGTTATTTTTGATCCTCAATTAAACAAAAACACTTATGTTTTATGGTTATTACCATTGTTGTTATTTTTGTTTGGTGGTGCAATAATATATAAAAAAATAAAATCAAACAAAAATAACAAAATTTAAATGAAACATTACAAGTTAATATCAAAATTTATTTTTATCATTTTTTTCAGCCCATTGTCTTCAGTGGTTTATTCAGAAGAAAACAGTTCTAAATTTAATGTTTATTCTGGAATGTTCGACTTCAGTGATACTGGTAAAAAATCAACATTAATCGGCTTTCAACATCAAGATGAGGATTTAAATAGAGATACTTTTTTAGGTAATATTTCTCCAATAACAGGTGCATTAGTTACTGCAGATTCTGCTGCATATATTTATACAGGTGTTCAGGCGCAATATAAACTAGGTAAAATTAATTTTATTCCAAGCTTTGCACCAGGATTATATAGCAAAGGCGATGGTAAAGATCTGGGTCATATTTTAGAATTTAAAAGTGAATTACAAATTTCTGTAGATTTTGTAAGCAACAGCCAACTTGGTTTTTCTTATAATCATCTTTCTAATGCAAGCTTAGGAACAAAAAATCCTGGCGCCAATAGTTATATGTTTAATTTTTTTAAAACATTTTAAATTAATTAATGAATTTAAAAGATTGTTATAATTTTAGAGATTTTAGAAAGTTAGCAAAAAAAAGATTACCTTCTCCAATCTTTCACTACATCGATGGTGGTGCAGATGATGAAAAAACTCTAAAAAGAAATACTGATTCTTTTGATGATTGTGATTTAATTCCAAATATTCTTGCTAGTGTTGGTAAACCAGATCTTTCAACGACTGTTTTTGGAAAAAAAATTGATATGCCAATTTTTCTTTCACCAACTGCAATGCAAAGACTTTACCATCATGAAGGTGACAAGGCTTCCGCCAGAGCTGCTGAAAAATTTGGAACCTTTTACAGTATGTCTACAATGGCTAATAATACTATTGAAGAGGTTGCTGATATTTCAAATGGACCAAAATTATTTCAATTATATATTCATAAAGATCAATCAATTACCGATGATTTAATAGATAGATGTAAAGTATCTAGTTTTAACGGCATGTGTTTAACAGTTGATACATTGGTTGCTGGAAATAGAGAAAGAGATCACAGAACTGGCTTTACCACCCCTCCAAAATTGACACTTCAAAGTTTAATGAGTTTTGCCATGAGACCTGAATGGGTATTTAATTATTTTACTCATAAAAAATTTGAATTATCCAATGTTAAAAATAAAACAGATAAAGGAACTAACATTTCAAAATCAGTTATCGAATATATTAATGAACAATATGATCCAGCTATGAATTGGAAGGATGCAGAATACTGTGTAAAAAGATGGAACGGCCCATTTGCTCTTAAAGGTGTAATGTCAGTTGAAGATGCAAAAAGAGCAATAGATATTGGCTGTACAGCAATAATGATTTCAAATCATGGGGGCAGACAATTAGATGGCTCAAGATCACCCTTTGACCAAGTTAATGCAATTAGAGAGGCTGTTGGAGATAAATTAGAGATTATTTTAGATGGTGGTGTAAGACGTGGAACTCACGTTTTAAAAGCTTTAGCAGCTGGTGCAACAGCATGCAGCTTCGGAAAAATGTTTTTATTTGCCTTAAGTGCTGGAGGTCAACCTGGTGTTGAACGTCTATTGCAAAACATGCATGATGAAATCAATAGAAATATGGTATTAATGGGTTGTAAGAGTTTAAAAGAATTAGATAACACAAAGTTAATCTACAGAAAATAACTTTTACTTATCTAAATTAGATATAAAAAAAATAAATTAAATTAAGAAATATGAACACTATAGTTAATAAATTATGAAATTAGCAAAAAGTTTAGAGAGATTAGGAACAGAATCAGCATTTAGTGTTCTAGCTGAAGCAAAAAAATTAGAAGCACAAGGTAAACCAATGATCCACTTAGGTCTAGGTCAGCCTGATTTTAAAACCCCACAACACATAGTAGATGCAGCAAAGAAAGCATTAGATGATGGACATCATGGCTATGTTTTATCAAATGGAATTTTAGAGTGCAGACAATCAGTTTCTAGAAAAATTAAACAACTTTATAATAAAGATATTAATCCTGAGAGAGTGTTAATTATGCCAGGTGGAAAACCAACAATGTTTTTTGCTATACAGTGTTTTGGTGAACCAGGTGCAGAAATTATTCATCCAACACCAGGGTTTCCAATTTATGAATCAATGATTAATTATAGTGGATCAACAGCTGTCCCTTATGATTTAACAGAAGACAAAGATTTAAAATTTGATCCAGAAAAAATTCTGTCTTTAATTACAGATAAAACTAGATTGCTGATATTGATTAATCCAAACAATCCAACAGGTAGTTTTGTTGAAAAATCAACAGTTGATGTCTTAGCTGAGGGACTGAAAAAACATCCACACGTAGCAATACTTAGTGATGAAATTTATAGCAGACAAATTTATGATGGAAAAGAAATGCCAACATTTTTTAACTATCCTGATCTGCAAGATAGACTAATTGTTTTAGATGGATGGAGTAAAGCTTACGCTATGACAGGATGGAGAATGGGCTGGAGTGTATGGCCAGAAGAATTAATACCACATGTGAATAAATTAATTATTAATAGTGTTTCATGTGTTAATGCTCCATCACAGTTTGCAGGTATTGCTGCATTAGATGGATCAGATGAACCCATTCATGAAATGATGAAAGAGTTTGATAAGAGAAGAAGACTAATTTATGAAGGTTTAAATAGCTTACCTGGAATTGAATGTAGTATGCCAGGAGGAGCTTTTTATGCATTTCCCAAAGTTAGTGGAACAGGAATGAACGGGTCAGAATTTGCCAAAAAGTGTATGCATGAAGCTGGAGTAGCAATAGTTCCAGGCACAGCTTTTGGTAAAACATCTATAGATTATGTAAGGTTTAGTTATGCAGCCTCGCAGGACAACATATCTAACGCATTGGAAAATATTAAAAAAATGCTAGGCTAAGACTAATGAGTGAATTAGTTCTGCCAAAGATAGACAAAGCAACGATCAATAAAAAAGAATATATTTTTAAAAATCTTGCAAAAATTATAAATCCAGAAAATGTTTTAAGTCATGCAGATGATATTAAACCATATGAAACTGATGCATTAGCAGCTTACACACAAACACCATTAGCTGTTGTGATGCCAGAAAACACTGAAGAAGTAAGTAATATTCTAAAGTTTTGTCACAAAGAAAATATTAAAGTTGTACCAAGAGGGGCCGGTACTGGTCTTTCAGGAGGAGCTCTACCTTTAAATGATGCAATTTTATTAAGTCTTGGAAAATTTAATAAAATTATAGAAATTGATTTTGAAAATAAATGTGTAGTAACCCAACCTGGTGTAACAAATTTAGGAATAACACATGCCGTACAACATAAAAATTTTTACTATGCACCAGATCCATCAAGTCAACTTGCATGTTCAATAGGGGGCAATGTTGCTGAAAATTCTGGAGGTGTTCACTCTCTAAAATATGGAACGACAACTAATAATATTTTAGGTGTTGAAATAGTAATGATGGATGGAACAGTTTGTAGAGTTGGTGGAAAAACTCTTGATCAAGAAGGATATGATCTAATGGGGTTAATTTGTGGTTCAGAAGGATTATTAGGTGTGATTACTGAAGTGACAGTAAAAATTTTAAAAAACCCTCAAGTCGTTAAAGCAGCGTTAATAGGATTTCCAACAATTGAAGAAGGTGGAAACGCAGTATCAGAAATAATTTCAAGTGGAATTGTTCCAGCAGGTATGGAAATAATGGATAAAGCTTTGATAGAGGCAACAGATAATTTTAGTAAAGCAGGTTATCCACGAGATGTGGAACTTTTATTGATTGTAGAATTAGATGGAACTGAATCTGAGGTAGATGAATTATTAAAACAGGTGAGAAGTATTTGTGAAAAAAATAATTGCTCAAGTTTAAAATTAAGTAAAAGTGAAAAAGAAAGACTATCATTTTGGGCAGGTAGAAAAGCAGCATTTCCAGCGTGTGGAGCTATGGCACCAGATTATTATTGTATGGATGGGTCCATACCAAGAGGAAAATTAGCAGAAGCTTTGCTTGAAATAAAAAGACTTTCTGAAAAATATGAGTTGCCTGTAGCAAATTGTTTTCATGCAGGAGATGGAAATTTACATCCATTAATAATGTTTGATGGAAGTGATAAAGAGCAATTAAGAAAGACAGAAGAATTTGGAGCAGAAATACTAAAGACCTGCGTGAGATTAGGGGGAGTTATAACTGGAGAACATGGAGTTGGAGTTGAAAAAAGAGAACTGATGTGTGAGATGTTTAATAATACAGATATTCAACAACAATTAGATATTAAAAAATCGCTAGATGAAAAAAATTTACTAAACCCTGGAAAAGTTTATCCAATATTAAGAAAATGTGCAGAGGAAGGAAGGGTACATGTCCACAGAAATGAAGAAAAATTCCCAGATCTTCCAAGATTCTAATAATACTTATTATCCAGAAGATGAACTGCAAGTGTCAAATGTAGTTCAGGAGCTTTATAAAAAAAACCAACCAACAGAAATAATTGGTACAGGTTCAAAAAATTTTATTGGTAACAGAATACAATCAGCAAAAAAACTATCTCTTTCCAAAGTGTCAGGAATAGTTGAATATTTGCCTGAAGAACTTTACATCAAGGTTAAAGCTAACACGCCATTAGAGTTAGTTGAAAAGGAGTTGGAAAAAAATAATCAAGAATTGGCTTTTGAGCCTATTGATTTTGGATTTATTGAAAATGGAAAATCAAATAAGGGTACCATAGCAGGTCATTTAGCTTGTAATTTTGCTGGCTCTAGAAGATTTAAAGTGGGAAGTATAAGAGATCATATTTTAGGTTTTAGAGGTGTGAATGGTAAAGGAGATATAATTAAATCAGGTGGCACAGTTGTAAAAAATGTTACAGGTTATGATTTATCAAAACTAGTCACAGGATCTTTTGGAACTTTAGTTGCTTTAACTGAAATAACATTAAAAGTTTTACCTAAAAAAAAATCATCTAATACAATTACAATTCATACTGATGACAAAAAATTAGTTAAAAGTTTATTTGATAAGATATCCAGTTCAAGTAGTGAAGTTTCAGGTGCGATTTATATGCCCGAAGAACCCAAAGATGAAAATTATGACCAAAACAAAGAGATGGTTTTTAAGTTTAATGATTTAAAGTACAAAGGTTCATTTTTAGCGCTAAGAATAGAAGGAGATAAAATCTCAATAGATGAAAAATTAAAAGCTTTAACAACTGAGCTTGAGCTTAGTAAGCTGAACACAACAGTCTTAGATGTTCATCAATCAACACCATTTTGGAAAAAAATAAATAATCTTGAGATATTTAAACTAACAAAGAATAACCTTTTAAGAGTAGTAGTGCCTCCTTCAAAAGGCCCTAAGTTGATGCAATTCCTAGGCAATAAGTATAAATATTACATTGATTGGTGTGGCTCATTATATTGGATAGAGGTTCAATCAAAGAAGAACTCTAAGGTTAGCGATATTAAAAAATTGACCAAGGAATTGGGCGGTTATTTAACTATCATAAAAACATCAAATGAATATGATTATGAAGAAACAATTTTTACAGTAGACGATACAAGACTTTTAATATCAGAAAAGATTAAAAAAAGTTTTGATCCTAAAAGAATTTTTAATCCTGGAAAAATGTATAGAGGAATTTAATGCAAACAAACTTTACTGAAAAACAATTAAAAGACAGCGATAACGCTGCAACAGAAAAAATTTTTAAAAAGTGTGTTCATTGTGGTTTTTGTAATGCAACCTGTCCAACTCATCAAATATTTGGTGACGAATTAGATGGACCGCGAGGAAGAATTTATTTGATTAAAGACATGTTGGAAAATCAAAAAAAGCCAACAGCAAAAACAGTAAAACACATAGATAGATGTTTGTCTTGCTATAGCTGTATGACCACTTGTCCAGCTGGAGTAAATTATATGCACATCATTGATCATGGTAAAAAATATATTGAAAAAAACTATGAAAGATCTTTTTTTGACAGAACAATTAGGAACTTTTTATCAGTAGTGTTACCAAATACAGGATACTTCAGATTAGCAAGTCATATGGTTAAATTAGCTAAACCTTTTCAGTTTTTAATGCCATCAAAGATAAAAGATATGATGAATTTGATGCCAACAAGTTTTCCAAAAAAAACCATAAAACAAAAAGAAGTTTATTCCGCAAGTGGTAAAAATAAAATAGCAAGAGTTGCTCTTTTAACAGGCTGTGTACAAAAAGAAATTTCTCCTCAAATTAACGAGGCAACAATCAGACTTTTAAATAGACATGGAGTTGAAGTGATTGTGCCTAAAAAGATTAGATGTTGTGGATCATTAAATCATCATTTGGGAAAAGAAGATGATGCGCATCAAGATTTTAGAAATAATATCAATACTTGGTATGACGAACATCAAAAGGGTAATTTAGACGCTATTTTATCAAATACTTCTGGCTGTGGAACTACCATGAAAGACTATGGTTTCATTTTTAAAGATGATGAAGAAATGAAAAAAAAAGCAAAAGTAATTTCTGATTTAACAAAAGATGTTTCTGAATATTTAGATACTAATTTAAAATTAAACTTTAAAGCAAAAGAAAAGAAATATAAAATTGCTTATCATTCTGCATGTTCAATGCAACATGGACAAAAAGTGCACAGTCAACCCATGTCATTACTTTCAAAAACAAATAATGAAATTATGGAAATTCCAGAAGGCCACATCTGTTGTGGATCTGCTGGAACTTATAATATTTTGCAGACTGAAATTGCCAAAGAACTATTAAGTAAAAAAGTAAAAAATATTGAAAGTTTGAAACCAGATTTTATTTCAACAGGAAATATAGGTTGTATTACTCAAATTTCTAATGGAACGAAAACGCCAATTTTACATACCATTGAGATATTAGATTGGTATACTGGTGGTCCAAAACCAAAAATATTACAAAAAAATTAACTATGAAAAAAATTATAATTACACGAAGATTGTTAAAAGAATCTGAGGAAAAAGCTTCAAAAACATTTGATGCGAAGCTTAATGGCAATGATGAATTATATTCTCAGTCAAAGCTTATTGAATTAAGTGAAGGTCATGATGCAATATTAACTTCTTTAACCGATAAAATGGATGAAGAAACTATAAACAAACTACCAGAAAGTGTTAAGGTAATTTCTAATTTTGCAGTTGGTTTTGGAAACATCGACTTAGAAGCAGCCAAAAAAAGAGGAATAACCGTAACTAATACACCAGAGGTTTTATCTGATGCTACTGCAGAGATTGGAATTTTATTAATTCTTGGAGCCTGCAGAAGAGTTTCAGAGGGCATTCAAGCTGCAAAAGAAAGTAGCTGGAAATGGTCTGCAGATTACTTGATAGGAAAACAGTTAACAGGTACGAGGCTTGGAATTTTAGGAATGGGAAGAATAGGTCAAAAGATTGCAAAAATAGCAAAATCTTTAGGAATGATTATTCATTATCACAACAGATCAAAACTAAGTGACGAAAAAGAACAGGGTGCTATTTATCACGATAGTATTAAAAGTCTTTTTGGGGTTTCAGATGTATTGTCAATTTGTTGTCCCGCAACAAAAGAAACAGGAAATTTAATTAATAAAGAAACATTAGAATATTTTCCAACAGGTGCAGTTATAACAAATATAGCTCGTGGAGATATTGTTGAAGATGAAGCTTTAATAGATGCATTAAACAGAAGAAAAATTTATGCAGCAGGACTTGATGTTTATAAGGGTGAACCTAATTTAAATCCAGGTTACCTAAAAATTAAAAGTGTTTTCATTCTACCCCATCTTGGAAGTGCCACCAAGCACACAAGAATTGCTATGGCTAATCTAGCTATAGACAATATTGATGAGTTTTTCAAAACAGGAAATTGCAAAAATAAAGTAAATTAAAAAAATATTCTTTCGAAAAACCAATAAAAGCCAATCAATGCTATTACTAATGAAAGAGGTTTCGTAACTCTATTACGGTACCAAGGTTTATTTTGAAATAGTAATGAGATAAAAATATAAGATAAAAATATCACACTAATTTGACCTAGCTCAACTCCAATATTAAAAGAAATCAGACTTGAAATAAATAAACCATCTGAAATTCCAATTTCATTTAAAACCCCAGCAAAACCTAAACCATGGAGTAATCCAAAAATAAAAATTATATAGGGTCTCGTTTTTTTTAAATTTTCAGTAAATAGATTCTCAATAGCAATAAAACAGATTGATAGAGCGATGATAGGTTCAACAATTATTGAGGGTATTTTTATTACATCTAGAGCGCCAAGAAATAATGTTATTGTGTGTGCCAAAGTAAAAATTGAAACTTGTAATACCAAAGGCCTTAATCTCGAGGAGAGAAGAAATAAAGCGAGAACAAACAATATATGGTCTAAACCTTTAGGTATTATGTGCTTAAAACCTAGTTGAGTATAAGATTTAATATTGTCTATAAGCCTTTCTTCTTTTTGGTTTGTTATGCTAAACCATCCTGATTTATCATCACTTTCAATCAGTTTTGAATATAAACCCTCATTATTTTTAGAATTAACCCTTAAAATGATGGATCCTAAATTTTTATCCCAAGAAAATTTTAAGTCTTCATCTTTTATATTTTTAATATCAAAGTTAATAACTGTATCTCTAATTATGTCAGTATTACCAACCTTGGGTATATCCACATTCAGTAGAGCCAAGCTATAATTAGAATTAGCAGAAGTTAAGTAAATTTTGTTTTGAAGGTTCGTTATATTAGAATTAAATTTTTTAAGTAATTCAACGGCGCTCATAGTTCTTAAGCTTTCATATTGACCTGACTCTTCAGATTCTTCTGTGTTAGAGTGATCCATATTGACTTCGGCAATAATAGCCTCAAGATTTAATCGAATTGATAGAGTAGCGTTTATGATATTATCTTTTTCATAAATATTAAGATTTGCAATTGCTGGACGTAGTTCATGAGCATAAGATGACTTAATGAAAAATAATAAAAATATAAATATTTTAAAAAACATTAACTTATTAAATCAGATTTTTTATTTTTTTGTAATCTTATTATTGACTACTTTTTTAAAATTTAATGTGCATGCCCATGAATTATGGCTTGAGCCAATTAATTTTAGATTTAATAATAAAGAAATTTCCAAGATACATATTAAGGTAGGCCAAAATTTCAATGGTTCTCCATTTGGTTATTATGATCCAAATAAAAAAGATTTATATCTAGAAAATAAAAATAAAGTAATGAATTTATCTCAAAGAGATGGAAATTTTCCTGCAATTCAAACATTAATTCTAGATAAAGGTTTTCATGTGCTAACTTATGAAACAAATTATGAATTATTAAAATATGAATCTTTAGAAAAGTTTAAAGATTTTATAAAAGAACAAGACCTTCTTAGCAGTACAGGTGATATCGATATCAATAAAATTCCCACAGAAAACTACAGAAGGTTAGCAAAAACATTAATGACGGATGGATATAAAGACTTTTTTATCCAAAAACCAAAATTAGATTTTGAGATTATTGCTTTAACTTCACCTTATAACCTTCAGGAGGAATTATTTGAGTTTCAACTATTTGAAAAAGGTAGCCCTTTAAAAAATTGGCAAATTATTATTTTCAGTAGAGATGAAGAAAATAGCTATAAAGAAATTGTAAAAACAAACCTAAATGGAGTTGGTAGAATAAAAATTTTTGACAATAGAACCTATTTACTAAGTGCAGTTAAGTTGGACAAAGCAAATTATTTAGAAAAAATAAAATATAAATCAGATTGGTTTAGTTTGTGGGCGAGCCTAACTTTTAAAAAATAGTTCAATTTGAAGTTGTAGTCAAAATAGTCGTATCTTTAATTTACCTTTATATAAGAACGTTTTTTGACTATTAGTGAAAGATATTCCTTAGACTTTAATTCTAATTTATGATTAAAATCTCGACAGTTAATTAACTAATATAAATAACAAGGAGAGAGAAATAATGATTAAAGAAAAAAAATCATTGAAGAATTCAACTTCTTCAAGACGTAAGTTCTTTAAGACTGCTGCTAAAGCTGGTGCTGTAGCTGCAGCTACTGTTGCAATGCCAAATATTGCAACTGCAGGATCTCACGCTACTGTATTAAAGATGCAAGCTGCTTGGCCTTCAGGCGCAAACATCTTTTTTGAAATGGCGCAAGACTACTGTAATATGGTTAGTGACATGTCTGGCGGATCACTTAAAATTGATCTTCAGCCTGTTAACTCAATCGTTAAAACATCAGAAATCGGAGCAGCGGTAAGCGATGGAATCGTTGATATGGGTCACTGGGTGACTGCATATTGGTACGGTAAAAACGCTGCAGCTTCACTTTTTGGAACTGGTCCTTCATACGGAATGTCATCTC
>Ga0209384_1000171_pt1 | contig 45778 bp, 39 predicted proteins | sample CoawatmetaG05DNA_FD_187511 | JGI IMG/M metagenome (GOLD analysis project Ga0209384, IMG submission 187511) | Marine microbial communities from the West Antarctic Peninsula - Coastal water metaG058-DNA (SPAdes) (version 2) | ecosystem: Environmental > Aquatic > Marine > Coastal ... | reverse complement strand
TTTCAGTCTTATCGTTTTTATAAATACTTTTTTATCCTTAAAATATTTATAAAAAAACCTCATTATTCGTAATTTTTCATTTGCTAATTTATCAAATTTTTTTTCAATTGTTTCATTGGCTTAATTATTAATTGAAAGGTAAGATAACACTTAATTTTTAATATTTTAAAAGATAATATTTTGACACCAGTCCTTAAATCTACAAAACTAGACAACGTATGCTACGACATTCGAGGCCCTATTTTAGCGCATGCTAAGAAAATGGAGGAAGAGGGTCACCATATAATTAAATTAAATATAGGGAACCCTGCCGAGTTTGGTTTTGAGGCGCCAGATGAAATTACACAGGATGTTATTCGAAACATTAATAAATCTTCCGGTTATACAGAAAGCTATGGTCTTTTTGAGCCCAGAAAAGCCATAATGCATTACACGCAGCAAAAATCAATTAGGAATGTAGACGTAGACGACATAATTCTAGGGAATGGGGTTTCAGAATTAATAGTTATGGCTATGCAGGGCCTTATTAATAATGATGATGAAGTTCTTATACCTAAACCTGATTACCCATTATGGACTGCTGCAGTAACTTTGGCAGGAGGTAAACCCGTCCACTATACATGTGATGAGTCGGAGAATTGGTTTCCTGATGTTAGCGACATTAAAAGTAAAATTACATCAAAAACACGTGCAATATTAATCATAAATCCAAATAATCCAACAGGTGCATTATATTCTAATGAGCTGCTAGAGCAAATAATTGAAGTAGCTAGAGCGAATAATTTGATTGTATTCGCTGATGAAATATATGATAAAGTTTTATACGATGAAAACCAACATACATCTGTTGCATCATTGGCGGATGATATTTTATTTGTAACATTAAATGGATTGTCAAAAAATTATCGTGCATGTGGCTATAGAGCAGGTTGGCTTGTAGTATCTGGTAACAAGGCTATTGGGAAAGACTATTTAGAGGGCCTTAATATTTTAGCATCGATGCGGTTGTGCGCAAATGTTCCTGGGCAGCTAGCGATCCAAACCGCTTTAGGTGGATACCAAAGTATAAACGATTTAGTTTCATCAACAGGCCGTTTGTATAAACAAAGAGAATTAGCATATAAAATGATAAGTGGTATCCCGGGTGTAACATGCGTAAAGCCGGCTGCGGCAATGTATTTATTCTTTAGGCTTGACCCTAAAATGTATCCAATAGCAGATGATCAAGAGTTTATTCTTGATGTGTTGAAGAAAAAGAAAGTACTGATGGTTCAAGGAAGTGGCTTTAATTGGCATGATCACAATCATTTTCGCATGGTGTTTCTTCCAAATGAAGATGAATTAAAAGAAGCAATTAATAGGTTTTCTGAATATTTAACGGATTATAGAAAGTAAAAAAAATGCAAAATAAAATAAATGTTGGCTTAATTGGTGCTGGAACTGTAGGTGGCGGGACATATAAAATATTAAAAGAAAATTTCTCTGAAATTTCTCGAAAAACTGGCAAAGAGATTATTGTTTTTGCTTTAGCTGAAAAAGATATCAAAAAAGCAAAAGCGGTTGTAGATGACAAAACCAAAATTTTTGAAGATGCCTTTGATTTGGTTAGAGATAAAGATATTCATATAGTCGTAGAACTAATAGGCGGTACTGGAGTTTCAAAAGATTTGGTTGAGGAAGCAATTAAGAATAGTAAACACGTTGTGACTGCTAACAAAGCCTTGATTGCAATACATGGAGAGGAGTTGGTTGAGTTAGCCAATAAACATAATGTAAATTTATGTTACGAAGCTGCAGTTGCTGGCGGTATACCTATAATTAAATCAATAAGAGAGGGCTTAGCCGCAAATAAAGTTGAATGGATTGCTGGAATATTGAATGGGACCACAAATTATATCCTTACAGAAATGAAGGAAAATAATTTGGCATTTGATGTTGCTCTTAAACAAGCTCAAGAGTTAGGGTTTGCAGAAGCAGACCCAACATTTGATATAGAGGGTGTCGATGCTGCCCATAAAATTACAATTTTAGCCTCCATAGCATTTGGAGTCCCAATTAATTTTGACGCAGTGCATATTGAAGGTATTAGTAACTTAGCACAAAAAGATATTATTTATGCTGAAGAACTTGGATACAAGATTAAATTATTAGGTATTACAAAGTGTAAAAATGATGCCCTGGAATTAAGAGTTCATCCCACACTAATTCCAGAAAAAAGATTGGTTGCAAATGTTGATGGCGCTATGAATGCTGTTCTAGTTCAAGGTAACATGGTTGGCCCAACTTTATATTACGGTGCTGGAGCAGGGGCGGAGCCTACAGCAAGTGCGGTTGTTGCAGATATCATTGATTTGGCTAGAAATTTAGAATCAAATAATTTAACACCAATCCCAATTCTTGGATTCATTAAAGACGAAATTAAGCCAAGGAAAATACTTTCTATTGAAGATGTAACTTCTGAGTTTTATCTGAGGCTTACAATAGAGAATGTATCGGGAGTACTCGCTAAGGTCTCCCAAGTTTTTGCTAAATATTCGATATCTATAGATGCAATGATCCAAAAAGAAACACAGGTTGATGATGGTTTGGCGGACATTATCTTAGTAACACCTAGTATGCTAGAGAAAGAAATGAATAAGATAATTAATGAAATTGAAATGCTGCCTGAGAGTAAGGATAAAGTGGTCAAACTAAGAATTGAACAATTAAATAAATAGTTAAAATATGAAGTATATTTCTACACGTGGAAAATCCCCAGAGTTAAATTTTTGTGACGTTTTGTTAGGAGGTCTGGCGCCAGATGGCGGCTTGTATCTTCCAAAAAGTTATCCAAAATTTACAAATAATGATTTAAATCTTATGAGGGCTATGTCTTACAAGGATCTTGCTTTTTCTATTTTTGAAAAGTTTATTGATGATATCCCTGCTAATGATTTAAAGGACATTATAAATAAAACATATACTTCAGATGTGTTTGGATATAATCGCTCTAGTCAGAACCCTGATGATATAACCCCAATATTAAAACTTAAGGATAATCTTTATCTATTGTCACTTTCAAACGGACCAACACTGGCTTTTAAAGATATTGCCATGCAGTTTTTGGGACATATCTTTGAATACGTACTAGCTAAAGAAAATAAAACATTAAATATTTTGGGCGCTACATCTGGGGATACAGGGCCTGCAGCAGAATATGCAATGAAGGGTAAGAAAGGTATCAATGTATTTATGCTTTCTCCTTATGGCACGATGAGCCCATTTCAGGCTGCTCAAATGTTTAGTTTGGATGATGAAAATATTTATAATATTGCAGTAAAGGGGGTATTTGACGATTGTCAGGACATTGTCAAAGCTGTTTCAAATGACCTGCAGTTTAAAGAAGATAATAATATTGGCGCTGTAAATTCAATTAACTGGGGTAGGATTCTTGCTCAGATCGTATATTACTTTAAAGGTTACTTAGCTGTTACTAAGGATAGTTCTGAAGTAGTAGATTTTACAGTACCTACAGGGAACTTTGGAAATATATGTGCTGGCCACATCGCAAGAATGATGGGCTTACCCATAAGGAAGTTAGTTGTTGCTACAAATGAAAACGATGTTCTTGATGAGTTCTTTCAAACTGGAAAGTATAATCCTAGAACGTCTAAGAATACATTTCAAACCTCAAGTCCATCTATGGATATTTCAAAAGCATCTAATTTTGAGAGATTTATTTTTGATTTAATAGGGAGAGATAGCGCTGCTCTGCGCGGTTATTGGGAACAAATAGATAATGGTGGATCGTTTGAACTTGATAAAGAAACTATGAATAAAGTTTTGGGCTTTGGTTTTACTTCCTCCTCAAGTAAGCATAAAAATAGAATCAACCTAATTAAAAAGTTTCATGACGAATACGAAGTCATTATTGATACTCATACAGCAGATGGTATTAAGGCTTCAATTGATCATTTGTCAGAAGACATACCAATGCTAGTTCTAGAAACTGCCTTACCAATTAAGTTTGAGAAGTCAGTTTTAGAAGCAATTGGTAAAAAACCAGTTAGGCCGGATGCCTTAGTTGATTTAGAAAAAATAGATCAGAGATTCGAAGTTTTTGATAACAGCACAGCATTAGTTAAAGATTTTATTTTGGCAAACAAATAATATGAAACAATACTTAAATCTTTTAAATTATGTAAAAGATAACGGAATTAAAAAAGAAGATAGGACTGGAACTGGAACTTTATCAACCTTCGGTTATCAGATGAGGTTTAATTTAAAAAATGATTTTCCTTTGCTAACTACTAAAAAAATACATCTAAAATCCGTAATTCATGAGCTTTTATGGTTTCTCACAGGTAATACTAATATCAAGTATTTAAAAGATAATGGTGTTTCTATATGGGATGATTGGGCAGATGAAAATGGAGATTTAGGACCTGTTTACGGATCTCAGTGGAGAAGTTGGCCTACCTCTAATGGTCAATCTATTGATCAAATTAAAAATTTGATTGATGCCATAAAAAATGACCCTAATTCTAGGAGGTTAATTGTTTCAGCTTGGAATGTGGCAGAAATTGATAGTATGAAATTACCTCCATGTCATGCCTTCTTCCAATTTTATGTTGCTGATGATAGATTATCATGTCAGTTATACCAAAGAAGTGCTGATATATTCCTAGGCGTTCCTTTTAATATTGCTTCATACGCACTTCTAACTAAAATGATTGCTCAGGTTTGTGAATTAAAGTGTGGTGATTTTGTTCACACTCTCGGGGATGCACACATATATCTTAACCACCTTAATCAGGTAAATGAGCAGTTGAATAGAGCCCCAAAGAAATTACCCATAATGAATATTAATCCTTCAATAAAAGATATCTTTCAATTTAAGTATGAAGATTTTGAATTGATTAATTACGATCCAGATCCATTGATCAAAGCCCCTGTCGCAGTCTGATGAGAAAAATATCAATTATTGTAGCAATGTCTGAAAACTCTGTGATTGGTCTGAACAATCAATTACCTTGGCATATCTCAGAGGACCTTAAAAATTTTAAAAAAACAACCTTAAATCATTGTGTGATTATGGGTAGAAAAACCTATGAATCAATTGGTAAGCCATTGAAAGATAGAAGAAATATAGTGATTAGTAGGAGTAAATCATTGCTGATTGATGGGGTAGAAGTCGTTAATTCATTGGATAAAGCGATCTCAATAGTTGATGATTCATCTGAAATATTTATTATTGGTGGTGAACAAATTTATACAATTTCACTACCTATAGCAACTCATTTGTATGTTACAAAAGTTAATGGTGATTACAATGGTGATGCATTCTTTCCAGATTATATTCAAGACGAATGGAATGAGATTTCTCGAGAAGATTTAATATCAGAGAGTAACTTAAAATTCTCTTTTCTTAAGTACGAGAAGATTATTTAATTACTAAGCTTGTCTTGTCAAATAAGTCACTTTAATTTTTTTTGGAGAAAAGTGTTTATTTACCACTGATTTTGCAACTTCAATATCGAATGCCTTGCAGCTAAATATATCAATATAACAATCACCATTCTTATCTACAAAATGTCCGGTAATTGATGATGTTTCTATTAATTGAACAAGGCTATATCCAGCAGCATCTTCATTGTGTGTAGCAAAGTGTTTTATATTTGGCTTCCCAGATGCGACCATATAAATTTTTTTTACTAATTCTTCAACAAATGCATTGATAGTATCTGCTGATCTAACTTTTTCTAACTCACCATTTTTACAATCTAAAATGAGATGATAACCCCAGTATTCCATTTCAATTACTCCTTCAATAAAAAAAGAAACGAGATTGTATTTCGAATTCTTATATTTTAATGGCTTTTTTTAATACGTTAAATTTTTGGAAGAGTTACTCCAATTTGCCCTTGATACTTACCATCACGATCTTTATAGGATGTCTCACAAACCTCATCAGACTCAAAGAATAGAACTTGAGCGCAACCTTCACCAGCATATATTTTTGCCGGCAAGGGAGTTGTATTACTGAATTCTAAAGTGACATAACCTTCCCATTCCGGCTCGAATGGTGTAACGTTTACAATAATACCGCAACGAGCGTAAGTTGATTTACCAACACATATTGTTAAGACATTTCTTGGAATTTTAAAAAATTCTACCGTTCTTGCTAGAGCAAAAGAATTTGGAGGAATTATACAATGATTACCATTAAACTCTACAAACGAATTCGGATCAAATGCTTTAGGGTCAACAATCGTGCTATTTATATTGGTAAAAACTTTAAACTCAGGTGCGCATCTAATATCGTAACCATAACTAGATGATCCGTAGGAAACAATTTTTTTACCATCTTTTTCGCGAATCATTTTTGGCTCGAAAGGGCTTATCATTTGATGTTCTGTCGCCATCTTTCTTATCCATTTATCTGATTTTATAGTCATTAATTTCCTTTTCGCCAAAATTGACTTTTATTTTCAAATATTACATTTGATGCTAATGGGTCTCCTGATCCTGCAGTATATTGATGAATAGGTTTTTTATCTTTTGTCCAAGACTCAATTATCGGATCTATTAATGCCCACGCTGCTTTAACTTCGTCTATATGAAGAAATCTTGATTGATTCCCCTCTAATAAATCAAGCATCAATGTTTCATAAGCATCAATTTTTTCATCATCATCTAATCTCGTCATTCCTTCTAATTTTGTAGTTCTTAGGTCAACCTCATTCAGGCCTGGAGTTTTTGTTTGAATCTCAAAGTAAGTACTTTCTTTTGGCTGAATACTAAAAACTAGCCAATTATTACTATCAGATTTTTCATTACCCTTTTCATTTTTAAACTTTATTGAGATAAAAGTACCACTTTTATCTAATCGTTTAGCTGTTCGTAAATAAATCGGAGTTTCTCTCCACCGAGGGTTATCAATAAATAGTTTCACGGCTGCATAAGTTTCAACGACACTCTCGTTATTTTCTAACTCCTCAAGATAGCCCTTAACTTGTCCTTCTTTATCTATTGTTCCAGATTTGTATTGAGCTCTAAAAGCATGTTTATCAATATTATCTATTGGTATCGATTTAATTGATTTTAGTAACTTTATCTTTTCTATTCTAATATCATTTGGTGAAAATGTTTTAGGTCTTTCCATAGCAGTAAGCGCCAGCATTTGTAAAAGATGACTTTGTATCATATCTCGTAATGCCCCAGTTGCATCATAAAATTGAGTACGTTCACCAACACCTAAGGTTTCATGGTTAGTTATTTGTATATGATCAATATGTTTATTATTCCAGATTTTTTCAAAAATGGTATTTGAAAATCTAGTCCATAGGATATTTTGTAATGATGATTTTCCTAGGTAATGATCTATTCTATATATTTGTGTTTCTTTTAAATGTCTAGATATTGATTCTTGTAACTTAACTGCACTTTTTAAATTTGTTCCAAAAGGTTTTTCAATTAGAACTCTTCTCCAGTATTGACTTTCATTTAGTAAATTTTCATTTTCTAGTTGATCTACTATTAAGGCAAAGTCAGATGGTCTGACTGATAAAAAGAATGCAAAGTTTTTAGGAAATCGATCATCATTTAAAAGTAAATCAGAAAACTTTTTAAATGCATCAGGGTCCTCTGGAAGATTGGCATGGTAGATATTTCTTTTAATGAATCTATCAAAAACTTTAGAGTTATATTTTCCGTTAAATTTCTTATCAAGCATTCCTTTAATTTCATTAACCCAATCGTCTTGTGATACCTTTTGTCTCCCGACTGAAAGAATTTTCATTTTTTCAGGCAACTTTCCTGCTTCATCGAGATGGAATAAACCTGGTATAAGTTTAATTCTTGAAAGATTACCTTTTGCCCCAAAGACCACTAAAGTTGAATTATCTGTCATCTATTTTCCCTTGAGTTTCATTGTATGACCACCAAATGCATTTCTCATAATTGAAAGTAATTTATATCCATACCCTTTTTGTTTACCTTGACTTCTAAATCGGACTTGAAGTGCTAGTGTTAGAACAGGTGTTGGTATTCCTTGCTCAATTGATTCAACAACAGTCCATCGTCCTTCTCCAGAATCAGCAACATATGGCTCAATATTTTCAAGATTTTGGTCACCTTGAAGCGCCTCAGACATTAAATCAAGTAGCCAGCTTCTTACTACTGATCCGTGCCTCCATAACTCAGTAACATTTGCAATATCTATATCAAACTCAGTTTTACCTTTAAGCAGCTCCAAGCCTTCTGCAAATGACTCCATCATTCCATACTCAATACCGTTATGAATCATTTTTGTAAAATGACCAGATCCAATTGGTCCAACATGAAGCCAACCATCTCGTGGTGTTACAGCAAGAGCCCTAAGTGCCGGCTCAACAGATTTTGCAACCTCTTTGGTTGCTCCAACCATTAAGCAGTACCCATTATCTAAACCCCAAACACCTCCGGATGTTCCGCAATCCATAAATCCAATGTCATGCTCCAGGAGCATTTTTCCCATTTTAATACTATGTTTGTAGTTTGAGTTACCTCCATCAATAATTATATCGCCTTTATTTAATGATGGAATCAGGTCAGCGATTTGTTTTTCTGTTACATCCCCAGCCGGAAGCATCATCCATACAATTTTTTGATCATCAAGTTTGGATAGGGCATTCTCAACCGAAGTGGAAGGTATCATGCCTTCTGTTTTTTCAAGTTCTTGAATTATGCTAACATTGGGATCATACCCAACAACTGAAATACCATTTCTAATTAGTCGAGCGGTCATATTACCACCCATTTTACCGAGGCCAAGCATTGCTATTTTCATATTTTTCCTTTGATGTAGGTTAAAAATTTGTTAATCTTTTGGATTAATTTTTTTAGAAATTTAGTAGTCGATTATACCAAATACCTGGCATCACTTATAATTAGTTTTAAAATGTTTTTTAATAAATAAAGGTTTTTTTATATGAACTTAGACGTTAATGAATATATCTCTTATGAGGATAAATTCGCTCTTGAAAGTGCTGCAGTAAAAATTATTATCGAATGTGCAAAAAAAGCAATCTCTACATACGGAGAGTTTTCAATTGTTCTTGCTGGTGGCTCAACACCAAAAGGTGTGTATTCACTTCTTTCTAAGCAAGATTGTGATTGGAGTAACTGGTTCATATATTACGGTGATGAAAGATGTGTTGCGATAGATAATCAGGATAGAAACAACTTAATGGCTGAATCAGTATGGCTTGATTCTGTTAATGTACCAAAGAGCCATATTTTTACAATACCATCTGAACTTGGTCCTGTTAAGGGAGCTGATACTTATGAGGAACTACTTTCAAACAAAAAAACTTTTGATTTAGTTCTACTTGGTCTTGGGGATGATGGACATATTGCAAGTTTGTTTCCAGGTGTAAATCATGATGATACTAAGCAAGCCGTTCCAGTAATTGATGCGCCAAAAAAACCTAAAGAAAGGGTGTCATTGTCACTTTCAAGATTAAATAATAGTAATAAAATTATGTTTCTCGTCGTTGGTAAAAATAAATTTACTGCTCTTGAGGCCATGAAATTAGGTAAGAATGAAATTATCAGCAAACTTAAGCCTAAGGAAAAGATAATAACCCTTTATTCTGATGTAAATTAACTAGCTTTTTTGAATTACTATATTTGGAAACTTACTAGTATGATCTTCTGATAATTTTGCTACTTTTAGAGCGGCCTTAAGTGCTAATAATTTATATATTTCAGATATTTTACTATTTGGATCTTTAGCTACAGAAGGTAATCCTTTGTCTAAATTTTCACGGATACTTATGTCTAATGGTAAGCTTCCCAAAAGTTCGCAGTCATAATCTTTGCTCATTTTTTCCCCACCGTTTGCCCCAAAAATATGCTCTTCGTGACCACATTCTGTACATAAGTGTGTAGCCATATTTTCAACTATTCCAATTATTGGGATATTCACTTTTTCAAACATTTTTAAGCCCCTCCTAGCATCTAAAAGAGCTATATCTTGAGGGGTTGTTACAATAATTGAGCCGGTAACCGGAATTTTTTGAGCCAGTGTTAACTGGATGTCACCTGTTCCTGGTGGGAGATCGATTATTAGATAATCTAAATTATCCCATTCTGTATTTCTTAAAAGTTGCTCAAGATAAGAGGTTGCCATTGGCCCTCGCCACACCATAGGTGTTTCTTGGTCAACTAAAAAACCAATCGACATAACTTGAATTCCATGGGCAATTACTGGCTCCATAGATTTTCCATCCTTACTTCTTTTAGGCTTTTGGTTAACGCCAAGCATCAGCGGCTGGCTAGGACCATATATATCTGCATCCAGAATCCCTACATTTGATCCTTCCCCAGATAGCGCTAGCGCTAAATTTACTGCTGTTGATGATTTACCAACCCCACCTTTACCAGAGGCAATTGCAATAACGTTTTTTACATTACTTAAGTGGTTAATTCCTTGTTGAGCTTTATGAGTAAGAATTTTATTTTTAATAGTAACTGTAACTTTAAGGCCAGTTAGATTAAATAAGTCTTCAGAAATTATTTTACAATAAGATTCGTTAAAGCTTTTTGATGGATAATTTAATTCGATTAATAACTTAATATCACTTTCAATATTAATTTCTTTAATATTTTTTGCTGAAATAAATTTTTGATTGGTACCAGGGTGGACTAGATTAAGTAAATAATTTTCTATTTTATTTTTCATGATTAATGCTTTCTATTTATTGTTTATATAACTGATATAAATCTAGTTGTTTGATAGAATGATACATTAAATACACACAATAATTTGTTAGGGCGTTCATGCGAAAAATTCTTGTCACATCTGCCTTGCCATATGCTAATGGAAGTATACACTTAGGGCATCTTGTAGAATATATACAAACAGACATATGGGTTAGATATCATAGAATGATTGATTCTGAGGTTTATTATATATGTGCAGATGATACACATGGTACACCGGTAATGCTTAGAGCAGAAAAAGAAAACATTTCTCCTGAACAGTTAGTTGAAAATGTTCATAAGGAGCACTCAAAAGATTTTTTAGATTTTAACGTTTCATTTGATTGCTTTCATTCAACACATTCCGATGAAAATAAAAAACTTTCTGAAAGTATTTATAAATCTTTAGTAAAGAGTAACAAAATATCAAAAAAAGAAATTGAGCAATTTTACGACTCGCAAAAGAAAATGTTTCTACCAGATCGTTTTATTATCGGTGATTGCCCCAAGTGTAGAGCAAAAGATCAGTATGGAGATGGTTGCGAAAAATGTGGGGCAATTTATAACCCAACAGATTTAATAAATCCTATTTCAGCTCTAAGCAAAACCAAACCAGAAAGAAAAAAGACTGACCACTATTTTTTTAAACTTTCTGAATGTAGTGATTTTTTAGAAAAATGGACTACATCAGGAGTCCTTCAAGTTGAGGCAAGTAACAAGCTTAAAGAATGGTTTAAATCAGGCCTTGAAGATTGGGATATATCTAGAGATGCACCTTATTTTGGTTTCGAAATACCTGATGCTCCAGGTAAGTTTTTTTATGTTTGGCTGGATGCCCCAATTGGATACATGGCAAGCTTTAAAAAATTTACAGATGATAATTCATTATCATTTGAAGAATTTTGGAGCAAGGAAAGTGAGGCTGAATTAATTCACTTTATCGGAAAGGATATTTTATATTTTCATGCCTTATTTTGGCCAGCCACTCTAGAGTATTCGAATTACAGGAAACCAACCAAAATATTTGCTCATGGTTTTTTAACCGTGAATGGAGAAAAAATGTCTAAATCAAGAGGCACATTTATTACTGCAAGGAGCTACCTTGATGAAGTAAAGAATACCGATTATTTGAGATATTATTACGCCTCTAAACTAAGTGAGTCCATGGAGGATATTGATTTAAATCTTGATGACTTCGTTAGTAAGGTTAATAGCGACCTTGTGGGTAAATTTATTAATATCCCAAGTAGAACATCTGGATTTTTATCTAAGTACTTTGAAAACAAATTAACCCACAAATCTGATATTAGTAAAGAAAATGGCATTGAGATACTTGATAAAATTCTTCAATCAGAAAGTGCAATTATTGAGCTCTACGAGAAAAGACAGTTTAGTAAGCTCACTAGGTATTTGATGTCTCATGTTGAGGAGCTAAATGAGTTTATTAATAATAAAGCCCCATGGGTAATAGCAAAGGAAGAGAATCAAAGTTTAATTAATTCTGATTTACATCAAGTTTGCTCATTATGTATTAAGTCATTTAGAGTTTTAAGTATATATCTAACACCAATAGTTCCTGAATTAAGTACGAATATTTCAAGTTTCTTTGGCGAAGAAGTTTACGCCTCTTTTAACAGGGCTCAGGATGATATTTTAATTATTAAAAGTTATGAGCATTTATTGAAGCGTCTTGAGAAGGATGACGTTGATTCTATGGTTTCGGCTAATTTAAATAATTAGTCTTCAATGCTTTCTATAATTTCATTCAATTTTCTTTCTGGATTATTAGAAGTTGTTATTGGCCGACCAATAACTAAAATATTTGATCCAGATTCGGTAGCATTTTTTGGTGTCGATATTCTTTTTTGATCATCAGCCTTGACGTTCTCTAAGCGTATTCCTGGGGTAACAAATAAGAATTCTTTTGGAAGTGATTGCTTCATACTTTTGATGTCAAGAGCAGAGCAGACTATACCGTCAAGATTAGATTTAGCAGCATTCATGGCTAACCTCAAGACTTGCTCTTCCATTGTTTGCTTGATTCCAATCTCATGTAAACTTTTTTGATCGTGACTTGTAAGCATCGTAACAGCAATTATTTTAGCGTTACTTTTAGATGAATTCACTCCCTCTTTAGCAGCTTTCATCATTTTTATTCCACCTAATGCATGAACATTCAGAATAGATACGCCTAGTTCTGCTGAAACATAACATGCTCTCTGCACAGTATTTGGTATGTCATGAAACTTTAAATCTAAGAAAACCTTAAAGCCTAAATCTTGAACCCACTTAACTATTTGTGGTCCACCTAAAGTAAATAATTCTTTTCCAATTTTGATTCCACATAAATTAGGTTTTAACTTCGTAATTAACAATTTTGCTTCTTCAACAGAGCCGGTATCAATAGCAATATAAATTTCTATTTTTTTTTGCATTATTACTTAATTCTCAAGGATAATATCAATTGGCTCAGAAGGAAGTGATTCCCAGGCATTGCATGCCGGACATTGCCAATGAAATTGTTTTGCTTTGAACCCACACTCTTTGCAGGCGTAAAACCTTCTATCGCCAATTGAATTTTTTATTGTTTGCTGAATAAGCTCAACATTTTCAATTTCATTTTTTTTATCAATTGCATGCGCTTGAAATAGTTGATCTAGAGCTTCCAAACTAGGTCTTTGTATCAACTCATTACGTGCTATGTCTCTTGCTTGATTCACACCTTCATTTTTTAGTACAGATGAATAAAGTGTGTTTAATAGTGTTTTTAATTTATACAGATCGTAATATCTAGCCAAGACAGATAGTCCATCATTTATATTTCCCTCTAACTGAAAGGTATTCATAAGCTTCAGTCCAACTAGGCCTAAATATTCAGGTTGCTGAAATTCAATTTTTTTCCAATAAACTAATGCCTCACTATTTAGCTTTTCTTCCAAAGCAATGTCTCCTAAAAGAATATTTGCTCTTACACAGTTTTTTGATTCTTGTAATGCCTTTTGTAATGATTTCTTTGCTTGATCAAATTTCTTATTCATCACATGAGACGTTGCAACTTCACAGTAATAATGACTAATCGCAACCCTAAAAGAAACACCAGAATTTTTTTCTAACTCGGATGCAGTATTGATAGCTTTATTCCACTCGCGCTCTCTTACATAAATTTCTATCAAAGTATTAAGGGCAAACTGATAGTAGCTTTCACTTTTGAGGGTTAAAAGTATTTCTTCAGATCTGCCAAATAGACCAGCCTTGAAATAATCTTGAGCAAGTTCGGCGTTGACTGACTCTGTTTGAGGTTTAGTTAACTCTTTTTTTTGAATAAGCCCAATATGTAAATTGATTGCTTTATCTATTTGCCCAGTCTTTCTGAGTAATGACCCAAGAACAAAATGTAATTCTAGTGAATCTTTTTTAATCTTTACTGCTTGTTCAAAGCATTCTACCGCTTTTTCGTACTCATTATTAATTATGAAATTAAGACCTTTGAAGTATGCAGCTGGGAGGTCAGTACTTTCAGATATAATTTGCCTTATATCTATTCTCGCTGCAATCCATCCAACGAGAAAGAAAAAAGGCACCACTAATAACCACCAAAATTCAAATTCAACCATATTTTTCTCTAACTAAAAAAGGCATATTCTTAAGTTGTAAGAATATGCCTTTTTTAAAATATATTTATATTATTTATCAACCCTAGACCTGAGTTCTTTACCTGCCTTAAAGTGCGGAACATACTTTGCTGGCACATTTACCTTGTCTCCAGTCTTTGGATTTCTTCCAACACGAGGTGGACGGAAGTTAAGGCTAAAGCTCCCGAATCCTCTTATTTCTATCCTATCACCATTCGATAGTGACTTACTCATTAAATCAATTATAGCTTTTACCGACATCTCCGCATCTTTGTGAACCAGTTGAGAGAAGTGCGCCGCTAAAAGATTAATTAGTTTTGACTTAGTCATTTTTTTTGTCGTCAAGTTTAGCTTGTAATAGAGCACCTAAGCTAGTTGTCCCTGCATTTTCAGGAGCATCAGTTTTTTTCTTTTTACTTTTTGTTTCTTTTTTTGTTTCTGTTCCATCTTTAGTGGGAGTAATTACTGAATCTTTTTCTTTAGGATTTGGATCTTCTGTTAGCTGCTTAATACCAAGAGATATTCTTTCTTTGCTAACATCTATAGAAATAATAATTGACTCAACTTCATCACCTTTTTTGTAATTTTTTACAGCTTCATCGCCACTGTCGCCCCACGATATATCAGACAGGTGAATTAATCCGTCAATACCGCCCTCTAAGCCAATGAAAATACCAAAGTCAGTTATTGATTTAATGCTACCTTTTATTTTACTACCTTCTTTATTACTATCAGCAAATTCGTTCCATGGGTTTTCTATACATTGTTTCATACCAAGTGACAGTCTCCTTCTGTCTTCATCAACCTCTAAAATCATTACCTCAACTTCATCGCCTAATTGAACAGCTTTACTTGGATGTATGTTTTTATTTGTCCAATCCATTTCTGAAACATGGACAAGGCCCTCAATTCCACTTTCAATTTCAATGAAAGCTCCGTAATCTGTAAGATTGGAAACCTTACCGAATACCCTTGTTTTAGCTGGGTATCTTCTAACTAAACCTACCCAAGGATCTTCATCTAGTTGCTTAAGTCCGAGTGATACTCTATTTTTTTCTTGATCGAATTTAAGTACCCTTGATTCAATTTCATCTCCAACACTAAGTAGCTCTGATGGATGTTTAATTCTTTTCCATGCTAGATCGGTAATATGAAGTAGCCCATCAATTCCACCCAGGTCTACAAATGCTCCATAGTCTGTAATATTTTTTATAATACCTTTAACGACTGAGCCTTCTGTAAGTGTCTCCAGAACCGCTCCTCGATCAGTGCCTTGTTGCTCTTCTAGAACAGCTTTTCTAGAAACCACCACATTATTTCTTTTTTTATCTATTTTAATTATTTTTAGCTCGCATTCTTTATTTTCAAAAGGAGCTGTATCTTTCACTGGCCTTATGTCTACTAATGATCCAGGCAAAAATGCCATGATTCCATTAACAGTGACCCTTAATCCACCTTTCACACGGCTACTGATATAGCCTTTAACAATGGTGCCATCTTCCATTGCTTCCTCAAGATCAGTCCATGCTTGCATTTGCTTAGCTTTAACTCTTGATAGGAGCGTTGAACCGTAACCATCTTCAATTTTTTCAATAGCAACTTTTACTTGGTCACCCAAGCTAACTTCTATGTCACCCTTAGCATCAAGAAATTCTTCAGTTTTTATTATGCTTTCAGATTTAAGTCCAGCGCTTACGATTACAAAGTCATTTTCCACCGATATAACTTCAGCATTAATAATTTCACCTTGACGCATTTCTTTATGAGCCATACTTTCTTCAAAAAGTGCTTCGAAGCTTTCTGTTGCTACATTTGTTTTTTCTGTTGTTGCCATTGAATTTTATACCTTAATCTTTTAATCCCAACTAGCGATGGGGTTGTTTATATAAACTGGTGACTAGAGTCACTCAGAACCTAAATTATTCATTGTAAATTGTAGAATTTTTTCAACAGTTTGCTGAATACTAAGCTTGTCTGTTTCTAAAATATACGCATTTTCCGATATAATAAGTGGTGAAATAAGTCTATCTCTGTCTCTACTATCTCTTAACATTATTTGCTCGGTAACTTCAGCAAGATTAACATCCTTTTCCTTTAATATCAACTGTTTAAATCTTCTATTAGCTCGTTCTTGAACACTTGCATTAAGGAATATTTTTATTTTTGCCTCGGGGAAAACCACCGAAGTCATATCTCTTCCTTCTGCAACAAGACCTGGGTGCTTAAAAAAACTTTTTTGAAAATTTAAGATTGAGGCCCTTAGTGACGAGTGAATAGCAATTTTAGAAGCGAATATACTAATTTCGTCAGTTCTAATTTTATTGGTGATATCTTCCTTATTTAATAAGGTTTTGTCTTTTACAAATTCGATAGCATTAATTTTTGAAATCTGACTGAGGTTACTTTCATCTTCAGGTGAGATGTTCTTTAATAATGCGGCATAAGCAATCACTCGATATACAGCACCTGAGTCAAGATAATGAAAGCTCAACTTTTCACTAATTAATTTTGCAATTGTACCTTTACCTGACCCAGCTGGCCCATCAATAGCAATAACAAATGGCTTTTTATTATCCTTAATTAATGACACTCTCAAGATCCTTAAAGAAGTTGGGATATGTTTTATTCACGCATTTTGGATCAAGTATTGTTATTTCTTTGTGAGCTAAGCTTATAAGTGAAAAGCACATCGCTATTCTGTGATCATCATAGGTATCTATTTCAACACCATTGATTATTTCTTTAGGAGGTTTTATTGTAATTGAGCTATCAGTGCTTGATACACTGGCACCAAGCTTACTTAGTTCATTCTCCATTGCTTTTATTCTGTCCGTCTCTTTAATACGCCAACTTTTAATATTAGTTAAAGTTGTTGTTCCACTAGAAAACATGGCTAGAATTGCAAGTGTCATCGCCGCATCTGGTATTTCTTTACAATCAATAGTCATACCCTTAAGTTTATGGTTGCTAGATACTTTTATAGACTTTTCAAGATACTCGACATTAGCTCCCATCGAAGACAAAACATCTAAGAACTTTAAATCACCTTGGATACTTGATTTATTAATACCTATAACTTCTATTGAACCACTTATTGCCCCGGCGGCAAAAAAATAAGATGCAGAAGAAGCGTCTCCTTCAACAAAAATTTCTTTAGGGCTTGTAAAGACTGCAGGTGCTTTAAGTTCAAAAATTCTACTATGGTTATCACCACGATTTAAATGTTTGACGGATTTATCATAATAAATAGTAAATTTTTCCAATAATTTTAGAGTTATATCGATGTATGGTTCAGAAATAAGCCCGTGATCTACCTGTATGGTTAAATTTTCATTTGCTAAGGGCGCTGCAATTAGTAAAGCAGTTATATACTGGCTTGAAATATCTCCATTTATATAAATAGTGCCATTAATAGAAATTTTACTTTCACTGATTTTCAGAGGAGGGTAGCCAACTTGATCTAAGTATTTAATGTCTGCTCCAATCGAAAGAAGTGCGTCGACCAAATCTTTGATAGGCCTTTCATGCATTCTTGGTATGCCTTTGAGTTCATATGATCCACCCAGGATAGCTAATACGGCAACAAGAGGCCTGAATGCAGTACCAGCATTACCTAAAAATAAATCTACATTTTTTTTTGGGAATTTATGCGAAATACCTGTCACTTTAATATCTTTATTAATTTTTTGACAACTAACGCCTAAAAGTTTAAGGGCATTCAACATTTGCTGAGTATCATCGGAGTCAAGGCAATCTTTTACTAAAGTAGTACCTCTTGATAGGGCAGCCATTATTAATAGTCTATTAGTAATACTTTTTGAGCCAGGAAGACTTATTGAACCTTCAACAAAACTTGCTTTTTTTAGAGTGTTTTTATCCATCAGTTAGATTACTTCTCTGACCAATTCTTTCTTGTTGTGCTAGCATTTTTTAAATACTTTTCTAAATTATCCTTATCATTTAATTCTAAAAAACTTTTAAGCTCATTGATCTCTTTTTCAAATAAAATTAAGTCTTGGAGAATAGATTCTTTATTGGCTAAACATATGTCGCGCCACATTTCTGGAGAGCTAGCCGCAATTCTTGAAAAATCTCTGAATCCACTAGCAGCAAAATTTAACAAAACCTCTTTATTCTTTTTTTTATTTATTAAATTAACTAAATTAAAAGCAAGCAGATGGGGTAGGTGGCTGACTGTAGAAAATATTTGGTCATGGTCTTCAGCCGTCATTTTTGAAACAATACCTCCTAATGATGACCAGAATGATGCTAGTTTTTTTTGGTCATCGGTACTTGATAAATTTTCTTTAGTAATGACAATATTTTTATTTTTAAATAAGTCTAATTCAGCTGCTTTAGCTCCATTTTTTTCTGATCCTGCAATTGGGTGAGACCCAATAAATTGATTGTATTTATCTTTTAGATTTAACTTTGCCTCATTTAAGACATTTAATTTTGTGCTTCCTACGTCAGTAATAATTGTAGTTTCCGACAAGTGAGGGTAAATAGTTTTTAAGATTGAGTTTATTTGTGCAACAGGGGTTGCTATTAATATCATATCAGCCGACGAAATGTCTTTAGAGATGTTAGATGAAACATAATCAAGCATATTATTTTCAACTAAATAATTAAGGTTAGTCCCTCCAGCCCTTGAAACACCAACAATCTCACTAAAAAGCTTTTGTTCTCTTGCTTTTAGTGCAACTGAGCCTCCTATTAGGCCAACTCCAAAAATCAGTAATTTTTTCATTAATATAATACTTGTTAATTTTTAGTAAATTGTATCATGTGAGTCATGAGCTTGCTTCTTGCCATGAATTATTAATTAGTAGCTCGTACGGCATAAAATTTGTTTTATATTCCATTTTTGCACATTCATCAATCCAGTATCCCAAGTAAAGGTATTTTAATTTATCTTCTTTGCACCGTTCCATGAGCCATAAAATTGAATACGTCCCAAAACTTTTTCTTTTATCTTTTGTATCAAAAAATGTATAGACAGCTGAAATTCCATCATCAATAAAGTCAACTATAGTAACTACTTTTAGTATCCCATCTGACCTAAATTCTATTATTTTTGAATTTACATTACTTTTGATAAGGAAATCATTGTAGTCATCTTCATTACTATCAGCACTTTCTTGAACGCGATGACGGTTATTTTGGTAATCTACATATAGAGCATAGTGATCCTTGTTAAATGTTAGGGGCAGGATTTTAAAAGATAAAGGCGATGTTTTTTTAAAGGCTCTCTTTTGATTTTTGCTTAAGGAAAACCTTTCAGCACAAATTCGAATGGGCGTACATGCTGAACACTTATTACAATTTGGCTTGTAAACATATTGACCACTGCGCCTAAAACCTTTTTTGATTAAATCACTATATATTTCACTGGTTATTCGATTGTATGGTGTAGCAACAATTGATTGAGCTTCTCTATTTTGGATATAGCCACAAGAGTAACTAGAGGTTGCATAAAATTGTATTTTTTTTAATGCCGCTTTATCTTTAAGATTCATATTTTAAACTCACTAATTTACTGATTCACTAATTTATAATACGCAACAACTTTTTTATTTGAAGATTTACAATATACTTATAGTCTATGAGACATTATATATTTTTCCCTACTCTTTTTTTAGTATTATTTTTTACATCTTTTTTTACATCTTTAGTTGCGGCCGCGGATTCAAAGTCTCTCTTTTGGCAGCTTCAGGATCAACAAGGTAAAAAGCATTACATTTTTGGCACGATTCACTCTGACGATAACCGCGTTTCTAATTTTGATCCTTCTGTTAATGATGCGTTAAAGGAGGTTGATATTTTTTTATCAGAAATAGATGAGGTGACTGATCCAAGTGTCCTTCAATTAGATCAAAATATATACCCTGATTACTTAACTGATACTGAGCTTGATGAAATTAAATTATTGGCTGATTTCCACACAATTCCAGAATCTCTTGCTTTTAAGATGAAGCCCTGGTTACTGGCAGTTATTTTAAATTCATCAAGACCAATAACTCCGTTTAATCAGGATAATTTACTTAAAACGCAAGCTCGAGATTTTTCAAAACCAACAAAAGGTATTGAATCCATAAAGCAGCATTTTGATACCTTGGATAGCTTTACCATCCAACAGCAGATGAGTATCTTAAAAAATGTTTTAGCTTTAAGCGAGGATGATAAAATTAAGAATTATGAGTCATTGATATCAGCCTATTTGTCGTTTGATTCAGAAAAAATTTTAGAGGAAGATCTGAGAATTACAAAATTAATTGTCCCAAGAGAATTGTGGAATGAATTTAAGGATAAGTTTTTAATTAGTAGAAACATTTTTTTTGTAAAAAAAATTATCGAGCTCGCTAAAGGTAATAAATTATTTATTGCAGTAGGGGCTTCTCATTTAGCTGGGGAAAGTGGGCTTCTGAATCAATTAAGTAAATCAGGCTTTAATCTCATACCAATGGATTCCCTAATAATTGGTAATCAGGTTAGTCAATAATATATTACTACCATCATGATTGATAAAAATTTTATAAATTCAAAAAATAATTCTTTTTATAAGACCTTAAGGAAAATTTCAGCAAATAAAAAGTTCAGATTAGGTTCCGGACAAACACTATTAGATGGAGCTCACTTAATAGAAGTTTATCAAAAGCACAGTCAACCTTTAGCTCTAATTAAAGATGAAAGTATCGATATGCCTGAAGTTGATAATTTAATTCAAGCCAATAAAAATATTAAATGCTTAACACTAAGTCATGAATTATTTCTTAAACTCTCAGAATTAAAAACTAGCAGCGGAATTTTTGCCTTGGTTAAAATCCCAAAAAATAGTTTATCTGTAGGACCTTTAACACTTCTACTTGATAGGATTCAAGATCCAGGTAATTTAGGAACAATTTTGAGAACAGCTGTTGCCTCCGGTGTTACTTCTGTTGTTTTATCGACAGGGTGTGCTGATATATGGTCACCAAAAACTCTTAGGGGTAGTCAAGGTTTTCAGTTTGGCTTAAGCTGCCTTACTGACCAAGATTTATCTTTATGGATTGATAATTTTAAAGGCAAAGTTTTTGCTTTATCAATGGGTGGCAACTCAATTTTTGATACATCGCTAGGTAAGAATATTGCTGTTCTTGTTGGGAATGAGGGTTCTGGAATTGATTCATCCTTATTAAAAAAAACAGATAATATTTTATCTTTACCTATGCAGAATGGAATAGAGTCAGTTAATGTAGCCGTTGCAGCAAGTGTTTTTATGTATGAGTTTTATCGCCAGACTAGAGAGAGATAAGTTTTAAATGTAACTTAATTCAATAGCAGTTTTTTTCTCAATTTTTTTTCTATCCCAATTCTTAACAGCCCACTGAATTATTTCTTTTGGTGATGCTTGCTCAAGAGCTTTACTAATCTCTTGGTTAAGAAACTTTAACGATTTAATCAAAACTTCAGATGGATTTTTCATTTCCAAGGTATCGCCCATACTTTTACTAAGTTTTTGCCCGCCAACTAATACAATTGGAATGTGTGAGTATTTTATTGCCTTAAGCTTTAAAAGAGCCCTTATGTAAATTTGTTGGGGGGTGGATTTTATTAAGTCTGCTCCTCTTACTATGTTTGTTATGGACTGAAGATCGTCATCGATTGCAGTTGTGAGCTGGTAAGAGAATATATTATCAGATCGCTTCACAATAAAGTCACCCATTAATAATTCTAGGTTGATAGATTTAGTGCCTTGAATTGTATCTTTAAAGATAATTTTTTTTGAGTTAGTTTTTAACCTAATCGAATGCCCCTTCCTAGTTGAAAGTTTTTTTAAACTGCACGCATTGTTATAAATTGAAAAATCAGATTTTGTTGGGTTATTTAGTAGAATATCTTTTCTTGAGCATTCGCAGTAATAAGTAAGATTTAATTCTTTAAGCTTTTGAGTTACCAATTCATATATTTTAATATTGTCAGATTGATGCATAACTAAACCATCCCAATGCAAACCAAATGCCTCAAGCGAATTCAGGATTAATTTTTCTGACCCCTTTTTTATTCGAGGTGTGTCTATATCATCAATTCTTATTTTCCATTCACCATCATTATGCTTTGCATCCAAGTAGCTCGCCAATGCGGTAATAAAAGACCCTAGATGAAGCGGTCCGGATGGAGTGGGCGCAAATCTTCCTATATACATTTATTGATGGGGGTAAGGTGGAACATACCAATGAGTTAATGAGGAACCTATTAAAGTTAACTGACAGTCAAGTCTAGACTGATTGTTTGCGCTGACACTAAAATAATAAACACGCTTTATTGCCGGCCAGTTGGCAGAGGTTCTAACAATCTTAAGTTCATGACAATGAACGCTTTCATCTAAAAGCTGAAGATTAAATTGGCTAGCAAGGTTTTTACTTCGGTTTATAGCAATTTCTCTTTTTGTGGTTACATCAAACCAGAACCAGACAATCAATCCCATTAAAAATAAAATAAAGTATTCAAACATATTTAATATATTAAGTTCTTTTCTTGAGTCCGTAAATTTTTTTTAATAAATTTTTTTAAAGAATTTTTTTGTATTCAATGTTTAGTACATAAATTATCTATACAAAAGCACCCTAATAGTGCTTTATTAATTATATTTTGCACTGTTTTGTTTCAAAAAAATACAAAATTCTTTTCAAATGTAAATAAGTAATAAGAATCGTAATAAAATTAGCCTTAATTTAAATGTATGTATGGAGATTATGCTTAATGGAAACCTTGGTAGATCAGAGTAATGTTTTGTTCATTCTTTTGGGTGCAATAATGGTGCTTGCTATGCACGCTGGTTTTGCATTTTTAGAGGTTGGAACAGTTAGAGAAAAAAATCAAGTTAATGCATTGGCCAAAATTATGGCTGATTTTTCAATCTCGACAATCGCATATTTTTTTATAGGATACAGTTTGGCATACGGGGTTAATTTTTATGATACTGCCTCTGCGTTAAGTGAAAAAAGTGCATATGAATTAGTTAAGTTTTTTTTCTTACTAACCTTTGCAGCTGCGATTCCAGCTATTATTTCAGGTGGAATTGCTGAGCGAGCTAAATTTAATCCGCAACTTATCGCCTCATTTATTTTAGTGGGCTTTTTATACCCCTTTTTTGAAGGAGTTGTTTGGAACGGAAACTTTGGTTTCCAGGATATTTTAACAAATACATTCGGGGCTCCATTCAATGATTTTGCAGGTTCAGTTGTTGTTCACGCAATGGGAGGTTGGATTGCTTTGGCTGCTGTAATTTTATTAGGAGCAAGAAAAGGTAGGTATTCAAGTAATGGAAAATTAAATGCTTTTCAGCCTTCAAGTATTCCTTTTTTAGCTCTGGGGTCTTGGATCCTTACAGTTGGATGGTTTGGCTTCAATGTTATGTCCGCTCAAACTCTTGATGGAGTCACTGGCCTTGTTGCAGTTAACTCATTAATGGCGATGGTAGGAGGAACACTCGCAGCTTTAGTTGTCGGAAAAAATGACCCTGGGTTTCTTTATAATGGACCATTAGCTGGGCTGGTTGCGGTATGTGCCGGATCAAATCTTTTTCACCCACTAGGAGCTCTTGCTGTAGGGGGTATTGCTGGAATACTATTCGTCTGGACTTTTTCTTTAACACAGAATAAATGGAAAATTGATGACGTTTTAGGTGTGTGGCCTTTGCATGGAATATGTGGAGCTTGGGGTGGTATAGCTGCAGGAATATTTGGACTAGAAATTTTGGGTGGGCTAGGAGGTGTATCTTTTTACTCACAATTTGTTGGAACTATTGCAGGCGTTACCGTTGCATTCTTTGGGGGGTACGTTATTTACTCAATCGTAAAAAGTACAATAGGTATTCGGTTAACTGAAGAGGAAGAGTTTAACGGCGCAGATATAACAATCCATAAAATCAACTCAGTCTCATCGGACAAATAAGCACAAACTAATTAACTGCCATGCTAAAATCTTAGCATGGCAAATTATCACGTAATCATTCCCGCTGCAGGAACAGGCTCAAGGATGAAGCAATCTATTCCCAAGCAGTTTGCTAGCTTAGAGGGCAAAACAATTCTTCAATGGGTTGAGTCTATTTTTTCAAATGTACTGGCGATTAAGTCGATTTCAATTGCAATACAGCCTTCCGAAAAATTTCTTGAAATTTCAGAGTGTCAGTTTTCAGATAAAACAGAAGTATTAAAAACAGGCGGCAAGAGTAGGGCTCAGACTGTTTTAAACACAGTAAAAAAAATACAAAATCTTGTTTCAGAAGATGATTGGATTTTAGTTCATGATGCGGCCAGAGTAGGTATTACTGAGTCAGTAATAAATAATTTTATAACTAATATTGGGTCAGATAAAGTTGGCGGTATAATGGCTATGCGTGTTGCAGATACAGTTAAAAGAGTGAATGATAACGTGGAAATCATTAAGACAGAAGATAGAGAGAAGCTATGGTTAGCTCAGACCCCACAAATGTTTCGATATAAAATCCTAAAAAAAGCATTGGAGCAATTTGACGGGTACCCTACTGATGAGGCGGAAGCAATTGAATCCCTAGGTTTAAGGCCTAAAATTTTTGAGGGGAGCATATTGAATAACAAAATTACATACCAAGAGGACCTGGTGAACGCAAACAAAGTTATCGAGCTGATGAAGAAAAGTAATTTATCATGAGAGTGGGACAGGGGTTCGACGTTCATCAATTAGTGCCGAATAGAAAGCTTATTATCGGTGGGGTTACAATTGATTTTCATTTAGGATTAATGGGTCACTCAGATGCCGATGTCTTAATCCACGCAATCATGGATGCGCTTCTTGGTGCAGCAGGTTTAGGAGATATTGGGCAGCATTTTCCAGACTCTGATTCTACTTTTAAGAACATTGATTCACGAGACTTGTTAAAAAAAGTTATAAAGCTTATTAAATCAAAAGATTTTAAAGTAGTAAATATAGATACCACTATTATTTGCCAAGCTCCAAAGCTGTCCAAATTTATACCTTTGATGATCGAGAATATATCACTTGATTGTGGTTTTGATAAATCTCAAATTAACATTAAAGCCACAACTTCAGAGGCATTAGGTTTTGTCGGTCGGTCTGAGGGAATAGCAGCTCAAGCTATATGTTTAATTGAACTAAAAGACAGTCAGTAACAAATGTATTGAATTTAGGGTTTAACTAGTACTCCTTCAAAAGAACAATAACTGCTCCACTGCCCCCGTCATGCCTAGGTGCCTCCACGTATGCAATTACCTCATCTTTTTGGGCCAACCAATTTTTAACTTTATTTCTTAGGACAGGTTCCTTGTTAGCGGAGCGCAATCCTTTACCATGAATTATTTTTATACATCTAATTTTTTTCTTCTTGCATTCAGCTATAAAGTTAACAATATAAATTTTAGCTTCTTCTGATATTAACCCATGAAGATCAATAGATTTTTGAATTACCCAGTAACCTTTTTTTAATTTCCTTAGGATCTCCGGGGAGTGATTTTTTTTAAGGTAATTGAGTGCCTCACCCGATTCAATACTATCAAAAAATTCATCGCTCAATGAGTCCCTTAATACTTTTTGCTCATCTTCAATTAATTTGTGTGCAATTGGTTTTGGTTTTGGTTTTTTTGATTGAACTTCAGCTTTCAGAGATTTTATTTTAAGTGGCTTAACATCCTTAACAGCTTGCTTAAATATATCTGCATCATCAATCATTTTTGGACAAAAAGCGTTCAGCATCCAGAGCCGCCATACAACCAGTTCCAGCGCTAGTGATTGCTTGCCTATAAACATGATCTTGGACATCCCCAGCAGCAAATACACCTGCAATATTGGTTGCTGTGAAGTTTCCATTTCTTCCGCATTCGGTCAAAATATATCCATTTTCCATATCAAGTTGACCTTCAAAAATCTCTGTATTGGGTTTATGTCCAATTGCGACAAAGACACCTTTAAGTTGTATTTCTTTTAATTTATCAGTATTAACATCTTTGACTATTATCCCGGTAACACCAGATTCATCTCCAACTACTTCATTAAGTGTTTGGAAGGTTTCTAATTCAATCTTTCCTTCCTTAACCCTTTCATGAACCTTGTCCATTAAAATTGCTTCAGCTCTAAATTTATCACGCCTATGGATTATGGTGACTTTACTTGCTATGTTAGAAAGATAAAGCGCCTCTTCGATTGCTGTATTTCCTCCACCAATAACTGCAACTTCTTGCTCTTTATAGAAAAAACCATCACAAGTTGCACAGGCTGAAACTCCTTTTCCTAAAAACTTAGTTTCACTCTCTAGCCCTAAATACATAGCGGATGCTCCTGTTGAAATAATTAACGAGTCACAGGTGTATTCATTATTATCTCCGGTTAGAGTTATTGGCTGCCCTTTTAGCTGGCAAGAGCCTATGTGGTCAAAAATTATTTCGGTGTTGAATCTAAGGGCATGCTTTTCAAATCTAGCCATCAGTTCAGGGCCTAAAACACCATCAGAATCTGCGGGCCAATTATCAACATCAGTTGTTGTCATTAATTGCCCGCCTTGTGCCATACCAGTTATTAAAACTGGATTAAGGTTAGCTCTAGCTGCATAAATGGCAGCAGAATAACCAGCAGGCCCAGAACCCAGAATAATTAGCGGATGATGTTGAGACATAATTAAAAATACCCGTTTGATATAGTTTATAAAATATGATTTTAGTTTAACTCGAGTTTCTAATCAAATGAAAATAATTTATCAATGTAATAAATTATCTTTATATTTAAATGTTTAAGAAAGGAAATTTACTCAACATCCTGATATAATTTACTTAAAATCTCACGAGTATTCTTTAATTGTTTTTAAGAAAAAAATCTAAACTATCTAATAGAAAAATAATAGCCTCTCAGGACTTGTCTAAGAAATTAGCGAGTAGAATTTTAAGGGAAGCAACTTGGCTCTTGCTTCTATTTATTGGGCTTTACATTACCTTGGCGCTTATAAGCTATTCCTCAAGCGACCCTTCATGGATGCATAGTACCGCCTCTCAAAATGATCTAGAAAATCTAGGGGGATTGCTAGGCGCTCACTTTTCTGGCTTTGTCTTATCAGCTTTTGGAATATCTTCGTGGTGGTTAGTTTTTCTGAGTATTTATAGTATTTCTCTTATTTATCCTAGGATTGAGAATGAAAAATATGAAACAAAACATCGCTTAATTGTTCATTATGCAGGCTTTATTTTATTGTTATTTTCTTCAGCAACCTTCGAATCTGGTTATATTATTGACTTAACCTCTGCCTCACTCCCATCGGGTCAAGGTGGCATGGTAGGTAACCTAGTGAATGAAATGCTTTCTAAACCCCTTGGTTATATTGGCACATTAGTTTTTTTAGTTTTTTCTTTAGCAATAGGATTTAGTTTATTTACTGGTTGGTCCTGGATTCATATTTCCGAGTTGATTGGTAATTTTTTATTTAACCTTACTCAGTTTGTATCAGATAAAATTTTAGATTGGCAAGATCGTAGAGAGGGAAAAAGAATCGAAGCAGAAAGAGATAGGGTGGTTGAGAAAGAAAGAAAAAAGTTAGAATTAAGAACTATTCCTGTAACTATATTAGAATCAAAGCCTGAAATTAAAGAAAGTAAACGGGCCAAAAAAGAAGTACAAAAAACTTTATTCGGTGATTCAGTTTTACCACCATTACATTTGCTTGATGAGCCCCCTGAACAAATTACATCACAGACGCCAGAGACTATCGAATTTATATCAAGACTTATAGAAAAAAAATTATTAGATTTTGGTGTTGAGGCAAAAGTAATTTCCGCCCAACCCGGACCAGTTATTACGAGGTATGAAATTGAACCTGCGCCAGGAGTAAAGGGTAGTCAAGTAACTAATTTATCAAAAGATTTAGCCCGCGCACTTTCTGTTGGGAGTGTTAGAGTTGTTGAAACCATACCTGGAAAAACCTGCATGGGTCTGGAAATACCAAACCCTAATAGACAAGTTGTTTATTTATCAGAAATACTTAGTTCAAGTATTTTTGGCGACACATCAGCCCTACTTACCGTTGCATTAGGAAAAGATATTTCTGGTAAACCAGATGTAGCTGATATTTTTAAGATGCCGCATTTATTGATTGCAGGTACAACTGGCTCTGGCAAGTCGGTGGCTATAAATGCTTTAGTACTTAGTCTTCTTTATAAAGCCACGCCTGAACAAGTTAAAATGATTTTAATTGACCCCAAGATGCTTGAATTGTCTGTTTACGAGGGAATACCACATTTACTTACACCTGTTGTTACTGATATGAGTCAAGCCGGACATGCTTTAAATTGGTGTGTTGCAGAAATGGAGCGTCGCTATAAGTTATTATCCACTTTTGGAGTAAGAAATTTAGCGGGCTTTAATAACAAGGTAAAGGAATCTAGTGAAAAAGGCACTCCACTTACCAACCCATTTTCATTAAATCCAGAAAATCCTGAGCTTCTTGATGAGCTACCTCAAATAGTTATTGTAATTGATGAGTTAGCAGATTTAATGATGGTGATGGGTAAAAAGATTGAGGAGTTAATTGCTAGACTTGCTCAAAAAGCTAGAGCCTCTGGTATACATCTCGTTTTAGCCACCCAAAGACCTTCTGTTGATGTTATTACTGGATTGATAAAAGCAAATATTCCAGCTAGAGTTGCCTTTCAAGTTTCAAGTAAAATTGATTCAAGAACAATATTGGATCAAATGGGCGCCGAAACTTTATTAGGTAAAGGTGATATGTTGTATATGCCTCCAGGAACTAGTTATCCCACCAGAATTCATGGTGCCTTTGTATCTGATCAAGAGGTACATAAAGTTGTTGAGTTTTTAAAGGCAAAGGGAGAGCCTAATTATATCGATGAAATATTAAACCCTACACATTCTGATGCTAACGAGTCAGGTGATTTAGGATCTATTGGAGAAAAAGATCCTCTGTATGATGAAGCCGTTGAAATTGTTTTAAGTTCAAAAAAAGCCTCGATTTCATATGTTCAAAGAACGCTAAGAATTGGTTATAACCGGGCGGCAAGAATAATAGAGGATATGGAAAAAGCTGGACTGGTTTCAGCTATGCAAAGCAATGGTAATCGGGAAATAATTACCTCAAACAATGGCGACTAGATTACTTGTAATATTATTATTTTCTCTTAACGCGATTGCAAGTGAAGCTGATTTAGAAAAAATATTAAAGATTACTAAGTCATTTAGAGGCCAATTCGTTCAAAAAGTGTCCGATCAAGATGGAAATACAATTCAGGAGGTTAAAGGGCACATGCTCTTTAAAAAACCCAATTTTTTTAAATGGGTGTATTCAGAGCCCTTTAAAAATCAAATAATTAGTGATGGTGAGTTTTTGTTTCTTTATGATCCTGACTTAAAGCAAGTTATTATAACGAGATTGAGTCGCCTAGGAAATTCAAGTCCAGCCATGCTTCTTGTCTCTGAAAATATAAAAAATTTATTTGACACAGAAAATTTTTACGATGAAAAAAATCTATTTTGGTTTAAATCTGTACCCAAAAATCCAAATACATCATCTTTTAAGGAAGTCTTGATTCGCTATGATGAAAATAAACTTAAAAGAATGAAGATTCTTGATAACTTTGATCATATTACTGATATTACCTTTTTGAATATAATTCAAAATGAAAGCATCAATGATGCGGTATTTTTATTTAATCTTCCTGAAGGGGTGGATGTAATTAAAAATTAAATGAATACTGAAAAAAAAATTCCACTTTCAGAACTATTGAGGCCTCAAAAAATTGAAGACGTTATCGGTCAGGCACACCTTCTTGAACGTGGGCAGTCTCTTAGGGTTGCAATAGAATCTGGAAGTCTTCCTTCAATGATTCTTTGGGGGCCACCAGGTGTTGGTAAAACAACGATTGCTAGAGTTGTTGCCAACACAAATGACGCTCAATTTATTTCTTTATCTGCTGTTTTGTCAGGAGTTAAAGAAATAAGAGAGTCAATTGAAAAAGCTGAATTTGCAAGAGATCAGCATGATAAAAATACTATTTTGTTTGTTGATGAAGTTCATCGATTTAATAAGAGTCAACAGGATGCATTCTTGCCACATATCGAGTCTGGTTTATTTACCTTTATTGGCGCAACAACTGAAAATCCATCGTTCGAAGTTAATTCAGCATTACTTAGCCGTTGCCAGGTATATGTTTTAAAGTCTTTAACTGAATCTGAATTAGAGTTAATTTTTAACAAAACTTTAGTTGGTAATAAAGGAATTAAGTTTTCCGACAAAGCAAAAGAAATTATTTTAGGATTTTCTAATGGTGACGCTCGTAGACTAATTAATCTTATGGAAATGATAATTAATAATGCCTTGAGAGCTGACGAGACAAAAATTGATGATAATTTTGTCAACAAGCTGCTATCAGATAAAACTCGCAGGTTTGATAAGGGAGGCGATCAATTCTATGATCAAATCTCAGCGCTCCATAAGTCTGTAAGAGGCTCAGATCCGAACGCATCAATTTATTGGCTTCTAAAAATGCTGGATGGAGGGGCTGACCCACTTTATCTTGCAAGAAGAATTATAAGAATAGCTATTGAAGATATTGGGTTAGCAGACCCTAAAGCGCAATCAATAGCTCTTGAAGCCTATCAAATTTTCGAGAGACTAGGCTTTCCTGAGGGAGAGTTGGCTTTAACTAATGCAGTTATTTATCTTTCTATCGCTCCGAAAAGTAATGCTTCTTATATGGCTTATAATGAATCAAAATTATTTATTAAAGACCAAGGTCATTTTGATGTCCCAATTCACCTTAAAAATGCTCCAACAAAGTTAATGGAAAATTTGGATTATGGTAAGGACTATAGGTATGCTCATAATGAAGTGAATGCATATGCTGCTGGAGAAAAGTATTTCCCGGATGAGTTAGACCCTGTAGAATTTTATAGACCAACAGATCGAGGTTTAGAAAAGAAAATTAAAGAAAAATTAGATTATTTAAAGTCACTTGATGACCAACATAAAAATAAAGATCAGGGTTAATTATGATTAATGTAAATTTATTAAGAGAAAATATTGAAGATACCGTCAAAAATCTTGAGTCTAGAGGGTATTCGCTAAATGTAAAAGCGTATCAAAATTTTGAAGACAAGAGAAAAGCTATTCAAACAGAGACAGAAGAGCTACAAGGTAAAAGAAACCAACTTTCAAAAGAGATTGGTATATTGAAGGGAAGGGGTGAAGATGTTAAAGATACAATGGATAGGGTTAACTCTATGTCGGAGAAATTAAAAGGCCTAGAAGTAAATTTGAGTGAAATTCAAAATTCTTTATTAAATTTTTTGCTTGATATTCCAAACATTCCTCATGACTCAGTGCCAAATGGAATAACGGAGAAAGAAAATGAAGTCGTAAAAGAATATGGTAAACCTCTAAAATTTGAATTTAATGTCAAGGATCATGTGGATATTGGTGTAAATCATGGTTTAGATTTTGAGATGGGAAGTAAGCTATCAGGAGCTAGATTTGTCTCTATGAAGGGTAGTATGGCAAGACTCCACCGAGCAATAGGGCAACTGATGTTGGATGTTCAAACGCAAGAGCACGGCTATGAAGAGTGCTATACCCCATACTTAGTTAACCAAGAGTCATTAGTTGGAACAGGCCAATTACCTAAGTTCTCTGAAGATTTATTTAAAACAAGTAGGGGGGATGATGACTTTCTTTACCTTATACCGACAGGTGAGGTCCCTCTAACAAATTTTGTACGAGATACTATAGTTAATAAAAATGACTTGCCATTAAAGTTTACAGCGCATACGCCGTGCTTTAGATCTGAAGCTGGCTCATATGGTAAAGATACAAGAGGTATGATTCGTCAGCATCAATTTGATAAGGTCGAAATGGTTCAAATAAGTCATCCTGATTTAAGTTACAAGGCATTAGATGAGATGGTGACCCACGCTGAAAATATTCTCCAAAAGCTAGAGTTGCCATATAGGGTAGTCGCTTTGTGCAAGGGCGATATAGGTTTTGGAGCTGCTAAGACATTTGATATCGAAGTCTGGCTTCCGTCACAGAATACGTATAGAGAAATATCTTCTATATCTAATTGTGAAGACTTTCAAGCAAGAAGATTAAAAGCAAGATATAAAGACGCCGAAGGTAAAAATAAATTTTTACATACATTAAATGGCTCAGGTTTAGCGGTTGGTAGGACTTTAGTGGCTATCTTAGAAAATTACCAACAAGAAAATGGCGACATCAAAATTCCACAAGCATTAGTTCCATATATGGATGGAAAAAAAGTCTTAACTATTACTAAAGCATAGCTCCATCAGACATGTAATTTGTCGCACCATTATTAGCTATTACAATATGGTTGACAGTATCTAAAAAAATACCATGTTCAAAGACACCCGGAATAAGTGATATCCGCGATGATAAAATATGGATACTTTTATCTTTATCTTCGAATTCACAATCAAGAACTAAATTACCATAAGACGTAATAGCAAAACCATCACCAGCAGTATTTTCTCTTAAATTACATTTAGTTGTAAATTTCTCAATAATATTTTTTGTTATTTTCCATGCAATAGGAGAAACTTCAACTGGAATTGGAAAATTAGTACCAATCTTATCTACCATTTTTGAATTATCACCGATAATAACGCACTCTTTGCTGGACCTTGCTAATAATTTTTCTCTTATTAAATCATATCCTCGACCTTTAAGAACTTGTATTCTATTATCATTATCAATTGCAATTTCGTCAGCGCCATCAACATATAAATCAATTGATTCAATTTGATCTAGAGAAACACAATTTAGTCCTGCATTAGCTGCATTGATACCACTAATAGTTGAGCTAGCAACTACTTTTATATCAAAGTTTTCTTCTTTGATCTTTTTTGATAATCCTTCAATAAAAAAGTTTGCAGTAGAACCTGTACCAAGACCTATGATTGTATTGTTTTTTACGAAGTCTAATGCAGCATTTGCAACTAATTCTTTATCATTCATGTCATATTCCCTGTTAAACGTTTGTTTATTGTTATAATAATAAGATTAATAAAGATAGTATTGCATGACCACACCATTAGTAAATAAAATTTCATCAAAATCATTTTTTCTTGATTCTAGTATGCCACTTAGCATTAGTTTAAGTGAGTATTTTATTAATCATTTGAAAAAAACTGGTAAATCCTTAAATGTGTTTACGACTTCTGTATTTGAAGCAAATAAGCTTAAAGATGAAATAGCTTGGCTTCACCCAACCCTTAAGGTTAACTTATTACCAGACTGGGAAACACTTCCCTACGATGAGATTTCACCTCACCCAGATTTAACCTCTGAAAGACTTTTAACTTTACACAGAATGACACAAAAAGAATTTGATATAAATCTACTACCAATAACGACTTCTTTGCATTTTATCCCACCCCGAAATTATATTGAGAAGTTTAGTTTTACTTTTAAAAAAGGTCAAAAAGTAGACACTGATAGTTTTAAGAATCGACTTGTAGAGAACGGGTATATGAACGTAGAAAAAGTTTTGAATGCAGGGGAGTATGCTGTTAGAGGCGGGCTTATAGATATATACCCTATGGGGTCAAAGATACCTTACAGAATTGATTTTTTTGATGATGAGATTGATCTAATAAAGACATTTGATGTAGATTCGCAGAGAAGTTTGTACCCAACTAAAGAAATAAAACTATTACCTGCAAAAGAATGCCCCTTAGATGATGAAAGTATAAAAACCTTTAGAGAAAATTATCGTGAAAGCTTTGAGGGAGATTTATCAAAGTCAAAAATATACAAAAATATTAGTAAGGGTATACCCTTTTCTGGGATGGAGTGGTACTTGCCACTATTTTTTCCCTCAACAAATAATATATTTGACTACCTTGAAGCTGCTGACTTAGTTTTTAAGATGGATGGCTTGGAAGGCGCGGCAAATGAATATTGGGATGAAACATCTAAGCGCTTTAAGTTGTATGCACATGATCTCGAAAGACCAATAATAAGTCCTGATCAACTCTTAATGAAGAGAGATGTGTTCTTCAAATCCATTAGTAATTATGAGAATTTAAAGAAAAAAAATAACTTATCTCTCACCAATCTACCAAACATTGGAATTAATCGATCGGATGACCTGCCCCTAAGAAAGTTAAAAGATTTTATAGCTAAGAGTAACCGAAAGGTACTAATTTGTTCTGAAAGTCTTGGGAGAAGGGAAACGCTGTCTGAATTGTTAGTTGAATCAGACCTAAGCTTTGATTTGGTAGATAGCTGGGAAAATTTTCAAACTTCCGGTTCTTTGATTTCATTAACGGTTAGTCCATTTCATGATGGATTTGTATCTGATTCAGTTATCCTGATTACCGAAAATGAAATTTTCCCTAACTATATCAGGCAATCAAAAAAACAATCTAAGAATAAAAATTTTAATGCAGAGGGGGTTTTAAAAGATCTTTCTGAGTTAACTGTAGGTGACCCTGTCGTTCATGAGCAGCACGGTGTTGGACGCTACCATGGTTTGATTAATATAGACCTGGGTGACGGGGAAACAGAATTTTTACTTTTACATTACGCGAATGAGCATAAGTTATACATACCTGTTTCACAACTACATCTAATCTCAAGGTACTCAGGTGGTCCATTAGAGTCTGCACCTACGAATAGGCTTGGCTCTGGCGCATGGGAAAAATCTAAGAGAAAAGCATTATTGCAAATTCATGATACTGCCGCAGAACTTCTTAGTCTTTATTCAAAGAGATCTTTAAAAAAAGGGTTTGTTTCTAAGATTTCATTAGATGAATACGAGTCTTTTGTTGAGGGCTTTCCTTTTGAAGAAACTCCAGACCAATTACAGGCCATAGAAAGCGTTATAAAGGATATGGAGTCTCAAAGACCTATGGATAGATTAGTTTGTGGAGATGTCGGGTTTGGTAAGACTGAAGTTGCTCTTAGGGCAGCATTCATATCTGTAATGAATAATAAGCAAGTAGCGATTCTTGTACCTACAACACTCCTGGCTGAGCAACATTACAATAATTTTTTAGATAGGTTTGCTAAGTGGCCCATTAAAATCGAAGAAGTTTCAAGGTTCAGGTCTAAAAAACAACAAATTGAAGCTTTAGCAAATTTAGAAGAAGGTAAGGTAGATATTATTATAGGTACCCATAGACTTCTTCAAAATGATGTTAGATTTAAAGACCTAGGGTTGGTTGTTATTGACGAAGAACATCGTTTCGGAGTAAGACAAAAAGAAAACCTAAAATCTCTTAGACTTAATGTCGATGTGTTAACTTTAACAGCAACACCAATTCCAAGAACCTTATCAATGGCAATGGAGGGCTTAAGGGAATTTTCAATTATTGCTACTCCGCCACAAAAACGACTATCAATCAAAACATTTGTTCACGAATACAGTGAAGGTGTTATTCGTGAGGCTATATTGAGAGAGTTTAATAGAGGAGGCCAAGTTTATTTTCTTTATAACGATGTGAAAACAATTAACTCAATGCAGGAAAAGTTATCTAAATTGGTCCCAGAATCAAAAATTGGAATTGCTCATGGTCAGTTAAGAGAGCATGAATTAGAGCAGGTTATGCAAGACTTTCATCAACAGCGAATTAATATCTTATTATGCTCAACAATTATTGAGAATGGAATTGATATTCCAACGGCAAATACAATAATTATGAACCGAGCAGATAAATTTGGTTTAGGTCAGCTTCACCAGTTGAGGGGCAGGGTAGGAAGGTCACACCATCAAGCTTATGCGTACTTGTTATTGGATCGTGATAGAAAAATTACATCTCAGGCAAAAAAACGCTTAGATGCAATTCAAATGCTTGAGGATTTAGGAGCTGGTTACTATTTAGCTATTCACGATTTGGAGATTAGAGGTGCTGGAGAGCTTCTTGGGAGCAACCAAAGTGGAGAGATTCATGAAATAGGGTTTAATTTATATATAGATATGTTGAATCAGGCAGTAAAAGTTATTAAATCTGGTAAAACGTTAGATATAGATAACCCTATATCTACAAAAAAAGAAATTAATCTACATGCCCCAGCTATTTTGACTGAGTCCTATTGTAGGAATGCCAATGAGAGGCTCATCATTTATAAAAGACTATCAAGCTGTAAGGATACAGAGGAGCTAAAATTAATGAAAGAAGAACTTATTGACCGTTTTGGAGTTATGCCGGAGCAAACCCAAAACTTAATTATCCTTCATCAGTTGCGACTTGATATTGAGCAATATGATGTTGAAAAAATAGATGCGGGTAAATCTTCTATAGAAATAACATTTAAGGCCGATGCCAATATTGATCCAATTAAATTAATAGATCTTATTCAGACAAATAAAACAATTAAAATGAATGGCCCAAAAAAAATTAAGTCTATAGTCTCAATTGAAGACTTAAAAAAGCGTTCAAATTTTATAACTAAACTTCTTAAAGAAATAGTTTAAATTTTTATTAATTTTCCTTGAGCCACGAAATAAATAGCTTTTTGAATTGGATAATTATCATTAATAAACAATGATTCATACAAACCTAATTGGTCAACATAATCCTTGGTAATTTTTACATCTTTGTCATTGAATACAGTTTTATAGTCAATAATCCACCTAATACCATCTTCGATAAAAACTCTATCAGGGATAAGTATTTTAATTTCATCATTTATTTTGTGTAGGTAATTAACTTCCATCCCTTCATCTTTATGTAACCGATAAATCCATTGGCCATCCTTACTATTTTGTAATGACAGTAAAGAATCCTCTACCACCTTAATTGCAGAATTTATTTCATCCTCTGAAAAATTATTTTTAACAAAAATATTTTTTATAAAACTTAACTTATTACCTAATAAATATACTACATCTAACTGTTTTTTAATAATTAATTCATAATAATTATGAATTAAACTCCCTGTAAAAGTATAGATATTATCCTTAGATATTTTCTTTTTTTCAATGTCATTTATTTTTGATATTTTGGTATTTATCTTAAACTTTCGATCAAAATCTTTACTTTTAAGTCGCCTCAACTTAGGAACAAATTCTTCACTCTCTAAGAATTGCTCATTCTCTTTTGTTATGTCTTGTGGCCATAAAATATTAAGAAAACTATTTTTAGGAGGGCTTAGCTCACCCTTTGAATTTTCTGTAACTGACCCAATCAAATGGCAGTCCTCTTTTGCTCTTGTAATGGCTACATATAGCAGTCTAATGTTTTCATTATTCCGTCTTATCAATTCCTTACTTCGATGATAATCATAAAGGTTAGGTTCATCATCTCTATTATTGTTAAGAGATAAAATATCAATACTTTTATCTTTAGCAAGTTTATATTTATCTTTAGCAAGTAATGAGTGATCATCTGCTTTTGGAATTCGACCAAGACCAGGAATAATTACGCATTTAAATTGATCACCTTTTGCCTTATGAATAGTAAAAAATCGCACTGCTTTGCTGTCTGAAGAACTGTTATTAGTTTTTAAGTCTTCAATCAACCTTTCTAATCTTTCAAAATCAATAGACAGCGGTGAGCTTGATTGATCAACCAAATCGAAAAACTTATCAATACGTTCCATATCATCAGTATCTACAATTGTTTTTTGACCTAATAGTTGCCTCCATATTGACTCAATAAAAAAACGATGGGCAACCCTGCCTCGAAATTGTATGCTCCTACTTATAACCTTTTTAAAAAAAGCGAGTCTTTTTTGACCGTCACTGGTTAAGTGTTTTGTTATTGATGGAGTATTAATTATGCACCACGGAGTTTCGCTTTCATTAGTTTCAAACAAACAAGTTAAATCCTCAAGCTTAATGCCGCACCAAGGCGCTCTTAAGATACCTATCCAGCTAACCCTATCATTTAAGTTGTAAAGTGCCTTGGTTAGGCAAAGAATGTCTTGGAATGATTGATTATATTCAATGGAATCAATTTCAGTAGCCTCGATTGGAAAATCAGCCCTTCTCATAATAGTTAACAGAGCTCTTAGATGAGATCGGTTACGGGCTAAGACAACAATATCAGGATCTTTTTTTGTCTCCCTTATCTTCTGTATTAGTTGAAATATATAATCAGCTTCTTTTTGTTGCTCAGTGTAAATATGTTTCTTTTTATTTTTAAGTATGTGAAATTTAACGCCATCGCCGCTTATTGAATCTACATAGGGACCTTCGCTGGAGGAATGGTAGCTTATTAAGCCCTTATTCATATCATCAATCTCACCAAACACATTTTTATAAAAACCATTTAACCATTTGATAATTTTTTTATTTGAACGAAAATTTACTTCTAACTTACGTGCTTTAATTCTGATATCTCCAAACTTTTCGGTTTCTTGTAAGGCATTAAAAATCTCTACGTCTGCTTTTCTAAAACGATAAATAGATTGCATAGGATCTCCGACGGCAAAAAAAGATTTACTCGGATTACCTGAAAAATTATCAGTAAGGATTTTAAGAAATTTTTCTTGCAGTTTGTTTATGTCTTGAAATTCATCAATTAAAATATGAGAAACATTATCATCAAATAGAAAAGCAACGTCTGTCTCATTTAAGGTAACAATGGCATTTTCGACTACCTGGGTATAATCTAATTCACCTATGAGTAAAAATTGCTTTTGAAGGTTTCGTTCAAGTTCTGAAAGAAGGATTGCAAAATTGTGTATTTTTTTTGGCAAGATATCAGTTATATTTTCTTCATATATAACATTATTTAAATCTTCTAAAATATTGTTTATATGAGGATAATTTAATATTTTTAATAATTTATCTTTATAAGATATCCCTTCTTCATCTTTTATAAATCCTTCGTTTGGGCCAAACCTTTTTCGAACCTTCCCATCCTTGGTCATGATTAAATCTCTAAATATAAGCCAAAAATCAAGGCTGCTTTCTTGCTCAGAAAAATTAGAGTTTAGATAAGATAGAATACTTTTGATATCTTTTATTTGGTCTTTTTTGAAAAAACCTCTGAGCCTTATAACCCAGTCTTTTATTTCTTTTGCGTAATATGTTTTTGTTATATCTTCAATTTTCGTGGGATTATTTATATAAAAATATATATCATCTTTCCATTGATCTCTTATTTCAAGCTCAGCAATTAATTGTTTTTTTATCTTCTGGTAGTCATAATTCAAAAATGGAAATAAATCCGCTAGCTGCTCATTATCTTTCATTGTTTCATTTACTACCGCCTCATATATTTCATGAGGATCTTCGGTGATATTCATAAATAAGGATTTACTAAGAAGGGGGGCTTGACGAGTAACTTTTGAAGCAAGGCTATCAATTGTCATTATGTCTAATAAATCCATAAAACCTTCATCCCATTTACACTCTTTCGCTCTTGCTTCAATCTTTTTAACTACTTCTCCATTTTCTGAATCATCATATTGTTCTCTAACCTTCTCATGCATTTCTGCTGCTGCTTTGTTAGTAAAGCTGATCGCAATAATCTCTTTAGGATCTTCCACGACCGTTAAAAGCTGAAGCATTCTTCTGGCTAAGGTCGTTGTTTTTCCAGATCCAGCAGGTGCCTGAACCAGAAAGGAAGATTCTGGATTAATTACCTCTTCACGCGTTTTATGGTCTATTGGCTGTTTTCCTATTAATTTACTCATCTGACTTTTCCAGTTGAAATCGTCTTTCAGCTAATCTTAGGAGTGGTTTTACTGCGCAATACTTAAGATCATTCTCTTTTTTAAAAGTGACCCTTGAATCTCCACTTAAATAACCTGATGCGAGCATATAAATGTCCTTACGCCATGAATTAATGAGGTACGGCCATTGCCCCTCATCTTTTTTTGATAACGAACAGTCTTTTAATTCTGCATCGATTGGATCTTGGCCATACATTGATAGCCCTACCATCTTGACGCCTCTATTATGAATGTATCCAATTCCAGCTGCACTGATATTATTAATACCTGTAAAAATTATATAAACAGGCATTTGTAACGATGATATTGGGGGTTTTGTCCATTTAGAAATAGGCTCTTCATTTCCTGTTTTATAGTCAATAAGAAGTCTTGATCCATCTTCGTATTCGTCAATTCGATCAATCTTTACATTGAAAGTAAGTCGATCAATATTAATTTTATATTTTTCTTCAGATTTAATCACTTTAAATATAGGCCTGTTTTTTTTTTCGAATAAAAGCCATTGATAGACTATGTTTTTAAAGTAATTGCTTTCAAGTTGAATTTGTCGAGGAGTTAAATAAGGCTTGCTTACTTTAAAACTCAACATAACTTGATTAATTAGGGCATCTATATTTTGCTGAAGCACTTTCTCTGACATTTTAGCTAAATTAGTAGAATTTTTATATTCCTTCCAAAATTTTTCTAAAAGTTCATGAATGAGATTACCTCTATCCATCTTAGAAATCTCATCTTGTGGGCTCTCATAAAAAGAACTTGCGTGGAGTCTGTTTTCATAAAAAGCCCATGCAGGACATATATTAAAGTTTTCTAAAGATCTAAAGCCACCTGTAACAGAAATCTCAGAGCCTAAAATTTCCGGCGCTATATGATCTTCAATCTCTTCACAATCATCACATTTTATTTCATTTTTTTTGGAAGAAGATTTTTTAGGTATTAGTTCGTTAAAATATCCACTCGTTGGGATTAATAATGTTTCCCCGTCTTTCATAGAATATGAAATTGTAATATCTGTACTAAAGTTTTTTAATCTGTTTAAACGTATGCTTTCTATTTTTTTTGTATAAACTTCATCATATATATGATATTTTTTTTGTAATTTTTTTGAAATGAACGCATTAAAATTTCCTTTCCCTGGGCAGTACTTAGTATTCATGTTCATCAACCAAATGGCATCATATTTTTTTATTGGATTTTCTTCAAAACCGTTGATATCGATATAGGAGTTATTTTTTTCTGTTGGGGCAGGCCAGCTTTCTAATTGAGTTGAAAGTACTTCTAAATACTCTTCAAATGTACTTAATTCGTCAATTATTTTATTGTTACTAACTTGAATTAATGATTTAATTAAATCATTTATATTATTGTTTTCAAAGGATAATAAATTATTTATTTTGAAAATTTTAATTTCTTTCCAGTACTGTTCAGTAAGAGAAACCCACTCCGAAATTGCCTTCTTTTCCCCCCATAATTTTTGATTTTTACTTATCAAAGTCAAAGTACTTTCTAATGAATCTAGATTCAAATGTTTTACTTTTACGTCACTTTTAATCAATTTAATTATTAGATTAATTGTTATTTTCGGGATTTTTTTATCATTTATATAATTAGCCAGTTGCTCCCTGTCATTATATCCATTTGCATCAATCCAATTATTGAACATTATTGATTCATAAAAAATTTTTGAATTAATTTTGTGTGAATTGTTTAGTTTTAGTAGATTTATTGCCGCATTTACTATTGGTTCGTTTGATAGGGGTCTCCGAAGATTCGAATTATATATACTTTCTTTATTGTATTCGTTATAAATTTCAGGCTGTATCTGTCTATCTAATTCATTTTGTAATTTTATTTGATATTTATTTAATGCCGGACTAATGATTAATAATTTTTTTTTATGATTTTTTTTGATCCATAAAATAATTTCCTTGATTTCATCCTCATTGTCCTTACATTTTATTTTTTGTCGTCGTTTAATTTTTTCTTCTTTGTATTCATACTCTTTTAAACTATTTTTTTCATTTAGAACACTAATAAGGTCTTCATAAAGTGGGCTTCGATTATCAAATCCAACTAGCAATAACTCTTGGTTCTCAATAATATTATGTTTTATTTGTTTTTCAATAAATAACTCTATGAAGCTTAGTTTAGTAATCAGGCTCTTCTGCTTGCAGTGATTTTTAAATTGATTTAACCACTTATTAAATTTTTTCTCTTCCTCACTAAATTCATACTCCTTTAATTCATTTTTATTAATCCTATAGTGCCTAATAATTTTGTCTGCACTAATTACTTTTTCTGTGATACTTTCAATCTGCTTTTTTTGAAATTTTTGTTCTTTAAGATCTTTATTGATAATCTTTTCCCACAGTATTTTCTCTTCGATACCGTTCAAAATACTATAGTTTTCATTGATTTCTGAAACCATGCAGAACTCTTCATATTCTTTTATTAGCCATCTATTTAGTGAATAAATAGTTGGTAATTTTATTGATTTTTTTTCAATTTTTTCTGTGTATGATGCTTTAATATCCTCGACTTGGTTGTCGGTCATACAAATAATAGTTTTATTTGATTTTATAATCATATCTATAATTGTAATCTTAGTAGAAAAAATATGAAGTATAATTCCATCATTATTTTTTAATCTAAAGGATTTTTATGAAAACTGCTCAAGAGGTTAGAGTTGGGAATGTGATAATGGTCGATGGTTCTCCTATGGTTGTTCATAAGTCTGAATACAATATATCTAAGTCAGGCAGAAGACAAAATGCTGCAATTGTAAAAATGAAAATGAGAAATCTACTAACAGCAAATACTACAGAAACTATTTTCCAGGCAACTGATAAATTTGATGTAGTAATCCTTGATAAAAAAGATGTTACATACTCATACTTCTCAGACCCTAATCATATTTTTATGGATTCAGATTTCAATCAATATGAAGTAGATAAGGCTAACATGGAAGATGCTTTAAGATTTCTTGATGATGCTATGGAATGCGAGGTTGTTTTTTATGAGGATAAAGCGATTTCAGTTGAGCTTCCCAATTCATTGGTTCGAGAAATAACCTATACCGAGCCGGCTGTTAAAGGAGATACAACTTCTGGAAAAGTTATGAAGCCAGCTAAAATTAATACAGGGTTTGAATTGATGGTCCCACTGTTTTGTGAAAATGGAGATATGATTGAGATTGATACTAGAACTTTAGATTATAAAAACAGAGTTAAAAAAGACTAAGTGGTTAAGCGGTTCCACCAACAGTAATATTGTCAATCTTTAAAGTTGGTTGCCCAACTCCAACAGGAACACTTTGCCCCTCTTTACCACATGTACCAACCCCAGGATCTAGTGCCATATCATTTCCAACCATACTTACTTGTTTTAGTATTTCAGGACCATTACCAATTATGGTGGCACCTTTAATTGCATGGGTAAGTTTTCCATTTTTAATAATATGAGCTTCAGAAGCAGAGAAAACAAATTTACCACTAGTTATATCAACTTGCCCCCCTCCAAAATTATGAGCATAAATGCCGTCTTTGACTGAGCTTATAATTTCTTCTTTTGTATATTTTCCATTCAGCATATAAGTGTTAGTCATTCTTGGCATGGGAAGGTGAGCATACGATTCTCTTCTACCATTTCCTGTTAGCGGCATATTCATTAATCTTGCATTTAACGAATCCTGCATATAGCTTACTAACTTGCCTTTATCGATTAAAGTCGTTTTTTGTGTTTCATTTCCTTCGTCATCGATATTTAAAGAGCCCCTTCTGTCTTTAAGGGTTCCATCATCAACAACAGTTATATCTTTATTTGCTACAATTTCACCCATCTTATTTGAAAACGCCGATGTTTTCTTTCTATTGAAATCGCCTTCAAGCCCATGACCGATTGCCTCATGAAGTAATATTCCTGGCCACCCTGAACCTAATACAACTGTCATTGACCCAGCAGGAGCAGCACGAGCCTCAAGGTTAACTAAAGCCTGATTGACTGCTTCTGACGCGTATTTAACTAACATCTCTTCTGAAAAGTACTCAAGATTAAATCTACCGCCTCCACCAGAAGAGCCTTGTTCTCGTCTTTCGCCCTCTGCTACGATAACACTTACAGAGAGGCGTATTAATGGTCTTACATCCTCTACAAGATGTCCAGAGTGATTTTGAATAAGTATGACTTCATATTGCGCGGCAAGTGACGCTGAAACTTTAATAACTTTTGTATTCAGTCTTCTTGCGTATTGATCTATTGCCTCTAAAAGCTTTATTTTTTTTATATTATTAACGCTATCAATGGGATCTTGATTTGTATATATTAGTTTTGGTTTTGGTTTTTTTTGATCTGGTATTGCTAGAGATTGACCTTGACTTTCTATTGCTCCTATTATTTTTGTGGCATTATTTAAAGCATCTAGTGATATATCGTCCGAGTACGTAAAGGCAGTTTTCTCACCACTTATTGACCTTACCCCTACGCCTTGATCAATCGAGTAGCTTCCATTTTTCACCTTACCATCTTCTAATGACCAAAACTCATTTCTTGAATATTGAAAATAAAGGTCGGCATAATCAATATTTTTTTTTGTAATTGTATCAAGCACTTTGCTAAGATCATCGTGCGTTATATCAGTTTTATTTAATATAAATTTGTTGGAAAATTCAAATTGTTTCATATCAGTCTAGTCAAATAGCTCACGAGTTGGGTTTATGATTTGTTCATCTATTATATTACCTAAGAAATTATCCTGCTCCACTTCTTCTTCAATGGGTTCACTCCAAGTACCAATTATTTTATATTGATCAGTTAACACTTCATTTAGAGGGTCATCCAATATTTTTTGAGCAATAAAAGCTGCGGCTCCTGCAACTGGACCTCCAACTAATGCTATAAGTGACATACTATCTGATATTCGTGGGGTTACTGTAACAAATAACTCTTGTGTCTCGTTAATAATGTTAACTGTTCCCTTGATTAATATGTCAGCTGCTGGACCATCAATTTCAAAGTTATCAGAATTAAGTTCTCCATTATTTATTTTTACGCTACCATTAATTTCATCAAAAACAAACCCTTCGCTAAATAAATCACTAAAATCAAGCTGAAGCCTTCGAGGTAAATTTTGCAGAGTAAGAAGGCCAAATAACCTTCCAACCCCAGGCTTTACTTGAAGTATTATTCCCTCTTTAGCATCTAATGAGAACCTGCCGTCAGTAATAGTTTTATCAAAATTTAGGGGGTTGCCTGGCCAAGATAGGTACCCCTTGATCTTTGCCGAACCACCTTTTATTAGGCTATCCATTTCTAATTGCTCGAGTGTTTTATCAAGGTTAATTAAATTCCAATCAAAATTTATTGATGAGTTAGGATTTAGTCCCTCATCATCCCAAGACCCCGACATCTTTAAAATATTATTTTTATTCATAAGTTCAAATAACTCAATATTCCAGATTCTCTCTTCTTTAGTGGCCACAAGACGCATTTGCCCTTCTACAATACCAATATTGGAAGTTTGTGATTTGAAGGACTGAACTTTAATATCTATTTTAGGTGGGTTATAAAAAATTAACCTACCTTCTTCTTCTTCTTCTTCTTCAGTTTTGATATTTTCCAGTAAGTGAAGCTTATCAAATCTTGCTTTAATGAGATTGCTATTTTTGTCCCAAAGAATATTTCCATTAGCCTCATCTGATTTAAACTGTATATTAGTACCAGCACTACCAGGCCTTATTTTTATATT
>Ga0209384_1000170_pt1 | contig 45891 bp, 40 predicted proteins | sample CoawatmetaG05DNA_FD_187511 | JGI IMG/M metagenome (GOLD analysis project Ga0209384, IMG submission 187511) | Marine microbial communities from the West Antarctic Peninsula - Coastal water metaG058-DNA (SPAdes) (version 2) | ecosystem: Environmental > Aquatic > Marine > Coastal ... | reverse complement strand
AAAAAGGAAGTAATCTGTCGTTAGGTTACTTCTTTTTTTTATTCTACGACTTCTTGATAACCCCATTTGTAAGAACTAAATATTTAGTCGTATATTTGCATGCAATTATAACCTAATTGCAATGAAATCACACCAAAACAAAATTATTGGAGAAGGACTAACGTACGACGATGTATTGTTAGTGCCTAACTATTCTCAAGTTCTTCCAAGAGATGTGTCAATAAAAACTAAATTTTCAAAAAATATTTCTATAAATATCCCTATCATTTCAGCTGCTATGGATACAGTCACTGAGAGCAGAATGGCTATAGCTATAGCTCAAGAGGGAGGTATTGGAGTTTTACATAAAAACATGACTATCAAAGCGCAAGCTGAGAAAGTTAAGCGTGTTAAAAGAGCAGAAAGTGGAATGATCATTGACCCAGTAACCCTTCCTTTGGATTCTACTGTAAACGATGCCAAATCTTACATGAAAGAATATAGAATTGGAGGTATTCCTATAGTTGATGGAAATAAAAAACTAATTGGAATAGTGACTAATAGAGATTTAAGGTTTGAAAAAAATAATAGTAGACCTATTTCTGAAGTTATGACAACTAAAAACCTTGTAACAGTTTCTGAAGGAACTTCTTTACAAGAAGCTGAAGTGATTTTACAAGATCATAAAATTGAAAAACTTCCAGTTGTAGATAAAAACAATACGCTTGTGGGTTTAATAACCTTTCGAGACATAACAAAATTAACACTTAAGCCAAACTCTAATAAGGATGTTTACGGAAGGTTAAGAGTTGCTGCTGCTATTGGCGTGACTTCAGATGCTTTAAATAGAGCTGAAGCATTGGTTAAATCTGAAGTTGATGCAATAATAATTGACACTGCACATGGCCATACTAAAGGAGTAGTAGAAGTTTTAAAAAAAATAAAAAATAAGTTTCCAAATTTAGATGTTATAGTTGGAAATATAGCTACAGCAGAAGCAGCTAAATATTTGGTTGAGGCAGGAGCAGATGCGGTTAAAGTAGGTATTGGACCTGGTTCTATTTGTACAACTAGGGTAATAGCAGGAGTAGGTTTTCCACAATTATCTGCTATAATTGAAGTATCAAATGCTATAAAAAATTCAGGAGTTCCAGTTATTGCTGATGGTGGAATTAGATACACAGGAGATATATCTAAGGCAATTGCTGCAGGTGCAGACTGTGTTATGTTAGGTTCTTTGATTGCTGGTACTGAAGAATCACCTGGGGAAACAATAATCTATGAAGGAAGAAAGTTTAAGACATATAGAGGTATGGGCTCGGTAGAAGCTATGAAGGAAGGTAGTAAAGACAGATACTTTCAAGATGTAGAAGATGATATAAAAAAATTAGTACCCGAAGGAATTGTAGGTAGAGTACCTTTTAAAGGCAAACTTAATGAAAGTATTCATCAGTTTATTGGAGGACTACGAGCAGGGATGGGTTATTGTGGATCTAAAGATATCGAGACTTTTAAAAATACATCTAAATTTATAAAAATCACCTCTTCAGGTATAGTAGAAAGTCATCCACATGGAGTTAGTATAACCAAAGAAGCTCCAAACTACTCTAGATAATAGAGATATTAATTATTTTAAATATGAAAAATTTTATTTTATTAATTTTTTTTACAACTTCCCTGTGCTTTACGCAAAATAATTCCAACGATATACTTTTTACAATCGGAGATGATTCTGTGAATACAAAAGAATTTTTAAGAGTTTACAACAAAAATTTAGATTTAATTACTGATAATTCTCAAAAAGACATAGATAATTACTTGCAGCTTTATATAGATTATAAGTTAAAGGTTTTAGAAGCTTATGAGAAAAAATATGATAAAAAAGAAAGTTATATTTCAGAGTTAAATAAGTATTCTACTCAGTTGGCTTCTAATTATTTATTTGATAAAAATTCGCAAGATTCAATGTTAAATGAAGCCTATCTAAGGACTAAAACTGAAATAAAAGCAAGTCATATTCTAATAAGAATTGAAGAGCAAGATTTAGATACATTAGATATTTATAATAAACTTATTTCTTACAGAGAAGATTTTAAAAATTATGATTTATCATATTTAATAAAAAAATATCACGATGGAAAAAATATTTTCGTAGAAGATTTAGGATACTTTTCTGCATTTAAAATGATTTATTCATTTGAATCGAAAGCCTATGAAACTAAAGTAGGAGATATATCTATGCCATTTAGAACAAGATTTGGTTTTCATGTTTTAAAAGTAGAGGACAAAAGAGAGTCTCTTGGAGAAGTTAACGTTGGACACATAATGTTATCAAAAGATAATAATAATTCTCAATCAAAAATCAACTCCTTATATGATTCAATTATTAGAGGTGACAATTTTGAAAGTTTTGCTAAAAAATACTCAGATGATAAAAATACATCTAGCGTAGGAGGAAGACTTAAACCATTTACAAGTGGTCAGTTAAATTCTCTTCCATTTGAAAAAGCTGCTTTTGACTTAACAGAGATTAATGAAATTTCAAAACCTATAGAAACTAAGTTTGGTTGGCATATTTTAAAGCTCTATTCAAAATCTAAATTAAGTTCCTTTAAAGAAATGGAATCATCATTACTTAAAAAAGTAAAAAACAACTCTAGGTCTTCAGTAATCTCTAATTCATTTTATAAAAAGTTATTGAATAAATATTCTATAAATTATGATAATGACTTAACTTATTTTACAGATCAACTAAATGGTCACAACGCTAATAATATTTGGAAAATACCATCTACAATTAATAAAAAAAAGATATTATTTAAGATTAATGATAAAACACTAAATTATTTAGATTTTGCAAATTATATTGTTAATACATCACTTAGTAACGGATCAATTTATAGCTCAGTCACTGATTTATATAAAGATTTTATAAATCAATCTGTAATGAATTATTATAAATCAAACTTATTATCTGAGAATACGGAATATCGCTATATTTATAACGAATATAAAGAAGGATTAATGTTGTTTGATTTAATGCAAAATGAAGTTTGGAATAAAGCTAAGGAAGATACAATTGGCTTAAAGACTTATTTTAAAAATAACAAATCACTATTTAAAATTGCTAATAACGCTAATCCTTTATATGAAGATATTTCAGGTGAAGTTATTTCTAAATATCAAATAATATTTGAAAATAACTGGATTACATCACTTAGGCAAAAAAAGGCTATTTTTATAGATAAAAAAGTTTTAAAAAAAATCAAAAAAACCATTATTAAGTAATGCGCTATCTAGTAATATTTTTATTATTTTTTTCTTGTGATAATTATTTTAACAATACATCTAATGTCGACTTGGCAAGAGTGAATGATGACTATTTATCTCAAAGTGATGTTAAAGATGTCTTAGACACTAGCTCTAACTCTAATGATAGTACCATTATCATAAATAACTATATTAATAATTGGGCTACTAATAAATTATTAATTAATAGAGCATTAATTAATCTCCCAGAAGAGAATCAAAATAACATCCAAGAGCTTGTTGATAATTATAAAAATGAAATATTAATTAATTCATATATCGATGCGTTGATTGAGAAAAATATGAATTTAGAGGTTTCTAAGTTTGAGTTAGATAGTCTTTATGTTAGATATAAAGAAACTTTCAAGTTAAATGAAGAGCTATTTAAAATTCGATTTATTTATTTATCTAAAGTTAATCCAGATATAAATCTTTTTAAATCTAAATTGAAAAGATTTAATAATGATGATTTAAAGTATCTAGATTCACTTTCTTTTCAGTTTAATAGATACTCCTTTAATGATTCTGTTTGGAGAAATAAAAATGAAGTTTTTTATCAATTACCAGATTTAAAAAAGGTCAATAATTATATGTTAAAAAAATCCAATTTTATTGAAATCAAAGACTCATTAGGTTTATATTTGATTAATATAAAAGATGTTCTTAAAAGTAATCAATATGCACCTTTAGATTATGTTTCTGAAACACTTAAAAGAATGATTATAAACAGTAGAAAATTAAAATTTATAGATCAATTAAGAAAAGATATAACTACAGATGCAATTAAAAATAAAAGATTTGAAATTTACTAAATACATATACAAAACTAGTTTAGTTGTCATGGCTATATTAAGTAATAACTTGATGTTATCTCAAAATAACTTGTCAATAGACGATGGTAAAAAGAAAATAGACGGAGTCGCTGCGGTTGTTGGTGATTTTTTAGTTTTAGATTCAGATATAGACAAGCAGTTCGACCAACTTAAAGCATCAGGGATTTCTACCGATGATATGACTAGATGTCAAGTATTTGGAAAGCTATTAGAAGATAAGCTTTATCAGCATCATGCAATTCAAGATAGTATAGTTGTTAATAATGAAGAAATTCAATCTTTTGTAGATCAACAAGTTGATGCATTTGCTAAACAAATTGGGTCAATGGATAAATTAATATCATACTACAATAAAAATTCTGAACAAGAGCTGAGAAATGAAATGTTCGAATTAAACAAGAGTTCGGAATTAGCTAAAAAAATGCAAGAAAAAATAATTGAAGAAATTGAAGTTACACCTGAAGAGGTTAGACAATTCTTTAATTCTATTCCAGTAGATGATCGTCCCCTTTTTAACACAGAGTTAAAAGTAGCTCAAATTGTAGTTATTCCTCAAACAACACAAGAAGAAAAGAAAAAAGTTATCGAAAAGTTAGAGCAATTTAAGGCTGATGTAGTTGATAATGGAGCTAGTTTTACTACAAAGGCTGTATTGTACACTGAAGATTATGCTTCAAGAAAAAATGGTGGTAAATATACTTTAAATAGAAAAAAACCTCAAATGGACAGAACATATAGAGAGGTAGCTTTTTCTCTTCAAGAAGGTGAAATATCAGATCCGTTTGAAACAGATTTTGGTTTTTTCATAATACTACTTGAAAAGGTTAGAGGTCAAGAATATGATGTTAGAAGTATACTTTTAAGACCTAAAATTAATTCTGCTGAGATATCTGCAGCCAAAAATAAGCTTGAGAATGCTAGACAAAGAATTGTGGATGGTGAAATTAGTTTTGCTGACGCTGCATTGGAAGTCAGTGATCAGGTAGAAACTAAATACGATGGAGGTCAATTAATTAATCCCGAAACTCAGGATTATAATTTTGAGTTAACTAAAATGGATCCAGAGTTATATTCACAAATTGAAAAATTAAAAGATGGAGAAGTAAGTATCGTTCTACAAGACGAAGATAGAATGAATCCAGTGAAGTTTAAACTTTTATCTGTGACCGATAGAACTGACGAACATGTGGCCAACTTTGCAAATGATTACTTAAAAATTCAATCATTAACTCTTCAAAATAAAAAACTAAAAGAGATTGAAAAGTGGCAAAACTTAAAAATTGAAGATACTTACATCAAAATTGCTAATGAGCATAGAGATTGTATATTTTTCGGTAATTGGTTAAAAAATTAACAAAATAAAACTAAACGATACTATACAGGTTAACTCTGTGGCAGTATAGTGGAAATTTAAGTTATGAATTATACGATCACAAATTTGACAATCAAGAATTAAATAATCTTGCAAATCATGCTGGCTAAATAAAAATTAAAGATTCGCTTTCTGTAGTTTTTAGACAAAGGGTACTTTAAGCAAATATAGTACCTATTGATCTTGGTAAACAAATTGATAATGTTAAGCCGTGGTTTGAGTCAAAAAGAATACTTCCAAAATCTAAATCAAAGTAGTAAATGGTTATTAATAAGTTAGTAAGTGTCCTGGCTTTGAAGCCATTTTCTTAATTGGAGGTGCAAATTGAGTAAGTTTTATTCCTTCAACTGCTGTCTTATATTCTTCGATAGTAGGAGTCCTACCAAGTATTGCAGAAAGAACAACTACTGGGGTTGATGCTAATAATGATTCTCCTTTTTTTCGATCTGAATCTTTCACGACTCTACCTTTAAATAAACGTGTAGAAGTAGCCATAACTGTATCCCCTTTCTCTGCTTTCTCCTGATTACCCATACAAAGATTACATCCAGGACGTTCAAGATATAAGATATTATCGTATTCTAATCTAGCTTCACCTTTTGGAGCTGAATCATCAAATTCAAAACCAGAATATTTTTGTAAAATCTCCCAATCTCCTTCAGATTTAAGTTCATCTATGATATTGTAGGTAGGGGCTGTAACTACTAGTGGAGCTTTAAATTCAACTTTTCCATATTGTTCCTCTATATTTTTTAGCATCTTAGCTACTATCTTGATATCTCCTTTGTGAACCATGCAAGATCCGATAAAACCTAAATCAATGTGCTTTTCTCCTTCATAGAATGAGATTTCACGAATGGTATCATGTGTATATCGTTTAGATACATCTTCGTTATTAACATCTGGATCTGCAATCATTGGTTCATCGATAATATCTAAATCTACAACAAACTCTGCATGATATTTAGCATTTTCATCAGGTGTTAAAGGAGGTTTTTCTCCAGATTTAATTTGATCAATTCTTTTATTAGCTCTATCAATAAGCCCTTGAAGAACTTGACCCTCATTATCCATTCCTTTATCAATCATTATTTGAATTCGACCTATAGCAATATTAAGTGATTGAATAAGCGTATCATCTTGAGAAATACAGATAGATGCCTTTGCTTTCATTTCTGCTGTCCAATCTGTAAAAGTAAATGCTTGATCCGCTAGAAGTGTTCCTATATGAACTTCAATAATTCTACCTTGAAATACATTTTCTCCATTGAATTTCTTTAGCATTTGATGTTGAGTTGCATGAACTACATCACGAAAATCCATGTAGTCTTTCATTTTACCTTTGAAAGTTACTTTAACAGATTCTGGTATTGGCATGGAAGCCTCACCGGTAGCTAATGCTAACGCAACTGTACCAGAGTCTGCACCAAAAGCAACTCCTTTAGACATTCTAGTGTGTGAATCTCCACCAATAATAATTGCCCAATCATCTATGGTAAGATCATTTAGTACTTTATGAATTACATCGGTCATTGGATGGTATTTATTATCTGGATGACGTGCTGTAATAAGTCCAAAATCACTCATAAATTTCATGAGTCTTGGAATATTTGTTTGAGATTTTAAATCCCATACAGAAGCAGTGTGACATCCAGACTGATAAGCACCATCAACAATTGGTGATATGGTTGTGGCTGCCATCATTTCTAATTCTTGAGAAGTCATTAAGCCAGTTGTATCTTGAGAACCAACAATATTTACTTCTACACGAACATAAGACCCAGCATGTAGTGTAGCTCCAGAAGTACCAACCGCATTTTTGTTGAAAATTTTCTCCACTGCTGTTAGCCCCTGATTCTTAATGGAAATTTCTTTAGATGCGGCAAATACAGGAGATAATTTTTCTTTTAATGTTTTAGCTGCAAAAGCTTGTAGTTTTTTGCCAAATACAATAGCATAAGAACTTCCAGCTTTCATGAATTCTATTTTCTGTGGAGTGAAAGATGAAGAAATATCCATCAATTCCTTACCATCATTATATAGTTTTTTAGTTTTTGTATTAATTGTTAGAACAGTCCCTGTAGATACAGAATATATTTGCTCTAAAACAGGTTCACCATCACCATCAAGAACAAGGTTTCCTGATGAATTATGCTTATTTCTCCAGTTTTTTAAATCTAACCCAATACCACCTGTTACATCCACTGTTGTTAGAAATATTGGTGATACACCATTTGTTCCAGCTATTACTGGGGCTATATTTATAAAAGGAATATACTTACTTGATTTTTCACCTATCCAAAGAGCTACGTTGTTAACCCCTGACATTCTAGATGAACCTACTCCCATAGTCCCTTTTTCAGCTATTAACATTACTCTTTTATCTGGATGCTTTGCTTGTATAGCTAATAATTCTTTTTGTTGCTCTTTATTATGTTCAAACATACACTGTCCATGTAGTTGTCTATCAGATCTTGAATGAGCGTCTCCACCAGGAGATAATAAATCAGTAGAAATATCACCAATTCCAGCAACGAAAGTAACAATCTTTATTTCTTCAGGAATATCTGGAAGTTTTGTAAAAAATTCAGCTTTAGAGTAACTTTCAATAATTTTTCTAGCTATTGAGTTTCCAGCATTGAAAGCCTTTTCTAAACGAGAAGTATCTGCTTCATAAAGAAAAACTTGTGTTTTTAGAACTTTTGCTGCCTGTTCAGATTTTGAAATATCTTTTCCAAGTGCTATATCAAGTAGCACTTCAACTGATGATCCACCTTTCATGTGGGATAATTGTTCAAATGCAAATTCTACTGAAATTTCATCAATTACAGATTCACCAATAATAATTTCCTTTAAAAATTTAGACTTTACAACAGCTGCACTAGTAGTTCCTGGCAATACATTGTAAATAAAAAAATCAAGAGAATCTTTTCTGTACAAATGGTTAGAATCTTTGATTTGCAATATAATTTCACTTAATAATTCAGCTCCATCAATTGGTTTTGGATCAAGTTCCTGACTTTTCCTTTGTTCTATCTCATCTAGGTATTCAGTATATCTACTCATAAATTTGATAATTGATGTTATATTACCTTACAAAGTTAAAAATAAACCTCTGTTAAAATAGTTTTATTACTACTATTTTTTATCAAGATTTTAAAAATTTAAAATTTATAAATTAATCATTCAGATAATACTAAAGATTTAATTGTTACTAATCATACGTATAATCAATCTCAAATTGATTGGTATAATGAAGGTTCAGCTTTAAATCTTATTAAAAAGCAGAATAAATAATATCACAGTTGCTTAATCCCTGAAGTTAAAAAAGGTTTTACAGGGAAACTTGTAAATACCTTAAGATCTTCTATAAAGGAACTCTCATTTCCTAAAAAAGCAAGTATTTTTTCTGCTGGGACTTTTTGAAACATTTTTGTAAAAACATCTTTCCCAGTTAACTTATTAGATAATAAAACATCTATTAACGTTCTGTCAGTCCATTGGTAATATTTGTTTTTAAAAGATGTTTGTTGAATTATATTATTCCCTTCAACTAGATTATTTATAATCTCTATAATATTTTTTTGAATGAATTGAAAAGTATAACCAGAACTACCTTTAGTATATCCTCCTGAAGTTCCAATATTGATAACATTCAGTTTCGGGTTTTGCTCAAACTTTTCTAAGGACATAGGAATCACTCCAGACTCCTGGTGAATAAGAGTATAATTATCAATTTTTAATTCTTCTTTTATATATTTCTTTAATTCTAAAGTATATACTTCTTTATCAAGGACTCTTGGGCTAAACAAAGTGTACTCAACTAAAGCTTCAGTGGCGGATGTTGGTAAAACATACATAAAGGTTGCTCCATTTTCTTGTGACACTCTAAAATCCATTAGTCTTCCAATTTCTGGATTAAAAACTGGTTTTTCAGTTTTAATAAGCCATCCTTTAAAATGTTGAAGTAAAGAATTTTGTTCGTTAATTTTTGGATTAAAAAGATTTGTCGAATTGAAAATATAATTTGCTGTATATGTATTCTTAGTTGTTTTTAAAACAGCTTTTTTATCGATATTATCAATAGAGTTTATCGACTCTTGAACAAATGATACATTTTTAAATTTCTTAGCATAATTAATTACAAAATTGTAGAAATCTATACCTTGAATCATTTTGTATGTATATGATTCTAAATTTAATTCTTTTTTGAAATCTGTAGATAGAAATTCTAATTTATTCCATTTTGCATATACAATAGATTCGAAAGGGCCTGGATTTTTTTCCCAGAAACACCATGTTCTATCATTACTTTTTTTTTGATCTTTATCAATAACTAATATCGACTTGTTTTGTAATGATGGTGTTTGTAATATTTTATATAATAAACTTAATCCCGCACAACCCGAACCTGCAATAATATAATCGTATCTCATTTGTATTATTTAAAATATTTAAGAGGGACAACCAACATGCCAAAGCATTCACTTTTTTCTTTACCAATATTTTTGTGATGTATTTTGTGAGCTCTTCTTACTCCTTTTGCATACCAGTTATTCGCTTTTTTAAAAAACTTAAATCTCTGATGAATAAATATATCATGTACAACAAAATAAGATGCTCCATAAGCCATTATACCAAAGCCTATTGGAAGTCCATACCAAAACCCTTCATAACTCCATAAATAAAAACAACTCATACTTACAACAGCATAAAAAATAAAAAACAAATCATTTCTTTCAAACCAACTATCGTGTTTTTTATGATGGTGGTCTCTGTGTACACTCCACAAAAACCCATGCATGATGTACTTGTGAGTAAACCAAGCCATAAATTCCATTATTGAAAATGTGATTATAAATGTAGCAAACCAAAAAATTATATTCATAATAAATTATAATAGGTTAAGTTGATATTTAACATAGCTCCTAGTTAAGAGTTCAAATTTTTTATAATTTGGAACCCTAATTCTAGTATTTTTAATTTCTAAGGCTGGAGTTTTTTTAAGTTTTTTTAATAATTGACTGTAATACCTATATGCCATAAATACTCCAAATTTTGCTTCTATAGGTAATTTCTTTATTCCATTTAATCCTTCTTTGAAGTCTGCCTCTATTTCATTGATTATCTTAATTTTAGAATCTTCATTTAATTCGTTTAAGTCAGTATCTGGAAAGTAGGTGCGATTTAAAATTTCAAAATCATCTTTTAAATCTCTTAAAAAATTCACTTTTTGAAATGCTGAACCTAGGCTCATAGCAAATGACTTTAATTCTTCATATTTTTCAGAATCGCCATTTACAAATACTTTTAAGCACATTAAGCCTACAACATCTGCTGAACCATAAATATATTCTTCATATTCTTGATTAGTCATGTACTTTTTCTTGTGTAGATCTTTTTCCATACTACTCATAAAAGAGTCCACTAAATCTTTATCAATATTAAACTTATGGTATGTGGCTTGAAAAGAATTTAATATTGGATTTAAATGAATCTTATTTTTAATAGATTTTTCTAAATCGTTGGAGAAGTCTTCAAACAAAACTGCTTTATCATAGTCGTGGAATGAGTCGACAATTTCGTCAGCAAATCTAACAAAACCATAAATATTATAAATATGTTGACGAATACTTTTAGATAACATTTTTGTAGCCAAAGAAAATGAAGTGCTATATGTTTTAGTAACAATTTTACTACAATCATTGGATACTTCATCAAAAATCTTTTTCATGATAATATTAATTTAGGTTAAAGCTAATACAATTTATTTGTTATTTATTAATTCTGCTACAAGTTTACCAGAAACTATTGCCGGAGGAACTCCTGGACCAGGAACAGTTAACTGCCCTGTAAAATACATATTTTTTACTAATTTACTTTTTAATTTTGGTCTAAGAAATGAAGTTTGCATAAGTGTATTAGCTAGTCCATAAGCATTTCCTTTGTATGAATTATAATCTTTAATAAAATCACTTACACAAAAAGATTTTTTATATATGATATTTTTTTTAATTTCTTGTTTTGTGATTAATTCTAGTCTATCTAAAACAATATTAAAATATTTTTCCCTCAGTAGTTCTGTATCTTCTAAACCAGGTGCTAATGGAATTAAAATAAAACCATTTTCACATCCTTCAGGAGCTGTGTGTTTATTAGTAATTGAAGTAAAATTTGCATAAAATAAAGGGTTAGAAGGCCACTTAGGGTCTTTATAGATTTCTTTAGAATGCAAATCAAAATCAGTATCAAAAAATAGGTTATGATGGGCAACATTTTTTAGTTTTTTATCAAAACCTAAATAAAAGAGTAATGAAGATGGAGCTAATACCTTACTTGACCAATATTTTTCTGAATATTGTCTCAAAGTCTTTGGTAGTAATTTTTCTGTATGATTGTAATCAGCTCCAGATAATATTATATCCGAACTTATTACTTTATTATTAACTTCTATACCCGTAGCTATGTTGTTGTCAGTAATTATTTTAGTAATATTTGAATTATTATGAAAATTAACTCCAAGTGACTTAGCGATACTTATCATTGCACTTACTACATCATAAAAACCGTTTGTAGGTTGCCATGTTCCAAGTCCAAAATCTGCGTAGTTCATAAAATTATAAAAAGCTGGTGTATTTGAGGACTCAGCTCCAAGAAATAACACAGGAAACTCTAATATAGACCTTAATTTAGGGTTCTTAAATTCTTTGTGAACTTCTTTTTTTATGTTCGTAAAAAAGTATCCGACTCTTTTAACTGTGTCTATTGAAACAAGTTCTAGTGGCGTTAAACCAGGCATTTTATAGAGCATGTCTGTTACTGCAATTTTATAATTTTCTTTTGCTTTAGAAATAAACTTTTCAAGTCGTTTTGAGCTCCCTTTTTCTTCTTTTTCAAAAACTTTACAAATTTCTTCCAATGAGTCTGGTATTGCAATAAAATCCTGTACACCAAAATATACATGATAAGCAGGGTTTAGTTTTTTTAATTCATAAAAATCTTTGGTTTCTTTATTAAAATCATTGAAGAATTTCTCAAAAACATCTGGCATCCAATACCAGCTAGGGCCCATATCAAATGTAAAACCATCTTCCTTAAATTGTCTTGCTCTACCACCAAACTCCTCATTTTTTTCGAATACACTAACGTGATGCCCCATTTTAGCTAAGTAACATGCGGCGGAAAGGGAAGAAAATCCAGAGCCAATAATTGAAATACTTTTTTTCATATATATAAAATTTGTGCGTACGAGAAGACTCGAACTTCCACAACTAAAATAAGTCATTAGGCCCTCAACCTAACGCGTCTACCAATTCCGCCACGTACGCAAAAAATTAGAAAAACAAATATAAATTATATTAAATCATTTTTATGCAAGATGTATCCGAAATATTGTTTTTTTAATATTTATTTAACATTATAATTTATTTCTTAAATTGCTTTCAAAATTATAATATTATAACTCATGAAAAATCTTTTATATTTCACATTACTTTTAATATTTTCAAACACATTATTTGCTTTAAACGATAAAACTAAATCTAAAGATGATCCTTTAGATAAGATAAATTTAAGTGGTTTAAATTGGAGAAGTGTTGGTCCATCCTTAACATCTGGTAGGATATCAGACATAGCAGTTAACCCTAATAACATATTTGAGTATTACGTAGCCACATCTGCTGGAGGAGTTTGGAAAACTATTAACTCTGGAATTGATTATACACCTGTATTTGACAATGAAGGTTCATATTCTATTGGATGTGTATCTATTGACCCAAATAACTCTAATGTAATATGGGTTGGTTCTGGTGAAAACAATAATCAAAGATCTGTTTCATACGGAGATGGTGTATATAAGTCTATAGATGGTGGAGATACATGGAAAAATATGGGTTTAAAATCATCAGAGCATATAGGTAAAATAATTATTGACCCTAACAATTCTAATGTCATATATGTAGCAGCGATTGGTCCACTTTGGAGTAAAGGAGGAGAAAGAGGACTTTATAAAAGTATCGATGGAGGTATCAATTGGAGCCTGATTTTATATATAGATGAAAACACCGGAGTTAATGATGTTATTATTGATCCTAGAAATACAGATATTTTGTATGCTTCAAGTTTTCAAAGAAGAAGACATGTTTTTACTTATGTTGGCGGTGGGCCAGGATCAGGCATGCATAAATCGGAAGACGGTGGTGAAAATTGGATTAAAATAAACACGGGTCTTCCAACTGAAGAAATTGGTAGAATTGGATTAACTATTTCACCTGCTAATCCTGAATATATATATGCAATTGTTGAAGCTGCTAATGGAAAGGGCGGTTTTTATAGGTCTTTAAACAAAGGAGCGTCTTGGAAAAGACAAAGTAGTCATTCGACAAGCGGAAATTATTATCAAGAAATTATAGCTGATCCAGTGGATCCGAATAGAGTTTTTTCTATGGATACTTGGATGACGGTTACTAATGATGGAGGAAAAACTTTTAATAAAGTAGGTGAAGATTTTAAACACGTAGATAATCACAGTATATGGATTAACCCTAATAATAATGGACATTGGTTAGTTGGTTCTGATGGAGGTATATACGAGACTTTTGACAATGCAAATAGTTGGGACTTTAAAGAAAATTTACCTGTGACTCAGTTTTATAAAGTAGCTGTAGATAATGCAAAGCCATTTTATAATATTTATGGAGGAACACAGGATAATTTCAGTATTGGTGGCCCTTCTAGGGTAAAAACTGCACATGGAATAACAAATCAAGATTGGTTTATTACCCATGGTGGAGATGGATTTGAGTCACAAGTTGATCCAGAAAATCCAAACATTGTCTATGCACAGTCACAGTATGGTTGGTTGGTTAGGTTTGATAAATTAAGTGGAGAAGAGGTAGGTATTAAGCCTGTACCAAGAAAGGGTGAGTTAGAATATAAGTGGAATTGGGATGCGCCTCTTGCAGTTAGTAAACATAAAAGTGGTAGATTATATTTTGCTGCTAATAAAGTCTTTAAATCAGATGATTATGGTAATAGTTGGGATGTTATAAGTAATGATCTTTCTAGAAAAATTAACAGAAATGAATTAAAGGTATATGATCGAGTTTTAAGTATGGATGCTGTAGCTAAAAATGGTTCAACTTCTCCTTACGGAACAATAGTTTCATTATCAGAGTCTCCAATAGACCCTAACTTAATTGCTGTTGGAACTGATGATGGACTTATTCAAATATCAAAAAATGGAGGTCAAAGTTGGTTTAAAGTAGATAATATTTCTGGTGTGCCTGAAAATTCATATACCAATAGTATTTATTTATCTAAACATGACATAAATGTAATGTATGTAGCGTTTAATCACCACAAATATGGAGATTTTCAGCCATATATTTATAAGACTTCAAACCAGGGAGAGACGTGGAAATCAATTTCAAATAACCTCCCTGAAAGAGGTAGTGTGTATTCAATTGAGGAGGATCATATTGATAAAGATTTGATATTTTGTGGAACAGAATTTGGTGTTTATTTTTCTCCAAATGCAGGACAAAGGTGGAGAGCTTTAGATAATGGATTACCTACTATTGCTGTAAGAGATATAGCTATTCAAGAAAGAGAGAATGATTTAATATTAGGAACTTTTGGTAGGGGCTTTTACATTTTAGATGATTATTCTTCCCTAAGATCAATTGAAAATTCTTTAAAAGAAAGTGAGTCTAGTATATTTTCTATCCGAGATGCTTTAATGTGGGAAAAAAGTATGCCATTAGGTTTACCTGGGAAAGCTTTTCAAGGAGATAACTTCTATTCAGCAACTAATTTAGATCCTGTTGCTATGATAACATATTATCACAATAAAGATTTTCAGTCATTAAAATCAAAAAGACAAAAACTAGAAAAAAAATTAATCGAAAACAATAAAGATGTTTCTTATCCTACTTATGATGACTTAGACAAAGAAACAAATGAATTTAAGTCAAAATTAGTTTTTATAATCAAAAATTCAGAAGGGCTTGTCGTGAAAAAAGTTTTTAGAACTCCTAAGAAAGGAGTTCAGCGATTTGAATGGGATCTTAGGTATGAAGAAAAATCTCCAATAAGTTTTGCGAACACTTCTTTTTACAATCCTTTTGCAGGTATATCTGAAGGTACTTTAGTTAATCCAGGTACTTATACAGTTGAAATGGATCTTTTTGATGGTATTAGTTCTATAAACATTTCTAAACCTATAAGTTTTTCTGTAATTTCTTTAGAGAGCTCTAGTATGCCTGCTTTAAATAGAACAGAAAAAGTTAATTTTCAAAGAGCCGTATCTATGTTAGAGGGAAAAATGTTAGAAAGTGCAAATATTTTATCTGAAGCAAAAAGCAAAATAAAATACTTTAAAGAAGCTATAAAAATTGTTGAAGCTCCACTTGGAGAACTTTCTGTTTTAATAAAATCAGTTGAAAATAAAATTAAAGATATTAGTATTAGATTTTATGGAAATACTATTAAAAGTAAACTAGATATCGAACAAATACCTACTGCTTACAGTAGATTAACTTCAATTTTATACGAACAAAAATATTCTACTTCTGCTCCTACAAATACTCATATTGAGAGTTTTGAAATAGCAAATGAAGAGTTTACAACTATTTACATTGAAGTTAAGAGCTTAGTAAAAATTGATATTAAAGAGATTGAGAATAAGTTAAAAATTATAGAGGCACCACATACACCAGGAAGGTTGAAGGCTAGAAATTAATAAAAAAAACCTCATCTAATAAGATGAGGTTTTGTGACCTGGCTGGGGCTCGAACCCAGGACCCTCTCCTTAAAAGGGAGATGCTCTACCAACTGAGCTACCAGGTCTTATTTATTTTAATAAGGCTGCAAATATAAAATGTTTAATTTATATTACAATGATTTTTTTAATAATATTAATTATTAATTCTAATGTGTTTTTTTATTCATTAGAATTAACTTATAAATTTATATGAATATAGTTTTGTTAGGTTACATGGGTAGTGGAAAAACAACTGTAGGTATAAGGTTGTCTTCGATGATTAATAAGCAATTCTTTGACCTTGACGATTTTATTGAAGAAAAGTATAATCAAAAAATTCATAATATATTTTCAACCAAAGGAGAAATTTATTTTAGAAAAATAGAATCTGAATGCCTGAAAATTTTAATGAATAATTATGATAATGTAATTATTTCCCTAGGAGGAGGGACTCCTTGTTATTCGAATAACTTAGAGCTCATTAAAAATTCCAAATCATTTTACTTAAAATATTCGGTGTTAAATCTTTCAAATAGACTTCTTAAAATTAATTCCACTAGACCAATTTTATCACAAATTAATGATTTGCCTAAAATGAAAGATTTTGTGGCTAAACACTTATTTGAAAGAAATTATTATTTTAATCAAGCTTCTAAAGTAATCGTTTGTGATTCAAAAAATCAAGATCAAATAGCTTCTGAGATAATAACAACACTAAGTTAAAAATGCTTCTGCTTTATTTTCGTTAAATCTTACTTTAACATGGTTGATCGTTGTAGTAGACAAAGAAATTCCTTTAAAATCTGCTTTAACTGGAAATTTCTTATGATTTCTGTTTACTAAAACTGCAGTTTTAAATTGCTTTATTTCTGTTTCTAAAAAGTGCTTAATTGCATAAATGAGTGTCGCACCTGAATTTAAAACATCATCTACCAATACCAAAGATTTGTTTTCGTAATCTTCTTTTCTAATAGAAGTAATAACCTTATCTAAGGGGTTTTCTTTATTAATTTTTACACTACAAGTTGTAACTTTAATATCAGAAATATTAGCAAGTATTTTTTCAATCATAGTAGCAATTATATATCCATTTTTTTCAATCCCAGCTATGATAACTTCTTTTTCATCAATATTACATTCAATTATTTGATGAGCAATTCTTGCTATTTTTTGATTAATTTGCTCTGTATTAAGAATTATTTCTTTTTTCATAGTTTTGTCACTTAAATTTTAAACATTTTCTAAGAATATTTTTTCTTAAAATATCCTTAAACTTAATACAAAAATATTATTTAATTGTATCTTGCACCTGTAATATTTAAAAATATAATGAAAAATAAAATTTATTTTTTTCTATCCTTAAGTTTGACCTTTCTTCTTTTTTCTTGTCCAGATGATGACTCTGGTCTAGTTTCAATTCCCGAAGTAGATAGAACTATCCAACAAGTCGTTGATGATTCAATATTAAGAAACTATTTAGAAACACATTATTATAATGCTGGACAACTTTCTGAGATGGAAAGTTTTACTATTACTGATATAGTTATAACTGAACTGGATGAATCTGGTGTTTTACCAGACTCAGATATCAATACAATGCTTATTGATGATGTTATCACTGGGACAACAGTTCATGAAGATGCTGAGTATGACTATTATTATTTAAATTTAAATCAAGGTGGTGGTGAAGATTCACCAAATTTTTCAGATAAAGTTAGAGTAAATTATGAAGGTAATTTACTTGATGGAGAGGTTTTTGACAACACTTATACACCTGTAGTTTTTGATTTAACTGCTGTTGTAGCTGGCTGGGGAAGAATTATGCCTGTATTTAATACTGCTGAAGATTTTAGTATTAACTCAGATGGAACAATTAATTATACAAACCCTGGAATTGGTGTTATGTTTCTGCCATCTGGATTAGGATATTATTCTAGTGCTGCTGGGATAATTCCTGTTTATTCATGCTTAGTTTTTAAATTCTCTTGTTTTCAAATGGAGAGTAATGATCATGATACAGATAATGTTCCCTCTCATCTGGAAGATATAAATGGTAATTTAGATTTAACTGATGATGATTCAGATGATGATACATTTTATGATTTTATAGATAGTGACGATGATAATGATGGTACCTTAACAATAGATGAGGATTTAGAGCCTGATACGGACTTAACAGTTGATAGAGATGGTGATGGAGACCCTACTAATGATATAGGTGATGGAGACCCCACTAATGACGATACTGATGGAGACGGGATTCCGAATTATTTAGATGCTGATGACTCGGAGTCTAGGGATGATTAATTTGCTATATTAAACAGTAAATATATTCCATTATTAAATGTTTAAACACTTACCCTTTTTTATATCATTGTTTTTATGTTTTTCCACTACAGCTAATGTTTTAAATCAATGTAATGGTTCTAATGAATTATGTGATAAAAGATATAATGAAGTAGCTTATCTTACTACCCATAATTCCTTTAATTCAAGTCAAGATAGTTTCCTATTTCCAAATCATAATACTAATATCGAAGCGCAGCTTAATTTTGGTGTAAGAGCATTTATGATTGATGTTTATAACGTTAATGGTGAGTCTGTTGTTTATCACGGATATTCATTCTTAGGTTCAAAACCATTATCGACATATTTAGATACTATAAAATACTTTTTAGAGACTAATCCGAATGAAATAATTACTCTAATTTTAGAGTGCTATACAACTGCAAATGCAATTGAAAGAGATTTAAATAAAGCTGAGTTAACAAACTATTTACATGCTCAAGACTCTATTTCTAATTGGCCAAAATTAAAAGACTTGATAAACTCTAATAAACGTTTAGTAGTTTTTTCTGATAAAAGCGATGCAACCCCAAAACAAGATTGGTATCATTATGTCTGGGATTTTGCTGTAGAAAATAAATACGGAGAGATAAACTGTGAATATAATAGAGGAAACCCCTCAAATAAGTTATTTATATTTAACCATTTTGTCACATCTACTATAGGGAGTTTTACAAAAGCCAAGCGAGTTAATTCAAATCCATACTTTTTTAACTACATTAAAAAATGTCAACTCTTAAAAAACAAATTACCAAATTTTATAACAGTTGATTTTTATGAAACTGGTGACGCTTTAGATGTGGTTAAGCAGTTTAATTCACAATCCCTATTAGTTGAGTTGTAGAGATTAGTTAAAAGAGGATCACTTTTTTCTTTTCAAAACCTTTTCTACTTTTTTAACAATTGAATCGGCATTAAGTCCATATTTTTCCATTAACTGCGCTGGAGTTCCAGATTCCCCAAAGGTATCGTTCGTAGCAACAAATTCTTGTGGTGTAGGGTGTTCTAATGATAAAACTCTTGATATTGATTCCCCTAAACCACCTAAATGATTGTGTTCTTCAGCAGACACTAAACAACCTGTTTTTTTAACAGATTTTAATATAGAATTTTTATCTAATGGCTTTATAGTGTGAATGTTAATTACTTCTGCAGAAATCCCTCTTTCTAATAATATTTCTGATGCTTTTAATGCTTCCCAAACTAAGTGACCAGTAGCTACAATAGTAACATCACTACCATTTGTTAAATTAATTGCTTTTCCAATTTCAAAAACTTGATCTTCTGGCATAAAAACAGGAACAGACGGTCTTCCAAATCTTAAGTAAACAGGACCTTTGTAATCAGCAATAGCTATAGTTGCAGCTTTAGTTTGATTATAATCACAAGTATTAATAACAACCATTCCTGGGAGCATTTTCATTAGTCCAATATCCTCTAAAATCTGATGTGTAGCACCATCTTCACCTAGGGTTAGACCTGCATGAGAAGCACATATTTTTACATTTTTATCTGAGTAAGCAATCGATTGTCTAATCTGATCATAGACTCTCCCGGTAGAGAAATTAGCAAATGTACCAGTGAATGGAATTTTTCCTCCAATTGTAAGTCCAGCAGCTATACCCATCATATTTGCTTCAGCTATACCAATTTGAAAGAATCTTTCGGGATTTTCATCTATAAACTCATTCATTTTAAGTGACCCTATTAAATCAGCACATAATGCTACTACATTTGGATTAGTTCTTCCAAGTTCAGCTAGCCCAGCTCCAAAACCACTTCTTGTATCTTTTTTTTCTGTGTATGTGTATTTTTTCATAGTTTATTTTGTGGTTTATATTAATAGTCTCCTACTGTTTCAGGATTCTGAGCTAAAGCACTTTTAAGTTGATCATCATTTGGAGCTTTTCCATGCCATGCATGTGTATGCATCATGAAATCAACTCCATTTCCCATCATAGTTTTTAATAGCACACAAACAGGTTTTTTGTTGTTGGTAAGACTTTTAGCCTTTTCCATCCCTATAATAATATCTTGAATATTATTACCATTATTTATTTCAACAACTATCCATCCAAAAGATTCAAACTTATCTTTTATACTGCCCATTGGTAAAACGTCATCGGTTGCTCCGTCAATTTGTTTTCCATTTAAGTCTATAGTAGCAATAATATTATCTATATTTTTTGCAGAAGCATACATCATTGCTTCCCAATTCTGTCCTTCTTGTAATTCACCATCTCCATGAAGACTATAAATTACTTTAGAATCATTATTTAATTTTTTTGCTTCAGCAGCACCTATCGCCACTGACAATCCTTGCCCAAGTGAACCTGAAGCAATTCTAATACCTGGTAAACCTTCATGTGTAGTAGGATGACCCTGAAGTCTAGAATTTAATAAACGAAAAGTATTTAATTCATTTACTTCAAAATATCCAGCTCTAGCTAAAACACTATAAAAGACAGGAGAAATATGACCATTTGACAGAAAAAATAAATCTTCATCGTGACCATTCATTTCAAAGCTATCTTTTCTATCCATTATGTTATTATATAAGACTACTAAAAACTCAGCACATCCTAGTGAACCTCCTGGATGACCAGAGTTTACCTTATGTACCATTCTTAATATATCTCTTCTAACTTGTGTGGTTAATTCTTGAAGTTCTAACATTTTCATTATTTATTTGTGTAAAAATAAATTAATATATATTTATTAAGTTATTATGCTTTAGCCATTTATCAACAATGTATTTGATTTACTAACATTTGTGTTTTATAGATGTAAATTGAAATTATGTTATTTATATTTGTGGTAAACTAATTATATGAAATTTGACCTGATAAAGACTGACCCAAAATCTTCTGCTAGGGCAGGGTTGATAAGTACGGATCATGGACAAATAGAAACTCCTATATTTATGCCCGTCGGTACAATAGCTAGTGTTAAGGGTGTTCATCAAAGAGAACTTAAAAATGATATAAATGTTGATATAATCTTAGCTAACACTTATCACCTTTATTTAAGACCTAACACAGATGTAATTGAAAAAGCTGGAGGTATTCATAAATTTATTAATTGGGATAGAAACATACTAACCGACTCTGGAGGATATCAGGTTTATTCTTTAGCTGCCAATAGAAAAATCAACGAAAATGGTGTTAAATTCAAAAGTCATATTGATGGCACTATTCATGAATTTACGCCTGAGAACGTTATGGATATTCAACGTAAAATAGGTGCAGATATAATAATGGCTTTTGATGAATGTCCTCCATATCCATGTTCCTATGACTACGCTAAAAAATCAATGCATATGACTCATAGATGGTTAGATCGATGTATTCAAAAATTAAAAATCACTCCTTACAATTATGACTATGAGCAAGCTTTTTTTCCAATTATACAAGGAAGTGTTTATAAAGATTTGAGAAAAATATCTGCAGAGTATATTGCAGAAAGTAATTGTTTTGGAAATGCAATTGGAGGTTTATCTGTAGGAGAATCTGCTGAAGAAATGTATGAAATGTCGGACTTAGTTTGTCAAATATTACCTGAATCAAAACCCAGATATCTCATGGGAGTGGGTACTCCAATTAATCTTCTTGAAAATATTAGTTTAGGAGTAGATATGTTTGATTGTGTTATGCCGACTAGAAACGCACGTAATGGTATGCTGTTTACGTCAGAAGGAACAATAAATATAAAAAACAGTAAATGGAAAGATGATTTTAGTTGTATTGATAGTATGGCACACACCTATGTTGATACAGATTATTCAAAAGCATATTTAAAACATTTATTTTCAGTAAACGAGTTGTTAGGCATGCAGATCTCTACAATTCATAATTTAGGTTTTTATAATTGGTTAGTAAAAGAGTCTAGGAGAAGAATTATTGAGGGAAATTTTGTAGATTGGAAAAACACAATGGTTAAAAAATTAAGTAATAGATTATAATTAATGAAAATATTAGATTGGTATATTTTAAAAAAGTACTTAACAACTTTCATTACTATTCAATTATTATTTGTCCCAATTGCTATTATAGTCAATCTTGCAGATAATATTGATAAGATTTTAGCCAATGAAGTTCCGTTTAACCTAGTAGCAGAATATTATTTTAATTTTACAATTTATTTTTCTAGCTCATTATTACCTTTATTTCTTTTTCTCTCTGTTATTTGGTTTACCTCAAAGCTAGCTTCTGATACAGAAGTCATAGCTTTTTTAAGCTCTGGAATATCTTTCTTTAGGTTTTTAAGACCATTTCTTATTGGGGCATTTATAATAGCTACTATCACATTTTTGGTAGGTTTGTTTATAGTGCCTAATGCAAGTAAGGATTTTAATGAGTTTTCATACAAGTATTTAAAGGGGTCTAGAAAGAGCTATGATAGTAAAAATATTTATAGACAAATAAGTCCAAATGATTTTATTTATTTAAGTCAATTCAATCCGAAGAGTAATGTTGGGTCAAATTTTACTTTAGAACATTTTGAAAATAATATTTTAAAATATAAAATTGAATCTAGTAATATAAGATACTTGCCTTCAGATAGTTTGTTTAGACTTTCAAATTACTCTAAAAGAATCATTGGAGAAGGGGATGATATTATAATAAATAAAAGAAAGTTAGACACCTCATTTTCATTTAAGTTAAAAGATCTTCTTCCTATTAAGTATATTGCGGAAACATTAAGTTATACTGAATTAGTTTCTTTTATAGAACAAGAAAAGTCAAGAGGCTCTTCTAATATAGGTAGATATCAATTAGTGAAATATAAGAAATGGAGTATTCCTTTTTCAGTTTTTGTTCTAACTATAATAGCTTTTTCTGTTTCTTCTGCCAAAAGAAGAGGTGGAACAGGAGTTAATTTAGCTTTTGGTATAGTAGTAGCTATGGTATTTGTTTTTTTCGATAAAGTATTTGGTGTTTTGGCTCAACAGTCTGACTTTTCTCCACTTTTAGCTGTTTGGTTACCTAATATATTATTCTCTATTCTTGCAATTTATTTATTATATCATGCAAAAAAATAATTTCAGGCATTACCTGCACCTTCATTTTTTAGTTTTTATTGCTGGTTTTACAGCTATACTTGGAGAAGTGATATCTATTACCTCCATAGCTTTAGTTTGGCATAGAATGTTTATTGCACTTATCCTTACCTTTTTATTTCTAGTTTTTAAAAGATATAATTTACAAATCACTTTTAGAAGTCTCATTAAATTTTCATTAGCTGGGATAATTATTGCACTTCATTGGATTACTTTTTTTGAAGCAATTGAGCAATCTAATATTTCTATCACTCTAGCAATGTTCTCAACTGGCGCTTTTTTCGCTTCTTTAATAGAACCTATATTTTTTAAAAGAAAAGTTAGAGCCGTAGAGATTATTCTAGGTTTTTTGGTTATTTGTGGAGTATTTATAATATTAAACACAAATATTGATAGTATTGTTGGAGTTGTATTAGGTATTATATCAGCATTATTGGCTTCTCTTTTCTCAGTTTTAAATGGCAAGTTGGTACAAAATAATAATCCTTTTGTAATATCATTTTATGAATTTCTTTCTGGAGTTGTCTTTATATTTATATACTTAACTTTTTCAGGAACCTTATCTGAACTATCTATCACAACATTTATCAGCTATGATTATTTTTACATATTTTTATTAGGCTCAATCTGTACTGCATATGCATTTATTGCATCTGTACATATATTAAAATATTTAAGCCCATACACTTTAGTATTAACCTACAACTTAGAGCCTGTTTATGGAATAGTATTAGCTATTTTTATTTTTCCAGAAAATGAAAAAATGGAATTTTCTTTTTATATAGGAAGTATAATCATATTTTCAACAATAATAATTAATTCATTAATTAAGTATAGAAAAAGTAAAAAAGTTACATCATAATTATTTATCAATGCTAAAGTTTTTATATTTGTTAAACACACCCAATTGTTATGAATTATTTAGATTTTGAATTACCAATTAAAGAGTTAGAGGATCAATTAGCTGACTGTAAGGTTATTGGTGAAAAAAGTGATGTTGATGTAAGCGAAACTTATGAGCAGATTGAGCTTAAATTAAAAAAAACTAAACAAGATATATATAGTAACCTTACACCATGGCAAAGAGTTCAAATGTCAAGGCATCCAGACAGACCATATACACTTGATTACATTAATGCTATTTTTGGAAATTCATTTTTAGAGCTTCATGGAGATAGAAATTTTAAAGATGATAAGGCTATGATTGGTGGTCTTGGAAAAATATTTGATCAAACTTATATGTTTATTGGTCAACAAAAAGGTTACAATACAAAAACTAGACAATATCGGAATTTTGGAATGGCCAACCCAGAAGGTTATAGAAAGGCCTTAAGGCTAATGAAATCTGCTGAAAAGTTTAATATTCCCGTAGTGACTCTAATAGATACTCCTGGAGCATACCCAGGACTTGAGGCTGAGGAAAGAGGACAAGGTGAAGCTATTGCTAGAAACATCTTAGAAATGACTAGACTTAAAGTTCCTATAATCACTGTTATTATAGGTGAAGGTGCCTCTGGTGGGGCATTAGGTATTGGAGTTGGTGATAAGGTTTTAATGTTAGAAAACACTTGGTACTCTGTGATTTCTCCTGAATCTTGTTCATCTATTTTATGGAGAAGCTGGGAATATAAAGAGCAAGCTGCATCTGCATTAAAGCTAACTGCCAAAGACATGAAGAAAATGAAATTAGTAGATCAAGTAGTTAAAGAGCCATTAGGGGGTGCACATGCCGATAGAGAAAAAACATTTCTCAATGTTCGTGATGCAATAGTTAAATCTTTTATGGAGTTTAAAGATCTGTCAGCTAAAGACCTAGTTAGCAATAGAATGGATAAGTACTCAGCAATGGGGGTTTTTAATGATTAATTAAAATCTAACCTATATTAACAATTTTCACATCTTATTAACATCTGTAATGTTTATTATAAGTTAAAAAGTTAAGTTTTTAAATCTCTTCTTCAGTTTATTATTTAATTAACTTAGCTAAATGAAACAAGCTAAACCTTATCAAAATATAAGATCTGATAGAAATTCAATTATTAATTTAGAAAAAGGTAAAATACCTCCACAAGCAATTGACTTAGAGGAAGTTGTGCTTGGCGCCATGATGATTGATAAAAAAGGTGTTGACGAGGTTATAGATATTTTAAATTCAGAAGCATTTTATAAAGAGGGACACCAATATATATTTGATGCTATACTTACCTTATTTGAAAATAGTGAACCTATTGATCTACTAACTGTTTCATCACAGTTGAAGAAAGATAATAGATTAGAATTAGCTGGGGGAGATTTTTACTTAATATCATTAACTCAAAAAGTTTCTTCATCTGCACATATTGAATTCCATGCAAGAATTATTTTACAAAAATATATTCAAAGAAGTCTAATAAAAATATCTAATGAAATTATTGAGGAATCTTATGATGAAACAAAGGATGTATTTGATTTATTAGATAAAGCAGAAGCTAAGTTGTATGATGTTACTCAAGGTAATATTAAAAAATCTTCTGAAACAGCTCAAAGTTTAGTTATTCAAGCTAAGAAAAAAATCGAAGCTATATCAAATAAAGATGGACTAAGTGGAATACCTTCAGGATTTGATAAGATTGATAAATTAACTTCAGGTTGGCAAGAAAGTGATTTAGTTATTATTGCTGCTAGACCTGGTATGGGTAAAACAGCTTTAACTCTATCCATGGCTAGAAATATTGCTGTGAATCAAAATATTCCTGTAGCCTTTTTCTCTCTTGAAATGTCGTCCGTTCAGTTAATCACTAGGTTGATATCTTCTGAAACAGGTCTTTCATCTGAAAAACTAAGAACAGGTAGATTAGAGAAGCACGAATGGGAACAATTAAATGTTAAAGTAAAAAGTTTAGAAAAAGCTCCTCTTTATATTGATGATTCTCCCTCACTTTCAATATTTGATTTAAGAGCCAAAGCTAGAAGACTATCTTCTCAACATGGTATTAAACTTTTAATTGTTGATTATTTACAGTTAATGACTATTGGAGGAAATAATAAGAGTGGTAATAGAGAGCAAGAAATATCTACTATTTCTAGAAATTTAAAAGCTTTAGCCAAAGAGTTAAGTATTCCTGTCATTGCACTTTCACAATTATCTAGGGCTGTTGAAACTAGGGGAGGGAGTAAGAGACCTATTCTGTCAGATTTACGTGAGTCGGGAGCAATTGAACAAGATGCTGATATAGTATCATTTATTTATAGACCAGAGTACTATAAAATTGATGAGTGGGATGATGATGATCGATCTTCTACTGAAGGTCAGGCTGAACTTATAGTAGCAAAACACCGTAATGGAGGTCTTGATAATTTAAGGCTTAAGTTTATTAAGGAATTAGGTAGATTTGAGAATATAGATGATTTTGATTCTCCTTATGAGTTTCATTCTAAAATGAATGCAGCTGCAAATGATGACACATTTAAGCCTGATCCAAATCAGGCATTTAAAATGCCTGATGATTCGAACCTTCCTTTTTAATTAATTTTATCTACTACTGCTTTAAAAGCTTCAGGATTATTCATAGCTAAATCAGCTAGAACTTTTCTGTTTAGCTCAATATTTTTAGACTTTATCTTACCTATAAATTCTGAGTACGACATTCCGTGCAAACGAGCTGCTGCATTAATTCTCATTATCCATAAAGCTCTAAATGATCTTTTCTTATTTCTTCTATCTCTGAACGCGTAAAGCATTGCTTTATCAACAGCATTTTTTGCTACTGTCCAAACATTTTTTCTTCTACCAAAATATCCTTTGGCTTGTTTTAAAACTTTTTTTCTTCTTGCTCTTTTGGCAACTGAATTTACTGATCTTGGCATTTTTTTTGTTTTTTTGAGTTAGGCGGCTTTATTTAAAACTCTTTTGGCCTAATTCATGGTTAATAATTACCTCTTTTAAACTATTTTAATCTTAACTGTTGTTTGATATTACTTACATCACTTTTATGTACTAATGTACTGTGTGTTAAAGCTAATTTCCTTTTTTTAGATTTTTTAGTCAAAATATGGCTTTTGAAAGCATGTTTTCTTTTGATCTTTCCAGTACCCGTTATTTTAAAACGTTTTTTTGCACTAGACTTTGTTTTCATTTTTGGCATATTCAATCAATTTAATTGTTTTTATTTATTACTTATTTTTAGGTGCTATAAACATAATCATCCTTTTTCCTTCCAGCTTGGGCATTTGCTCAACTTTCCCTATTTCTTCTAGATCCTGAGCTAACCTTAAAAGGAGGATTTCACCCTGATCCTTATAAATTATTGATCTACCTTTAAAAAACACAAAGGCTTTTAATTTAGCTCCTTCTTTTAAAAATTTCTCAGAATGTTTTTTCTTAAATTCATAATCATGATTATCAGTCTGAGGACCAAATCTAATTTCTTTAATTACAACTTTAGTTGTTTTTGACTTTATAACTTTCTCTCTCTTTTTCTGTTCGTACAAGAATTTTTTATAATCTACAATCTTGCAAACAGGTGGATTAGCCTTAGGAGATATCTCAACAAGATCTAATCCTAAGTCATCAGCTATTATTAAAGCTTTTGTCTTTACGTAAACGCCTATTTCTACGTTTTCGCCTACCAATCTAACCTCAGGTGCTAAGATTTTGTTGTTTATTCTATGTTCGTCAACTTTGATGATCCTTGCAGGACCTCTCGGTTTTCTTCTTCTAATTGCTATAGTATATAATTTTAGTTATTAAATATTTTTTTTATTGAATCGTTTATAATGTTTATAAAATCTTCAACACTCATTTTTCCTAAATCTTCGCCACCATGTTTCCTTAACGAAATACAGTTTTCTTTCTCTTCATTCTCTCCCAATATAATCATATATGGAGTTTTCTTCATTTCTGCATCACGTATCTTCCTACCCATCGTTTCATTTCGGTCATCTAGCAGGGCGCGAATTTCGTTAATTTCTAACAAATTTAAAACTTTTTTGGTGTATTTCTCATATTTATCGCTAATACTAAGAATTATAACCTGTTCAGGTATCAGCCATAGAGGTAAATTACCTGCTGTGTTTTCAAGTAATATAGCTATAAACCTCTCTAAACTTCCAAATGGAGCTCTATGAATCATTACAGGTCTGTGTAATTCATTGTCACTTCCCTTGTAAGTTAAATCAAATCTTTCAGGTAAATTATAGTCTACTTGAATTGTTCCTAATTGCCATTCTCTGTCTAATGCGTCCTTAACCATAAAATCTAGTTTTGGACCATAAAATGCTGCCTCTCCTTTTTCTATTTTATAGTTTAAGTTTTTTTCTTTAACTGCTTTTAATATAGCGTTCTCTGATTTTTCCCAAACTTCATCACTACCAATATACTTTTCAGATTTATCTGGGTCTCTTAACGAGACTTGGGCTTTGAAGTTATCAAACCCTAAAGATTTGAATACATAAAGAACTAAATCTATAACTTTTTTGAACTCTTCATCTAATTGATCTTCTGTGCAAAATATGTGGGCATCATCTTGAGTGAATCCTCTTACCCTTGTTAGACCATGCAATTCTCCACTTTGTTCGTATCTATATACAGTTCCAAATTCTGCATATCTAATAGGTAAATCTTTATAGCTAAATTTATCAGAGTTATAAATTTCGCAATGATGTGGACAATTCATAGGCTTTAATAAAAATTCCTCACCTTTTTTAGGAGTTTTTATTGATTGAAAACTATCTTCTCCATATTTTTCATAATGCCCTGAAGTCATGTACAATTCTTTTTGACCTATATGCGGGGTAATTACCATTTGATAACCAGCTTTCTTTTGTGCATCTTTCAAGAAATTCTCTAATCTTGAACGTAATTCAGCTCCTTTGGGAAGCCATAATGGTAGTCCTAAGCCTACTTTTTGAGAAAATGTAAACAAACCTAGTTGCTTGCCAAGTTTTCTGTGATCTCTTTTTTTAGCTTCTTCTAATTGTTCTAAATATTCAGTAAGCAACTTTTGTTTAGGGAATGAAATCCCATAAACTCTAGTTAATTGTTTATTTTTTTCATTTCCTCTCCAGTAAGCACCAGCTACACTTAAAATTTTGAAAGCTTTAATAATACCTGTATTAGGAATGTGTCCACCTTTACATAGATCTGTAAAGTTTGAATGATCACAAAAAGTGATCTCTCCGTCAGTTAGATTTTTTATTAGTTCTAACTTGTATTCATTCCCTTGTGAAGAATATAGATCTAGGGCCTCTTTTTTACTTACAGACCTCATACTAAAATCATGCTTACCTCTAGCAATCTCTAGCATTTTAGTTTCTATATTTTTAAAATCATTTTCAGAAATGGAGTTTTCACCAAAATCCACATCATAATAAAAACCCTTATCAATAGCTGGTCCGATTGTTAGTTTAATTCCTTTATATAATTCCTGTATAGCCTGAGCTAAAATATGTGAAGAGGAATGCCAAAACGCTTTTTTTCCATCTTCATTTTCCCATGTATAAAACTCTAATACTCCATCACAGTTAAGGCATGTAGTCGTTTCTATAGCGACATCATTAAATTTAGCTGAAATTACATTTCTAGCAAAGCCCTCACTTATATTTTTCGCAATATCAAGTACTGAAACTCCTTTCTGAAATTTCTTTAAAGTACCATCATTTAGTGTGATATTAATCATTAATATGTTTTAGTGCAGTAAATATAATTGTATAATCTTATTTAATATAATTTATTATCTATCATTTTTATTAAAAATATAATCTCCTATTTTTTTTATACCTGCAAATATTAATATTATAGCTAATACACAAACTAAAACTCCTAAAATGGAGTAAAGATTAACTAGACCCTTAGATTTAACAAATCCAATTTGAATCAAAATTGGTCCACTAATAATTGTAATTAAAGAAATACATAAAAGTTGAATACCTGTGTAAAGTTTTTTTAACCTTAACTCATTTCTTTTGGGTAAGTTTTTTATTATTTTTTTGTGGGTTTTATTCATTATAATTTTCAATTGCTTTTCTAACACTTCCGTATTTAGTTATTAATCTTTGAGCCTCTGCTTGTGTTATATTTAAACTATTGGTTAACATACTTACTGCTCTTTCGATTAATTTGTTATTTGATAGCTGCATATCTATCATTAAGCTACCTTTTACTTTACCTAATTTTATCATTACAGCTGTAGATATCATATTAAGTATCATTTTTTGTGCTGTACCAGCTTTCATCCTAGAACTTCCAGTAACATACTCAGGTCCAACAATAACTTCCACGGAATTATTTGAGTTTAATGAAATGGGACTGTTTCTGTTACAGCATATACTACCAGTCTCTATTTGATTTTTATTGCAGCTTTTCAATGCATTTAATACATAGGGTGTAGTCCCAGATGCAGCAATTCCTATAACAATGTCTTTCTTACCTATATTATGAAGCTTTAAATCTAACCAACCTTGATTGACAGAATCTTCTGCAAATTCCTGTGAATTTCGAATTGCTTTGTCACCTCCTGCTATTATACCTATAACTATATCCTTAACTCCGAAAGTAGGAGGGCACTCAGACGCATCCAAAACACCCATTCTACCACTAGTTCCAGAACCTATGTAAAACAGCCTGCCACCTGCTAATAAAGAGTTATATACTTTAAGTGTTAATATCTCAATTTCAACTAAAGATTTCTCCACGGAATAAGCAACTGACTTATCTTCAAGGTTTATATTAGTAATAATTTCTTTTACTGACTTTGTCTCTAGATTACTATAGTTAGACTCTTTTTCTGTTGTTTTTTCAAAAGACATATCCAGTTTTAATATAAGTTACTTATAATTTCATTAAATACTGAACTAGGTTTCATTATACTCTCACTTAAGATAGTATCAGGATTGTAATAACCACCCAATTCTACTTTAACTCCTTGGGCATTATTAAATTCAGAAATTATATTAGATTCGTTATCCACTAATAATTTATAAATCAAGTTAAATTGGTTTTTTAAATCTTCATCTTCTTTCTGTAGTTTTAGTGATTCTGACCAATACAATGCTAAGTAGAAGTGACTACCTCTGTTATCTAATTCCCCATTTTTTCTAGATGGAGATTTTTTATTTAATAATAATTTTTCAACAGCAATATCAAGTGTTTTAGAAAGAATAATTGCTTTTTTATTATTTGTTGAGGTTCCTAAATGATGTAATGATACACCTAAGGCTAAGAATTCTCCTAATGAGTCCCAGCGTAGATGATTTTCTGATATTAACTGCTCTACATGTTTAGGGGCAGATCCACCTGCACCCGTCTCAAACAAACCGCCTCCATTCATTAATGGAACAATAGATAGCATTTTTGCACTCGTACCAAGCTCTAGAATTGGAAATAAGTCTGTCAAGTAATCTCTAAGTACATTTCCTGTCACAGAAATAGTGTCTAAACCTTGTTTTATTCTCTCTAAGGTTAATTGAGTTGCTTCATAAGGAGATAATATTTTTATATCTAAACCTTCCGTGTCGTGATCTTTTAAATATATATTGACTTTATTAATTAACTCCAAATCATGAGGTCTCTGATTATCCAGCCAAAATATTGCTGGAGTTCCAGAAACTTTCGTTCTATTTACAGCTAGTTTCACCCAGTCTTTGATAGGAGCATCTTTTACCTGACACATTCGCCAAATGTCTCCTTTTTTAACTTTATGGGTAAGTAATATTTCTTCTTTTTTATTGATAACAGAAACAATACCATCTTTTTCAATCTCAAATGTTTTGTCATGTGAACCATATTCTTCTGCTTTTTGAGCCATTAAGCCAATATTTGGTACAGTCCCCATAGTTGTAGGATCAAATGCCCCATTTAATTTACAAAAATCAATAGTAGATTGATAAATAGAAGCGTAACAACTATCTGGAATTATTGCTTTAGTATCTTTCGACTCACCATTTGAGTCCCACATTTGCCCAGAGTTTCTGATCATTGCTGGCATAGATGCGTCAATAATTATATCACTAGGTACGTGTAAATTAGTAATTCCCTTTCCACTGTTAACCATAGCTAGAGAAGAATTTGTTTTTAATTCCTTATTAATATCATTTATGATATCATTTTTTAGCTCACTGTCTAAGCTTTCAATTTTATTTAATATATGACCAACTCCGTTATTTGCATTTATATTTAATTTATTAAATAAGACAGAATGTTTTTGGAAAACATTTTTGAAGTAAGTCTTTACTACATGTCCAAATATTATTGGATCACTTACCTTCATCATGGTTGCCTTTAAATGCACAGAAAGAAGAATATTGTTTAATTTAGCATCATTAATTTCTTTTTCTAAAAATTCATTAAGCTTTATGATAGACATCACAGAGGAGTCAATTATTTCTTCTTTTTGAATAGAAAATTCATTTTTTAATTTAGTTTTATTTCCTTGAGAATCTGTATGTATAATAATTACTCTAGACTCTTCATTAACTGTAATTGATTTTTCACTATTCCTAAAATCTCCGTCTACCATAGTAGAAACATGTGTTTTAGAGTCTTTACTCCACATGCCCATTGAATGAGGGTTGTTTTTAACAAAGTTTTTAATCGCTGCAGGAGCTCTTCTATCTGAATTACCTTCCCTTAACACAGGGTTTACTGCACTACCCTTAACCGAGTCGTATTTTTGCTTAATTATTTTACTTTCATTATCGCTTACTTCATTTGGATAATCAGGTATATTGTATCCTTGTTTTTGTAACTCTGTGATAACACTTTTTATCTGAGGAATTGATGCGCTAATATTCGGGAGTTTAATAATATTAACATTAGGGTCTTTCACCAACTTGCCTAGTTCATTTAAGTCATCGTTTACTCTTTGATCCTTATCAAGAAAATCTGGAAAACATGCTAATATTCTAGCAGATAGTGAAATATCCTTTGTTGTTATTTGAATATTTGAAGATTTTGTAAAAGCTTTTATAATTGGTAATAAAGATAAAGTTGCTAGAGCTGGAGCTTCATCTGTTTTGGTGTAAATTATTTGAGACATATCTATGAAGGAATTAATAGTTTATTCTAAATTTTAAATAACCATGCAAATATACGTATTGACATGTGATATGTCTAAAAATATATAATTTACTATATATAAAAACAAAAGCCATATTATTACAAATAAATTTGTATTAATATGGCTTTTTATGATTTCGAATCTAGTCAGATATTTCTATCAATTATTGCAAACCGAGGTTAGCATTAATTTTGATTGATTCTATTCATTTGAAATACAGAGAAATGTTCTATAAGATGAATCTTATATCACCTCTATATTTCAGTTTAATTGCTAATTTTCCTGTTGAAGTTTATTTCTAGCTTGCGCTATGATTTAAATTTTCAGGTTGTAAGTTTTGTTTTTCAAGCTTTCGTAATGAAATTGTAACTTTCAATTTCAGTTTCTACATGCTAGCCTTTCGTTTAGTTTAGTAGATCCTTCATGATTTTAGAGATAAATCTCTAATTAATCTTAATTAAGCAATTGTTTCAAAGAACGTCTTTATAGAATTATTTATTTCGTTACCGAAAAAGCATATCTGCCATAACTCTGACACTAATGTATAATAGGAATTTTAAAAAACAAGTATTTCTAATAAAAAGATCTTAACTACTTATAAACCAGTGTTATAAACAAATGTTTATAAGTTGATTATTTTCTTCTTACTTCTTTAATTCTTGCTTTTTTACCGGTTAAGTTTCTGAAGTAGAAAATTCTTGCTCTTCTCACCTTACCTGCTTTATTTACTTCAATTTTTTGAAGTGCTGGTAGGTTAATTGGGAATATTCTTTCAACACCAATGGATCCAGACATTTTTCTAATAGTAAATGTTTCCGAACTACCACTACCTCTTTTTTGAAGTACTACACCTCTAAAGAACTGTGTTCTGGTTTTACTACCTTCTTTAATTTCGTAGTAAACAGTAATTGTATCACCAGCTCCAAATTCTGGGAAAGTATTTTTTGGAACAAACTCGTCTTGTACAAATTTAACTAATGAACTCATTTTATATATATTTAAATTATTCTGAGGCAACATGAACGATTATCGTTGAGAGGTTAGCTCGAATTGGGTGCAAAAATAAACATATATTGATAACCTGCAATATTTATATGTTTTTTTTTAATCGAAAAGGTCTGGTCTTTTTTTTAAGGTAGCTTCTAAAGCTTTATCTTCTCTCCATTTTTCTATTTTTGGAAAATTACCTGTAAGTAATAAGCCAGGAACTTCCCAGCCTTTATACTCCCTTGGTCTTGTGTAGATAGGAGGTGCTAATAAATCATCTTGGAAGGAATCTGTCAGTGCAGATGTTTCATTACCTAAAACTCCAGGGATTAGTCTTATTATAGAATCACAAAGTACAGCTGCAGCTAATTCACCTCCAGTTAAAACGTAATCACCAATTGAAATTTCTTTTGTAATTAAATTGTCTCTTACCCGTTGATCTACTCCTTTATAGTGACCACATAGTATTATTATATTTTTGAGTAATGACACACTGTTTGATATCTTTTGATTTAATTTGTCTCCGTCAGGGGACAAATATATAATTTCATCATAATCACGTTCACTTTTTAGTTTAGATATACACTTGTCGATAGGTTCTATCATCATAACCATACCTGCTCCACCACCAAATTGATAGTCATCAATTGTTCTGTATTTGTCATTTGTATATTCCCTCAAATTATGAATATGTAGATCAACCAATTTTAAATCTATACTTTTTTTTAACATAGATGTTTCAAAAGGACTCTTAAGTAATTCAGGTACTGCAGATATTATATCAATTCTCATTATTCGAAGATATAATTAAAAAAGTGATTAAAATAAATCTAAATTAATTTTATAACTTAGAATCATTGTTTGAGAACTATAATTAACCTTCTATTTTATATATTTGTCTATGATGAATTTTGAATTTTTTAAATATCATGGTACTGGAAATGACTTCATTTTAATTGATAATAGATTACTTTTTTTTGATAAAAATAATGCCAATTTTATTTCTAGTATATGTGATAGAAATACTGGGGTAGGGGCAGATGGTTTAATACTTCTGGAAAATCATGAGAATTTAGATTTTAAAATGATATACTTTAATTCCGATGGTAGAGAAACTAGTATGTGTGGTAATGGAGGAAGATGTATTGTTTCTTTTGCTAAAAAACTAAATGTAATTAAAGATAAAGCGAAATTTATGGCTATAGATGGTCCGCATGCTAGTTTTATAGATAAGGGCCTTGTTAGTCTTCATATGAATCAAGTAAATTTAATTGATAATATTGAGGGAGGTTATGTATTAGATACTGGCTCTCCTCACTTTGTTAAATTTTGCAACTCAATTAAGGAATTAGATGTGGTTAAAAAAGGTAGAGAAATTAGAAATGAAAAGAAAATTAGTAATAATGGAATCAACGTTAATTTTGTTGAGGTTATAAATACTAATTGTATTAAAGTCAGAACCTATGAGAGAGGTGTAGAAAATGAGACCCAGTCTTGCGGAACTGGAGTTGTAGCTTCAGTATTATCTGCCTTTAAAAAAGGTTTTGTAAACGAGAATAAAATTAAGATCATAACTCTTGGTGGAAATTTGCATGTTTCATTTGATTTCAATAATCTTAGTTTTGAAAACATATGGTTAGAGGGGCCAGCAGTTGAAGTTTTTAAAGGAAAAATATGAACACGTTAAAGGGAAAATATATATTTTTAAGAGCTTTAGAGTCCAATGATATTGATTATTTATTTCTGGTAGAAAATAATGAAAAGTATTGGGGTATAAGTGATGTTCAAGTTCCATTTTCTAAGCATCTTTTGACTAGCTACTTGGAAAATTCCGATATGGATATTTATAAAGTTAAGCAACTTAGATTGGTCATTTCAGATTATGAGAACAATACTATTGGCTTAATTGATTTATTTGATATAGATTTTAAAAATAAAAGAGCTGGAGTAGCAATAATTGTCAATGAAGATAAACAAAGGCAGGGGTATGCTAAAGAAGCAATTAAATTACTTATTAATTATTCAAAAACTCACCTTTCTCTACATCAATTATATTGTAACGTTTTAGAAGATAATGTACAAAGTTTAAATTTATTTAAAAGTGCAAATTTTGTAGAAGTTGGATTAAAAAAAGACTGGATTTTGTTTAATGGTATATTTAAAAATGAAGTTTTACTACAACTAAGATGTATATAAAAAAAATATTATTAATCATTTCATTACTAGGACTTATTGCAATGTCAATATTTTCTTACTTTGTTTATGTTACTATGTTTGTTTCAAATACTAATTTTAATAATGACTTAGCTTATGTTTATGTCTATTCAAATCAAGATTTTGAAGAACTAAAAATTGATCTATCCCCTATTTTAAAAAATATAAATTCATTTGAAAGGTTAGCAGTTAGAAAAGGCTATAATATAAAATTAAAACCAGGAAAATTTGCTATCAGGCAAGGAATGAATAATAATGAAATTATAAATACCTTAAGATCCAGAAAGCTTACCGTAGACGTTATATTTAATAATATTGATAATGAATATGAACTAGCGAGTAAAATATCTACTCAAATTGAGGCAGATAGTTTATCATTAATAAATTCCTTTAAGGATTTAGATTTTTTTAAATCAAATGGATTTAACCAATATAATTTTCTTTCTATTTTTCTACCCAATAGCTATAACTTTTATTGGGATACCAATGCAGACTCATTTAGATCTAGAATGCTTAAAGAGTATAAGTTGTTTTGGAATGATTCACGCTTAGATAAATTAAAAAAGATTGGTTTAAATCAAAATCAGGTTATGATTCTAGCTTCAATTGTAAGTCAAGAATCAAAAATGACAACTGAGCTAAGAACTATTGCTGGAGTTTATATGAACAGAATTAATAACAATTGGCTTCTTCAAGCTGACCCAACTGTTAAGTACGCTGCATACCAATTGCCAGAGTATAAAGGAGTTGTTATAAGAAGAATTCTTTATAAGCATCTGAAGATTGATTCAAAGTTTAATACTTATAAGTATAAAGGTCTTCCACCTGGCCTTATTGCAGTGCCAGACATTAATTCTATAGATGCCGTTTTAAATTATCAAATGCATAAGTATTTTTACTTTTCTGCTGACCCTCAAAACATTGGTTATCACAATTTCTCAAGAAGTCTGAGTGAGCACAATAATAACGCGAAAAAATTTCATAAATATTTAGACTCCAAAGGAATAAAAAAGTAGACATTTAGTCTTTGTGGATAATAAATATTGCTGGTTTTTTATCAATATTAATTTTATTTTTCTTCCACTCATTAATTGATAATGTTCTTATGTATTCACTATTTAGAGTAAGGTCGCAAGCTATGCAAAGGCTAGTATCACCACTTAAAGTTCTCGTTAAATCCTCAATCATTTTATTGTTTCTATATGGTGTTTCGATAAATATTTGAGATTGATTTTTTTGAGCAGAAATTTTCTCTAATTCTTTGATTTTATTTCTTTTTTCTGACTTGTCAATAGGGAGATATCCATTAAAAGCAAAGTTTTGACCATTTAACCCTGAACTCATAATTGCAAGTAGAATTGAAGATGGACCTACAAGTGGAATTACTTTTATATTTGATTGATGAGCTATTTTTATTATATCTGATCCTGGATCAGCAACTCCTGGGCAACCGGCGTCTGAAATTAAACCAATATTATGACCTTGATGTATTGGATCTAAAAAAGAGTTTAACTCTTCATTTACTGTAAACTTATTTATTAAATTTATTTTAAGCGAATTTTGTGCTTTAGAGGGAGTGATTTTTTTAATAAATTTTCTGCCAGCTTTCTCATTTTCAAATAAATAATAATCTGTTGCTTCAACAATATTTTTTACTGAAAGAGGTAGCACCTCTAAAGGTTCGTTATCCCCTAAAGTATTTGGAATTAGATATAAGTTACCTTTGATAGTTTTATTTTTAGATAGAGAGCTTTTTTCCTAAATCCTCAACGTATTTTCTAAACTGTTTATCAGTAGAGGAAAGATTATCAACAGTTTTACAAGCATGTAGAACTGTAGCATGGTCTCTTTTTCCAATTTGAGAACCTATACTTGCTAATGAGGCTTTTGTAAATTTCTTTGCAAAAAACATAGCTAATTGTCTAGCTTGAACTATATGTCTTTTTCTGGTCTTTGACTGCAATGTACTAACTTCCATTTGGAAATAATCAGAGACTGTTTTTTGTATATAATCTATAGAGACTTCTCTCTTAGTATTCTTAACAAATTTTTCAACTATTTCTTTAGCTAAAGAAATAGTAATTTCTTTTCTGTTAAATGAAGCTTGAGCTATAAGTGATATAATGGCACCTTCTAATTCACGTACGTTAGTTTTTATGTTTTTTGCAACATAATCAATAACTTCTTCACTCATAGTCACACCATCACGATATAACTTATTATTTAATATAGATACCCTTGTTTCAAAATCAGGATTTTGAAGCTCAGCAGATAGTCCCCATTTAAATCTTGATAATAACCTTAACTCAATGTCTTGCATATCCACAGGAGCCTTATCACTTGTTAAGATAACCTGTTTGCCGTTTTGGTGTAAGTGATTAAAAATATGAAAGAATACATCTTGTGTACCTGATTTACCAGATAAGAACTGAACGTCATCTACAATTAAAACATCAATTATTTGATAGAAATGAATAAAATCATTTCTGTTATTCTTTTTAATAGCCTCAATATACTGTTGAGTGAACTTTTCAGCAGTTATATATAAAACAGTTCTTTCAGGATATTTTTCTTTAATATCTATTCCAATGGAATGTGCTAAGTGGGTTTTTCCTAAACCTACTCCTCCAAAAATTAACAATGGATTGAATGATGTACCTCCTGGTTTGTTAGAAACTGCTATTCCAGCATTTCTTGCTAGCCTGTTAGAGTCACCTTCAAGGAAGTTTTCAAAAGTGTAGTTAGGATTCAACTGAGATTCAATTTTTACATTTTGAATTCCAGGAATAATAAAAGGATTTCTCAATTGAGGAATTTTTTTATTAATTGAAGTAGTTACATTTTGAGAATTTGTTGGGTTGTTATTTGAACTTGGTATTTTTTCAGTAAAAGGTTCTGTATTACCAAAAGTATTTTCCATTTTTATTATGTAAACTAGTTTAGCATCTTCCCCTAATTCTTTTCTTAGGGCAACTTTTAATAGCTTTACATAATGCTCTTCAAGCCATTCGTAAAAGAATTTACTTGGAACTTGAACACTTAGAGATTTGTCCGTTAATTTAACAGCTTGTATTGGTTCAAACCAGGTTTTATATGCCTGAGGTTGAATATTGTCTTTTACAAATTTTAGGCAATTAGTCCAGACAGAGTTAGCTGTAATATTCATTAACTGATGAAATTTATAATATTTAGTTAGTTTAATTTGAAAAAACAGCCTATAAAAAAACTATATAAAACTGAAAGGCAAATATGTGAACAAATTTTGAAAAAAAAAAATTAAAAACCATTGATTATTAACTTTTTTTTTCGCATGTTTCACGATTGTTAAATTTAACCTATTTTTTTTATAAATCAACAAATTATTAATGAAAAAAACTATAACTAAAATTAGAATACGATACGGAGAAACAGACCAAATGGGATTTGTTTATCACGGAAACTATGCTCAATTTTTTGAAATTGGTAGACTAGATTGGATAACTCAAATAGGAGTTTCTTATAAAGAAATGGAATCTCAAGGAATATTATTACCAGTTATTTATTTAGAAACTAGTTTTTTAAAATCAGCTTACTATGATGATGAGTTAACAATCGAAACATTTTTGTTAGAGACTCCAACGGTAAGAATTAAATTTGGTTATAATATATTTAATAATAAAAACGAACTACTAACCAAGGGCACTACTCATTTAGTATTTTTAAATAAAAAAAATAATAAACCAATGAGGTGTCCAAATTATATATTAGACAAGATCTAAAAAACTAGTTATTTAGATAGGTTATTAAGCTGTCTTTAATTATTTCTTTTTTGTTTGTTTTTGGTAGTTGTATTTTTGGAGCTTTAATACCTTCTTTTATTTCTAGAGGAGATTTAAAAACTTTGATTTCGTCCCACAAATCTTCTTTAATAAATGTATTAAGTGTTTGTGTGCCTCCTTCAATAATTAATCTTGAAATTCCTTTTGAAATTAAGTAAGAGCAAATTTGTTTGGCAATATTTTGAGTAAAATCAATGCACTTTTTATCAATAATAAGAACTTCTGAAGTTGTCTTAAAAATATTCAAATTTCTATCTAAATCATTTGCTTTGTTTATTACTGCTATTTTTGGTGACTCACCATACCAGTCTCTACTATTTAACATTGGATTGTCACTAATAATAGTTTTACTACCAACAAGAATACAATCAAACTCTGTTCTTAACTTATGAGATAGTTGTCTGGAGTATTTATTAGAAAGCCATACAGGCTTTGTGATCTTTTTTTTAAGAGGAGCAATAAAAGAATCGCTAGATTCAGCCCACTTTAAAACAATATAAGGGCGTTTTTCTTTAATATTTGTTAAAAATATTTTATGATGCTCTTTACATTTTTTTGACAATACACCAACTTTAACTTTAATCCCATATTTTTCTAATCTTTTTATTCCATTACCACTTACTTTAGGGTTGGGATCTTTAATTCCTATGTATATTTTTGGAATTTTATATTTAAGAATAAGGTCAGCGCAGGGAGGAGTTTTTCCAAAGTGAGAACAAGGCTCCAAAGTAACATATAATGTTGATGCTTTTAAAAGATCTTTGTTTTCAACTGAATTAATAGCATTTACTTCTGCATGACTACCACCATAAGCACTTGTAAACCCTTCACCAATTATACAATCTTCATGAACAATACAACATCCAACATTTGGATTGGGGTATGCTGAAGGAGCAGCATTTTCACCAATTTGGATACATCTATTAATATATTTTTCGTGGATATTCACTTAACAAAAATAGTATTAAATTTTGAAAAGTATAGTCTATCTATCAAAACGATACTTGTTTATAAAAGAGTAACTCTTACTTTTTTCTTTTTCAATCTTGAGTTGTTTAGTTTTTCAACTAACTCATTTGCAATTGACATTGGTATAGCCACAAATGCACAATCTTGTTTTAGTTCAATTGTGCCTAGCTGATCTTTATTTAGGCTTCCTTTCTTAAAAAATAACCCTGCAATATCTCCTTTTGAAATTTTATCTTTTCTTCCACCAGATATAAATAGCGTACTCCAAAACTGGGGCTTAAAAGTTGCTTTTTTAGAAATATTTATCCCTTTAACATTTTTAATAAACTCAGGAAGTAATTCTTTTTCCCATTTCAATACATATGCGGTGCCTTTTGAATTAACTCTAGCAGTCCTACCATTTCTGTGTATGAACTCTTCTTCATGGCGAGGTAGTTCGTAATGAATAATATAGTTCATTTCCGAAATATCTATACCTCTAGAAGCTAAATCAGTTGCAACTAATACTTGACAAGTTCCATTTCTAAACTTTATCAACGCTCTTTCTCTATCTTTCTGTTCCATACCTCCAGAGAAACAAGCATGACTAATTTTATTTTTTTCTAAATACGTGCTTACCTGTCCAATGCTGTCTCTTAAATTACAGAATATAATTCCAGGTTGATTACCGATATGCTGCATTAGCTCTAATAAAGTTTTAAGTTTATTTTTTTCCTTAGATACAACTGTTTTTATTGTTAGTTTTGATACTGTTTTTTCTTTTAAATAATTAATTGTTGTTGGCTTGTCTAGGCGGACAAAACCTGGCACAGTAAGACTTTGAGTCGCAGATGTTAGAATACGTTTATTAATATTAGCTAGTTTTCCAATAATCCCTTTCATTTCTAGCTCAAAACCATCTTCTAAAGATTTATCAAATTCATCCAATACTAGTGTCTTAATATGTTTTAAGGAAAAACGCTCATTATTAAAATGATCTAATACACGTCCAGGAGTACCTATTAAAATTGCAGGAGTATGTTTAATTTCAATTTTATCTTTCGACATAGGTCTGCCTCCATAAACTGCATTTACTTTATAACCAGACCCCATAGATCTAATTACCTGTTCAATTTGAATAGCAAGCTCTCTAGACGGAACCAAAATTAATGCTTGAACCTCTTTGCTGTCTGATATTAAAGTCTTTAATAATGGTAATGAAAACGCTAGTGTTTTCCCTGTTCCAGTAGGTGATAATATTATAGTATTCGTCGTTGTTTCAATAACTGAAACAGCTTCTTCTTGCATCGCATTTAAGCTATTAATATTTAATTTTGCTAAAATATCTTGTTGATTTTTGATACTATTTGCCATAATTAGTTAGTTGTTTTTATGCTTTTTAATGACCTCTGTTTTACCTATTGATTTACTAGGCATTGCTAACTGATTAGCTAGTAGTTTATCTATTAGCTCTTCTTTTGTTAGATGATGAAATATAGTATTTACTTTAGTTTTGAAATTACCATCTACTTCTCTGTTTGGCTTTGTTTTAAATATTTTTTTTGCCCACATTAAAGTGTTATTCTCTTCAATGCTCTGTGCATCTGCCTTTACAAATTCATTAAATTTAATTCCTAATTCCTTTTCAAAATCTGCAATTTCTATAACTTCTTCTTTTTGTAAAATAGTAAGTGCATATCCTTTAGCTCCAGCCCTAGCAGTACGACCGCTTCGATGAACATAGTTTTCATATGTATCTGGTAAATGATAATTTATAACATAGGAAATTTCTTTAACATCAATACCACGAGATGCTAGATCAGTTGCAACTAAAATATTAATATGTCCTAGTCTAAACTGCCCCATAATTCTATCACGTATTCCTTGAGTTAAACTTCCATGAATAGCACCTGAGGAAAATTTATTTATGGCTAATTTCTTTGCTAATTTATTAACTGCGGCTTTAGTTTTACAAAAAATAATTCCACGATCTCCTTCTTTAGAATTTAAAAAATGAAGTAAAACGTCTAATTTCTCTATTGGCTCTACTACTACAAATTGATGTTCAATCCCTTGATGTCCTTTGGTTTTCATATCCACCTCAATGTGTGTGACATGCTTTGACATATAATTTTGAACTAGTTGCTTAATAGCTCCAGACATGGTAGCTGTAAACAGTAATGTTCTTCTTGATTTAGGGATTTTTTTAATAATAAAATCAACCTCTTCTTTTAATGCACTTACCATTTCATCAGCCTCATCTAAAACCAAGTATTTTAAATCACTTATGCTAATAGCACCACGCTTTATTAAGTCAACTAATCTTCCCGGAGTTGCTACAACTAGGTGTGTTGTTTTAGTTAAACTTTCAATCTGAGGTTTTATTGGAATACCACCAAGAGTTGAGCTTATTGAAATCTCAGTACTATCATTAGTAAAACTCTTTAAATTATTATAAATCTGTTGTCCTAATTCCCTTGTCGGCGTCAATATTAACGTTTGTATTTTGGTGTCCTTAACGTCAATTAGCTGTAATAAAGGAATACCAAAAGCTACTGTTTTACCAGTACCAGTTTTTGCTAAAACAGTAATATCTTTTTTTTGACTAAGAATAACTGGTATGGTTTGTTCTTGTATTTCTGTAGGAGTACAAATTTCTAAATCAACTAGACTTTTTTGTAATTGTTTATTTACTCCTAAATCTAAAAACTGTTTTGACATAAAAATTTTTTCAGTAAAGATAGTAACAATACATTCTAACTATTAAATCTTATGATATTATTATAAATCTGTATTCAATCAGTCAACCAGATATATTAGTTTATTAATTAAGTATCAATTATAGCTGCTTTAGGTTTAGTGTTTTTACTAATTGAATACATTAATTATTATATTTTTCATGTATATTCACGCTACATAAATTGTGTTAAAATTGAAAGATTCCAGTTATATTATTAGAGAAATTCTACCGCAAGATAATTTGCAAATTAGAAACGTAATTAGAGATGTTTTCGTTGAGTTAAAATTACCACTTGTAGGAACAGCATATGCAGACAGCGAAACCGATATTATGTATGAAAGTTATCAAAATGATAGAGAAAAATATTTTATTATTGAGTACAATGGAATTATTGTAGGTGGTGGGGGTATTAAGCCATTAGAAAATGGCGATGACAATATATGTGAGCTTCAAAAAATGTATTTTTCAAAATCAATTAGAGGTAAAGGCTTAGGTAAAGAAATGCTGCAAAAATGCTTAAATTTTGCTATCGAATCAAACTTTAAAATATGTTACTTAGAAACAATTACCCAACTTCAATCAGCAATCATATTATATGACAAGTTTGGATTCAAAAAAATTAATGGACCATTCGGTAATACTAGCCATTTTTCTTGTGATATTTATATGACTAAAAATCTGTAATGAAATTAAAAGATTTAAAAAAAGACTTTATAAATAAGTTGTCTATCACTTATCAAAAAGATGAGATTCTATCTTTTTTTAAAATACTATGTGAAGAGTATTTGAATATATCTCCCACTAAACTGTTATTGGCAGGCGAGGAGCTGATTAATAAAGAGCAGGTTGATATGTTCTCAAAATCAATTATAAGGCTATTAAATGAAGAGCCTATACAGTACATACTAGAGACAACATCTTTTTATGGACTTGATTTTATTTGTACTCCTTCCGCGTTAATTCCAAGACCGGAAACGGAAGAGTTAGTAGATTGGATTATTAAATCTGAGACAAATGGAATTACAATTTTAGATATTGGAACAGGTACTGGATGTATTTCTATTTCATTAGCAAATAATAAAGGTTTTATCGTTGATGCGCTTGATGTTAGTAGTTCTGCATTAGATTTAGCTAAACAAAATGCTAAACAAAATAAAGTGGATGTTAATTTTATTGAAGCAGATATTTTCAGCTATGTATCTGATAAAAAATATGATTTAATTGTGTCTAATCCTCCTTATGTTAGAGAGTCTGAAAAAAAATTAATGTCTAAAAATGTTCTTGATTTTGAACCTGGATTAGCCCTATTTGTGAAAGATTTAAATCCACTTACTTACTATATATCGATTTTAAAATTCGCAGATAAAAACTTAAAAACTAATGCTAAGGTTTACTTTGAAATAAACGAATATTTGTATAATGATATTAAAAAGCTTTTGTTAGGTTATGGATATATTAATATCAATCTAAAAATTGATGCTTTTGGTAAA